>Ga0209108_10000836_pt1 | contig 17489 bp, 16 predicted proteins | sample Rifsed10ft1_FD_184003 | JGI IMG/M metagenome (GOLD analysis project Ga0209108, IMG submission 184003) | Soil microbial communities from Rifle, Colorado, USA - sediment 10ft 1 (version 2) | ecosystem: Environmental > Terrestrial > Deep subsurface > Rock core/Sediment | place: Rifle, Colorado...
GTCGGGCAACAGCTGGTCGGGCAACAGCTGGTCGGGCAACAGCTGGTCGGGCAACTCCTGGTCCGGCAATAGCTGGTCGGGCAACAGCTGGTCGGGCAACTCCTGGTCCGGCAACAGCTGGTCGACCGGGAGCTGGAACTGATGGGCCCGCAGCAGGGCTGGAGCCTCGACGTCTTCGGGCCTGACGACTGACCCAGCCGCCTCGCGTCGACCCCCCTACCCGGGAAGCCGGCCTTCGGGCCGGCTTCCAGACTTTCTGGTTGGTCGATAACGCCTCCCGACGCGCCGTTGCCGGGGATGGCGCCGGCGTGGCCCCTCGTGCTGCCCTTCGCCAGCGGGAACGTGGCCTAACCAGCCAGAAGGCCCCTGCGCCGCAGCTCGGCCGCCAGCTCATCCAGGGAGTCGAGCGCGACGTCGGCGCCGGCGGCCAGCAGCTCGTCCGCGCCCGCGGCGCCCGTCGGCACGGCCACGCCCGTCATGCCGACGGCGCGGCAGGCGAGGAAGTCCCAGACCGCGTCGCCCACGTACCAGCAGCGCTCCGGCGGCGTGCCCATTCGCTCCGCGGCGAGCAACAGCAGGTCCGGCGCGGGCTTGGCGTGCTCGACGTGCTCGCCGTCCACGATCGGCGGTCGGTGCGGCAGGCGCAGGGCGTCCACCGAGGCCATCACCTGGGCGCCCAGGCTCGAGGTCGCGATCGCGAACGGCAACGGCCCGTCGAGCAGCGCCTGGAGCAGCTCGGCCGCGCCGGGCAGCGGGTGGGGGTCGTGGTTGAGCGCGCTGAAGAGGGCACCGGCCCTCCGGTCGACGCGTGCGATCACGTCCTCCGCCAGCCGGTGCCCAGCGGCCCGGCTCACCTCGCGGGCGAGGCGCTTGCCGTCGGACCCGATGAGAGCCGCGATCCGGTCGCGGTCCGCGGCGATGCCGATCTCCGCGAAGGCCGCCTGCCAGCCCTCGACGCGCCGCCCGACAGTATCGACGAGGGTACCGTCGAGATCGAAGAGCAGGGCGCCCGGCAGCGGCAGCGCGGCGAGGTCGTCCGTCGTCACGCGGGGAATGTAGCGGCGGCGACCCCTTCCCGCCGACGCGCCGGGTGGCTACCCTCAAAGGCGTGACCGCAACCTCGACCGTCGTCGTCAGCCGCGGCCTGATTCTCGGTACGCTGTTGGCTTGCGGCGCCGGGCTGGGCGGCTCGTGGGCCGCGGACGCCCTGGTGGCGAACGTTGATGGGGAGCTGGCCCACACGTTCGCGGTCCTCGCAGCCGGCTTCGTCATCGGCGGCGTCGGCGGCGCCTTCGGACGTGGGCTCGTGGGGTTGCTTGCGCTCTGGGTCGGGGTGATCGGCGCCGGCCTCCTCGGCTACGGCCTCGAGCCGCCCGAGATCGACCTCGTGGTCCTCGTGGACCCCGTGATCGTCGCCCTCGCCATCACCGGGGCGGGCTACATCATCGGCCGAATCGTCGACCCGATCTGGGACGGCCGCCCGACGTGAGCCGCGCGTGAGGCGCCACCGCTAGCCGCGCAGGCGCCGGTAGGTCCGCTCGCTGCGACGGGCGACGCGCAGGATCACGACGAGCCGTCGCTCGTCGTCGATCAGGTAGACGAGCCGCAGATCCCCGAGCCGCACACGCCAGAAGTCCGACCCAACGAGCGTCGCCGCCCCCGGCGGACGGGGATCCAGGGCCAGGGCGAGGATGGGGCCTCGAAGACGGGCGGCATCGTCGGGCCGCAGACGGCTGAACTCGCGCTGGGCCGCCGGGGCGATCTCCACGCGGTGGCGAGGCGGCTCCCTGGTCACGCCCCCTGACCGGGCTCGTCGCCGTACGTCCCGCGCAGCTCGGCGGCCGCACGGCTCAGGAACTCCTCGACCGCCACGCCCCCGTCGCGTTCGTACTCCGCGAGTGCGTCCGCGGCCGCCTGGCGGTCCTCCTCGTCCTCGCGGCGCTCGAGCCAGTCCCGGAGTGCGGCCTCGACGATCTCGCGCACGGTCAGGTCACTTCGCGCCGCCTCCACCTTGATGGCGCGGTAGAGCTCGGCATCGGCGAGGTCCAGGGTGATCTTCACGTCGGCATGATACCCGCCAACCCAGCTATCCAGCAAGCTGGCTAACCAGCTCCTCCGGCGAGGTCGTCGGCTTCTCGCAGGCGAAGCCACGGCAGACGTAGGCGGTGGCGCGGCCGTGGAGCTGCGGCCGGTCGTGGAGCAGCGGCACGGCCGACGAACCCGACGCGGCCGGAGATGCGAGCGCGACCACGACCCCCGGCCGGAAGCGCTCGCGCACGACAGCCAGCAATGCGGCCGTCGCAGCGTCGTCCGGCTCCCCGATGACCGCCACCTCGTCGATGGGGTACGCCGCGAGGTCGTGCGCGACGAGCCACTGGGCGAAGCCGGTGGGGTAGCGGCCGGCCAGTGGGGCGACCGCGGCGACGGCCGATTCCGCCGCCGCGCGATAGCGCCCCTCCCCGGTCAAGGCGGCCAGGCGCAGGAGGACCGTGGCCGCCATGGCGCCGCCGCTGGGCAGCGCGTTGTCCTGGAGCCCCTTGGGGCGTGCGATCAGGGCCTCGTGGTCGTCGGCGGTGTCGAACCAGCCCCCGGCCGGGTCGGTGAAGTGGCCGAGGATCATCTCACCCAGCTCGCGGGCGGCGACGAACCAGCGATCGTGGAAGGTCCCTTGGTAGAGCGCGAGCAGGCCTTCGGCCAGGTCGGCGTGATCCTCCAGCACCGCCGCGGCCAGGGCACGGCCGTCCTTCCAGGAGCGCCGCAGCCGGCCATCCGGGCCGCGCAGCGCATCCAGCAGGAACCCGGCGGCGCGCTCCGCGGCTGCCCGATAGTCGTCTCGCCCAAAGGCCGAGGCCGCCTCCGCCAGCGCGGCCAGCGTGAGCCCGTTCCAGGCCGCGATGACCTTGCCGTCTCGGGCGGGCTGGGGCCGCTCGCGGCGGCGGGCGAGGAGGCGGCGTCGGGCCTCCCGCAGTCGTGACTCCAGGCCCTCGTCGGGGCGCACGCGGCGCAGGATCGTGCGCCCCTCCCAGTTGCCACGCTCGGTCACGTCGTAGGCGTCGGCGAAGAGCGGCGCGGCGGCGCCGAGCACGTCGGCCACCTCGGCGGCCGTCCACACGTAGGTCGCCCCCTCTTCGCCCTCGGTGTCGGCGTCCTGGCTGGCCGCGAAGCCGCCCTCGGGCGTGGCCATCTCGCGCAGCAGGTAATCGAGCGTCTCCTCGACGACCTCGCGGTAGCGCCCCTCCCCGGTGACCTGCCACGCGTGGAGGTAGACGCGGGCGAGCTGGGCGTTGTCGTAGAGCATCTTCTCGAAGTGCGGCACGAGCCACTCGGCGTCCGTGGCGTAGCGGGCGAAGCCTCCGCCCAGCTGGTCGTAGATGCCGCCCGCGGCCATCGCGTCGAGCGTGCGCTGCGCCATGGCCAGGGCCTGTGCGTCGCCCGAGCGCACGGAGCGGCGCAACAGGTGCTCGATGGTCATCGGCGCGGGGAACTTCGGGGCTCCGCCGAAGCCGCCGTGGACGGGGTCGAAGCCCTCGGCCAGGGCCTTGGTCGCCTCATCGAGCAGACCCGGGGCGATCGACGGCGCCTGGGTCGAGCTGAAGAGCGGGCGCCCTTCCGGACCGACCAGGCTGGAGGCCGGGGCCTCCTGAGCCCGCTGTCCGGTCTCGTGGACCTGCTGGGCCTGGGCGCGCAGGGCGCCGGTGAGTCGATCGGCCACCGCCTCGGCTCGCGCTCGGTCGTCGCGCCAGACTCCGGCGATGCTCGCGAGCACCTGGCGGAAGGAGGGCATCCCGTGGCGCGGGGTGTCGGGGAAGTACGTGCCGCCGTAGAACGGTCGCCCGTCCGGGGTGAGGAAGACGCTCATCGGCCAGCCCCCGCTCCCGGTGAGGGCCTGGACCGCGTCCATGTAGATCGCGTCGAGGTCAGGCCGCTCCTCGCGGTCCACCTTGATGGCCACGAAGTCGGCGTTCATCTGGGCAGCGGTGGCCTCGTCCTCGAACGACTCGCGCTCCATGACGTGGCACCAGTGGCAGGCCGCGTAGCCGATGGACAGGAAGATCGGGCGGTCGAGCTCGCGAGCGCGGGCCAGCGCCTCCGGCCCCCAGGGATACCAGTCCACCGGGTTGTGGGCGTGCTGGAGGAGGTACGGGCTCGTCTCGCCGGCAAGGCGGTTCTCGGGCATCGGGTCGATGGTACGCACTACCCTCGTGGCGCGCCTTCGGCTACGCTCCGCGGATGCGCTGTACGACCTGCGGACACGAGAACGAGCCGGGCCGCAAGTTCTGCGGCCAGTGCGGCACGCGCCTTGCCGCCGTTTGCCCGAAGTGCGGCCACGAGAACCCGCCGGCCGATCGCTTCTGCGGCGAGTGCGGAACGCCGATGTCGGTGGGGGAGGCGCCCGCCCCGGGGGTCGCCGCGACGGCCCCGGAGTCGGAACGTCGCCTCGTCTCGGTCCTCTTCGCCGACCTGGTGGGGTTCACGGCCGCCTCCGAGGATCGCGACCCAGAGGACGTTCGCGAGTACCTCTCGCGCTATTTCGACGTCGCGCGCGAAATCATCGGCCGCTACGGCGGCACGGTCGAGAAGTTCATCGGCGATGCCGTGATGGCCATCTGGGGCGCGCCCATCGCCAACGAGGACGACGCAGAGCGGGCGGTGCGCGCCGGCCTCGACCTGGTGGAGGCGGCCCCGGCGCTGCACGTCGGCACGGTCGGGGGGCTGCAGGTGCGGGTGGGCGTCCTGACCGGCGAAGCGGCGGTCACGGTCGGGGCACAGGGCGACGGGATGGTCGCCGGCGACCTCGTCAACACGGCGTCGCGACTGCAGTCGGCCGCCGCGGCGGGCGAGGTCCTCGTCGGCGAGGCGACCCTCCTCGCTGCCAGCGACGCCATCGCCTTCGAGCCGGCCGGCGATCAGACGGTCAAGGGCAAGGCCCTGCCCGTGGCGGCCTGGCGGGCGGTGCGCGTCGTGGCCGGACGCAAGGGCATGGGGCGCACGACCGGCATCGAGCCGCCCTTCGTCGGTCGCGACCACGAGCTGCAGCTCCTCAAGGATCTCTATCACGCCACGGCACGGGAGCGTCGGGCGCGGCTCGTCTCGCTGGTGGGCATCGCGGGCATCGGCAAGAGCCGCCTGGCCTGGGAGCTGGAGAAGTATCTCGACGGCCTGGCCGGGGACGTCTTCTGGCATCAGGGCCGGTCGCCGGCCTACGGGGACGGCGTCACGTTCTGGGCGCTCGGGGAGATGGTCCGCCGGCGGGCCGGCCTGGCCGAGGGCGACGACGAGGCGACCACCCGGGAGAAGGTCGCCGCGACGCTTGCCGAGTACGTGGCCGACGATGACGAACGGCACTGGATCGCGCCGCGCATCCTGGCCCTGCTCGGCCTCGAGGAGGCGCCGCCGGGCCAGCGTGAGGAGCTCTTCGCCGCCTGGCGAACATTCTTCGAGCGAGTCGCCGATCGCGGTCCGGTGATGATGGTCTTCGAGGACCTCCATTGGGCGGATGCCGGCCTGCTCGATTTCATCGAGTCGATCCTGGAATGGTCGCGCGGGCGTCCCATCTTCATCGTCAGCCTGGCACGACCCGAACTCATCGACCGCCGCCCGACGTGGGGCGCGGGCCAGCACCATTTCACCGCCATCCACCTCGAACCCCTGACCGACGAGACCATGATCGAGCTGGTCGAGGGGATGGCGGCGGGGCTGGATGCCAGCGTCGTCCGGCGCATCGTCGAGCAGGCCGACGGCGTCCCGCTCTACGCGGTGGAGACCTTCCGCATGCTCCTCGACAGCGGGCGCCTCGAGGCGACCGAGGGTGGTTTCCGGGCTACCGGTTCCCTCGATCGCCTGGAGATCCCGGCCAACCTGCAGGCGCTCATCGCGGCCCGCCTCGATGCGCTCCCCGCGGCCGACCGCGGCCTGCTCCAGGACGCCTCGATCCTGGGCAAGACCTTCACGCTGGCCGGCTTGTCGGGCATCTCCGGAGAGGCCGAAGCGGCGCTCGAGAGCCGGCTGCACGGCCTCATCCGGCGCGACATCCTCGAGCTCGATGTCGACCCCCGATCGCCCGAGCGCGGCCAGTACGGCTTCGTCCAGTCGGTCATCCGGGAGGTCGCCTACGGGACCCTCGGTCGTCGCGAGCGACGTGCCCGCCACCTGGCCGCAGCACGCTTCTACGAGATCCTCGACGACGACGAACTGGCGGGCATCCTGGCCAGCCACTACGTCGCCGCCTACGAGGCCAGCCCGGCCGGTCCGGAGGGCGAGGCCGTTGCCGCCCAGGCACGGGTCACGCTCCGTGCCGCCGCCGAGCGCGCCCTGGCGCTCCACTCGCATGACCAGGCGGCGGCGCTGTACCGCCAGACGCTGACCGTCACGACCGACGCGGCGGAGCAGGCGGCGGTCACGGAACGGCTGGCCGATGCCGCCTATTTCGGAGGCCACTTCGAGGCCGCCAAAAGCGCGCTGGGTGAAGCCATCGCATGGTATGGCGGAGCCGGACTGACCGCCGACGCTGTGCGTGCCGCGACGCGTCTCGGCGCCATCCTCCTGCATGAGGGCGAGGTTTCCGCGGGTCTCGCGACGCTCGAGGCAGCGGCGGCGCGGATCGAGGCCGGCGAGGGGGTCGATGACGCCGTCTTCGCCGGCCTGGCCTCGGAGCTCGCACGCGCCCACTGGCGGAACGCGGAGCCGCCCGAGAACGTGCTGCCCTGGGCCGAGAAGGCGCTCATCGCCGCGGAGCGCCTCGGCCTGGCGCCGGTCATCGCCGAGAGCCTCAACACGAAGGCCGGCGCGATGGCGGACGTAGGCCGCCTCCAGGAGGCGCTGGCGCTCATGCGTGGCGCCGTCCGTTTCGCGGAGGCGCACGGCCTGATCGAGGCCGAGTTACGCGCCCGTAACAACCTCCTGTTCCTGGACCTCGACGATCCGGCGGACTCACTGGAGGGGGTCCGCCAGGGGCTCGTCACCGCGCGCCGCGTCGGGCTGGGCGACTGGGAGCGCCAACTCGTGGCCGTAAGTCTCGGCATCACCACCCACGACCTGGGCGATTGGGAGTGGTGCCTGGCGCAGGCCGAGGTGTTCGCCGGCGACGAGGTGCCGCTCGGATATCGGCTGGCCTTCGCCGAGACGCGCATGGCCATCGACGCGTATCGGGGCGACCTCGAGAGCGCCTCCCAGCAGCGCAAGGAGATCGAGGCGCAGCTCCCGGCCGAGGGCGACCCGCAGTCGCACTTCTCTCATGCCTTCAACACGGGCCTTCTCCAGTCGCTGTCCGGCGACCCGGCGGCGGGTTACCGGACCGTCATGGCGGCGCTGCCCACCATGAGGGGGACCTGGGCCATGAACGGACACATCGTCGCCGGCAGCCACGCGCTCCTGGCCGGTGACGAGGCCGCGATACGTGTCGTTCGTGAGGGCTGGCGATCCCTCGGCGTGCGCGGCCGGGTGGCCGACGCGTACACGACGGCCTTCGAGGCCGCCATCGACATCTTCGAGGGCCGCGTGGCTGCCGGGGCGGCGGGCCTCCGCTCGTCCGTCGAGGCACTCGACCTGCTGGGCTTCCGGGTGGACCGAGCGCTCATGCTCACGGGCGCGGTCCGGCTCCTCGGTGTGGACGAGCCATATGGGCGGGTGGCCGCCGAGCAAGCCCGAGCGCTCATCGCGGAACTGGGATCGCCGACCATCCTGGCCCTCCTCGATGGCGCCATCGAACGTGGCCCGCGCGCGTCGACGACACCGCGCTCCGCCGCATCCCCGAGTGCAAGCCGCGTCCCGTCCTCGTGAGCCCCGAGCGCGTCTACGACAAGCCGATCATCAACAAGCTGGGCGTCGCGCCCGGTGCTCGCGTAGCCGTGCTGGGCGTCGCGGACCCCGACTTCCGGGCGGCGCTGGAGGCCCACACGCAGGACATCACCGATGGGGCGCCGCTGCCTGGGACGGACCTCATCTTCCTCGCCGCCGACTCGCTCGCCGAGCTGGCCTCGCTCGGCGAACTGGAGCGGGCGCTGAAGCCGAACGGCGCCATCTGGGTCGTCTCGCGCAAGGGCAAGGCGGCGACCATCCGGGATGTGGACGTGATCGGCGCGGCGAAGGCCGCCGGACTCGTCGACAACAAGGTGGTCGCGTTCTCGCCGACGCACACCGCGCTGCGCCTGGTCATCCCCCGCGCGCGGCGGCCCGCTACCGCTCGAAGATGAGCCGCCGGGCGTTGTCGCGGTAGACGCGGCGCAGCACGTCCTCGGGCAGCCCGATGCCGTGGATCTGCCAGCGGCCCTGCCCGGGCACCTCGTCGGCGTCGTAATCGAAGGACTCGTCGCGGGTCTCGAGGAAGCGGTAGTAGCGGCGGTAGACCTCCGGGTCCGGCTCGACGTCCACACCGAAGAGGACGCGGTCGGCGTAGCGCTCGAAGAACGCCCGCGCGGTGTACGGCTGCCGCCCCAGCTCGCCCAGGCGGGCCGCGATGTCCACGTGGAAGTTCGGGCACGCCTCGAGCGTCGCCCCCACCCAGGCCAGGTCCTCGGCGGCGCAACCCACGTGCGCGCCGATGAACGTCGTCACCGGGTGGCGCAGCAGTACCCGGCGCAACCCCTCCAGCAGTTCGTCGAAGGGCGGGAAGCCGGGCAGATCGGGGCGTCCCGGCGGCCGCGTGGGCCAGAAGTGCCAGTCGGGGTGGGCGTGGAGCTCCTCCCAGCGCTCATTGGTCGGGTCCAGGGACTCGAAGAAGGCGACCGGGTCCGCGACGTGGATGACGACCGGCAGCGCCAGCCGAGCAGCCGCAGCCCACAGCGGGTCCAACCGCGCGTCGTCCACGGCCACGAGACGACCCACCGTGTCGCGCGCCCGAAGCCCGAGCACCTTCCAGACCTTCAGGCCCCGAGCCCCCGCCAGGGCCGCCGCCTCGAGTCGTCGGGCCTCGGTCTCGCCGAAGCGTTCGTCCTCGGCCCAGCGTTCGTAGTCGAGGCCGGCGAAGACGGCGATGCGATCGGGATGCGGCCGCTGCCAGCGCTCGATCTCCGCCACGAGCGCCTCGCCCCATCCCCCGTCGAGGTCGACGATGGCTTCGACGCCGGCTTCATCGAGGATCGGCAGCAGCTCGTCCGGCGGGCGGGAGGCCCAGGCGCCGCCGAACGCCGCACCGAGGTGGTTGTGGGCATCGATCGCCGGTACGGCCGGCCGGGGCACCCCGTGCGCGGCCACCCGCAGCCGCGAGCGCGGCCGGAAGTCGGCCAGGCGCAGCTCGTCGGCGGTCACTCCAGCACGACCACCTGCGAGAGGTGGCGGGGCGCGTCGGGATCGCGGCCGCGGGCCGCGGCGAGGCCGAGCGCGAGCGCCTGGATGGGCGGCAGGAGCAGGGGCAGTCGGGCGGCATGGTAGAGGTCCGGGGCCGGGTCCAGCCACCACGTCGAGGCGCCCAGGTCGGCGCACTCGTCGAGGACCCTGCGCTCCTCGGCAGCGCCCGGTCCGCCGGGCAGGCCGAGCACGAGGACACCGGGTTCGCACACCGAGATGGGACCGTGGCGGAACTCGAGCGGTTCATACGCCGAAGCCGGCAGCTGGCTCGTCTCGGTCACCTTCAGGCAGGCCTCGTGCGCCAGGCCGAAGGTGGCGCCGCCGCCCAGGACGACGATGCGCGACCAGGACATCTCGGCCGACCGAGCCCACGCCCGCTCGACCTCCGGGCCAGTGAGGGCGTCGAAGCGATCCGGCAGGCGAGCCAGGTCTGCGCCGAGCGCCGATCCCACCGCGCCCCGCCCGACGATGCCCAGCAGCAGCGCCAGCATGCTCGTGAACGAGCGTGTCATGACGATCGCACGCTCGTCACCGAGCGGCGAGACCAGGCGCTCGGTGGCCAGGGACGCGAGCGGGCTCTCCGCGCGGCAGGTGACGGCGATGGTGACGGCGCCGGCCGCCCGTCGCTGAGCGGCCACCGCGACCGCCTCGGAGGTCTCGCCCGAGCGCGAGATGACGACGGCCACGGCACGCTCCGGGCCGGCCCCGAAGACCCCCGCCGGCCGCAGCAGGATCTCCGAGAGCGGCACGGCGATCGCCGGCCGCCCGGTCTCCGCGCGGTAGGTCCAGGCCACCACCTGGGCGAGGTGGTAGGAGGATCCGGCGCCGCTGAACACGACGAGGTCCGCCGAGAGGAGCGACTCGACGATCCGCCCGGGCGCGGCCGCGCTTGCCTCCAGGGCTGCCGCCACCGCCTCCCCGCTCGTCGCCGCCTCGCGCCAGGTGACGCTGGCTCGAGCGTCTGCGATCATGCCTGCGCCTCGCCCAGGTCGACGAAGTAACGCACGCGGTCGCTGCGCACGACGCTGCGGCAGAACTCGATCGGCTGCATCGTGGTGTCGAAGGCCGTGCGCTCGACCACCAGCGCCGGGTCGCCGCGGTGCTTGCCCAGCAGCGACGCCTCCTCGGTCGTGAGCAGGACCGGCTCGAACACCTCGTGGGCACGCGCGGGGCGAACGCCGTAGTCGGCCAACAGCGTGTCGTAGAGACGGCGACGGGAGAAGTCCCGCTCGGCGAGGCCGGGGAAGCGCGCCGCCGGCAGGTAGCTCGTCTCGGCCACCAGCGGCTCGTCGTCGGCGAGGCGCAGGCGTCGCAGCGCCACGACCGGCGTCTCCAGGGGCAGCCCCAGGGCCGCCGCCACCGTCCGGGTAGCCGGCTCCAGGCGGACCCCGAGCACGCGCGTGCCCGGTCGCATGCCCAGCCGCTCGATCTCGCGGCTGAAGGAGTAGAAGCCGCCCAGCCCCTGCTCCAGCTTGGGTGTGGCGACGTACGTCCCGAGCCCGCGGCGGATCTCCAGGTAGCCCTCGGCCACGAGCTGGCCGAGCGCCTGCCGCACGGTGGCCCGGCTCACGCCGTAGCGCGCCATCAGCTCGAGCTCCGACTCGATGCGCTCCCCGGGCGCCAGCTGGCCGCTCTTGATCTGCTCGAGCAGGTCGGCCTTGATCTGGCGGTAGAGCGGGACCCCGTCGACGATCATCTTGACCTCAGCCCTTCAGGCCGCTCAGCGTGATGCCGCGCACGAAGTGCTTCTGTGCGATCACGAACAGCACGATCATCGGCAGCAGGCTGACCAGCGCCCCGGCCATCATCTCCGGCCACTTCCCGACGAACTGTCCCTTGAACAGCGAGAGCCCCACGGTCACCGTCTGGAGCTCCGTGTCGCGCAGGTAGATGAGCGGGTCGATGAGGTCGTTCCATGTCCACATGAAGGTGAAGATCGCGAGCGTCGCCAGGGCGGGCCGGGCCAGCGGGAGGTAGACGTGCCAGAAGATCCGCAAGGGGTTGGCGCCGTCCACCCGGGCGGCGTCGGCCAGCTCCCTGGGGATGGTAAGGAAGAACTGGCGCAGCAGGAACGTGCCGAAGGCGCCGCCCAGCCACGCCCCGACCCACAGCGGCTCATGCGTGTTGATCCAGTTGCCACTGCTCGAGAGCGGGTGCGGCAGGATGCGGTAGAGGATGAAGTTCGGCACCAGCACGACTTGGAAGGGGATGATCAGCGTCGCCAGCAGGATCCCGAAGAGCGGTCCCTTGAAGCGGAACTGGAGGGTGGCGAAGGCGAACGCCGCCATCGAGCTGCTGACGAGCTGGCCGGCCGTATTGAGCAGGGCCAGCTTCACCGAGTTGAAGAAGAAGGTCGAGAAGGGGAGCGCATCCCACATCCGCGCGTAGTTCTCCCAGTGCGCGCCCGACGGCAGCGAGAGCGGCGGCGAGCCGAAGACCTCGGCGCGCGTCTTGAGCGAGGTGGCCATCATCCACAGGAATGGCCCCATCATCAGCAGCCCGCCCGCGATGAGCAGCGCGTAGACGATCGTGCGCCGGCCGATCCGGGCCCAGGGCCGCCGCCGGGGCCGGCGCCGGGGCGCGAGGGTGGCTAGGGCGGATGCCTGGTCCATCGCCTCAGCCGTAGTGGACCCAGCGCGATTGGGAGCGGAAGTAGAGGGCGGTGAGCAGCGCCACGATCATGAACAGGACCCACGAGGCCGCGCTCGCGTAGCCCATCTTGAAGTTGCGGAAGCCGTTCTCGTAGATGAAGTAGACCACCGTGGTCGTGGCCTCGGTGGGCCTGCCGGGACGCGCCAGGACGTAGACCTGATCGAAGACCTGGAAGCTGCCGATCAGGCTCAGGATGCCCGTGAAGAAGATGCTCGGGGTGAGCATCGGCAGCGTGACGTGGCGGAAGCGGCCCCAGCGGCCGGCGCCGTCCACCTGCGCGGCGTCGTAGTACTCCTCCGGGATCGCTTGCAGGCCGGCCAGGAAGATGATCACGTTCGTCCCGAGGCCCTGCCAGACGGCCATGACCACGATCGCCGGCATCGCCCAGAACGGGTCCGAGATCCACCTCTGCGCGGGCACGCCGAAGAGGCCGAGGACCTGGTTGAGGATGCCCTGCTCGGGGCTGTAGATCCAGGCCCACACCAGGGAGATGGCCACGGTCGAGGTGACCACGGGCAGGAAGTAGGCCGTGCGGATCCAGGCGATGCCCCGGATCGTCCGGTTGAGCGCCAGGGCGAGCCCGAGCGCGAGCGCCAGGCCGAGCGGCACGGAGGTCACCGTGTAGAAGACCGTGTTGCGCAGCGCGTGCAGGAAGCGGTCGTCGCCCAGCAGGTCGACGAAGTTCTGTAGCCCCACGAGCCGGGGGGCCTGGAGCAGGTCCCAGCTCGTGAGGCTGATGGCCAGCGTGGCCAGGATCGGTCCCGCCGAGAGCAGGACCAGGCCGAGGATCGTCGGGGCCAGGAAGAACCAGGCCCAGCGGGCCTCCGATGCGAGCGGCCCGGTGCGCCGCCGGGCCCTCGCGGGGCCGACGGTCACTGACCCGCCAGGAGGGCGTTCAGCTCGGCCAGGACCGTGTCGATGGCATCGCGCGCGGTCTTCTTCGGTTCGTTGAAGACGTTGGTATCAAGCTCCTCCTGGAGGATCGCCGTGAACTCGTTGTAGCCCAGGAACGATGGCTTGAGGTGCGCATAGGCGAGCGAATCGGCGAACACCTGCGCGCCGTCGAACGATGCCGCGTACGGCCCGGCGAGCACTTCCTTGGAGACCGGCAGCGACGCCTTCAGCGCCATGAGCTTCTCCTGCGCCGCGGGGCTGGCGAGGTACTTGACGAAGAGCCAGGCCGCGTCGGGGTTCTTGCTGTCCTTGTAGACGACGGCGCCGGTCGGATTGACCGAGGTCGCCCGGCCGGCCGGACCCTGCGGCAGCGGCGCGATGCCCAGCTCGATGCCGGCGGCCTCGAGCGTCGGGACCAGCCAGGAGCCGTTGGCCTCCATGGCCGCCTGGCCCTGCTCGAAGGCGTCGCCCGTCTCGGCGAAGAGGGCCGGCTCGGGAACGACCTTCTCCTTCCAGATCAGGTCCTGCAGGAACTGCAGGCCCCCGACCGCCTCCTCGCTGCCGAGGAGCGTCGACTTGCCGTCGGGGGCGATGATGTCGCCGCCGTTCTGCCAGACCAGCGACGACCAGTAGTTCTCCATGTCCGTGGTCTCGGTGTAGAGGCCCCACTGGTCGGTCGTGCCGTCGCCGTCCTTGTCGAGGGTCAGCTTGTGGGCGGCCTCGACGAGCTTGGCCCAGTCCCAGGTGTCGTCCGGGTAGGCCACGCCCGCCTCGTCGAACATCGCCTTGTTGTAGTAGAGGACGATCACGTTCAGGTCGCGGGGCAGGCCGTACTGGCCGCCGTCGGCGGTCGTGAAGTCCTTCACGCCCTGGTCGGCGAGCTGCGTCAGGTCGTACTTGTCCTTCTCGACGTACGACTTCAGGTCGAGCAGCACGCCGCGGGACTGGAAGTCCGGGAAGAGCGGGCCGTCCATGGCGAAGACGTCCGGCGCTGCGCCGCCGGCCAGGCCCGTCTGGAGCTTGTCCCAGTAGGTGTCCCAGTCCGACACGGTCACCTTGACCGTGATCGACGGGTTGGCCTCGTGGAAGGCGTCCACGATCGCCTGCTGGCTGGCCAGCTCGGCCGGGTCGCCCCAGATCGAGTACTCGATGGTCGTCGCGGCCTGGCCGCAGCCTGCGGCGACGAAGGCGAGGATCACCGGGAGCGCCGCGATACCGGCGACCCGCCGGAGCGCTCCGAGGCGTGCAGTGGACCGGGTCATCGCATCTCCTCCATGGCCCCGGTCAGTGAGTGACCGAGGTTGTCCAGACGTCCGTATGTCTCCAGCCTAGCCCTGCCTGTCAACCGGGGCGGAGCCACGCCGGCAGCCACTCCCCTTCGGCCGCGATCAGCTCGTCGACCAGGCGCCACGTCTCCTCGAGGGAGAGGCGGGCCTGGATCTGCGGGTCCTGCATGGCCGCGTGGTAGACGGCGTCGCGGTCCTCGTCGAGCGCCGCACGGATGGTCAGGCGCTGGGCGTCGATGGCCGGCCGGATGTACGCGGCGCACTGGGGCGGCAGGGGGCCCACGGTCTGGGGATGGATCCCGCCGCCGTCCACGAGACAGGGCACCTCGACGCAGGCGTCCGGATCCAGGTTGGCCACGAAACCGCGGTTCATGACGTTGCCCACGATCCGCTCCGCCCGGCCGGTCAGGAGGGCATGGACGATGACCGCGGCGTACTCGCCGCTGCGCTCGATCTCGAACGGCTCGCCGGCGTCGAGCCGGCGCTTCGTGTCGGCGTACTCATCGAGGTTCGCGGCCACGCGCGAGAGGTACTCCCCGATGGGGATGTTGAAGCGCTCCACGGCGTCGCCCTTGGGGATGAACCAGGGGTTGTACTCGGCGTGGTGCTCGGAGGACTCGGTGGGGTAGTAGCCCAGGCGCCGGAACAGCTCCGCGCGCACCAGGTCGTCCGGGGGGATCCGGTCGTCGGCCACGAAGCGGCGCAGGTCCGGATACAGGTCGCGGCCGCGGTGCTCCAGCCGCAGCAGGAAGGCGAGGTGGTTGACGCCCGCCGAGACGTGCTCGATCTCGTCGCGCGGGATGCCCAGGTAGCGACCGATCGTGTCCACCGTCCAGTAGACGGAGTGGCACAGCCCCACCGTGCGGATGTCGCTCCGCTCGGCCACGGCCCAGATGAGCATCGACATCGGGTTGGTGTAGTTGAGGAACCAGGCGTCGGGGCAGAGCTCCTCCATGTCGCGCACGATGTCGAGCACGACCGGGATGGTGCGCAGGCCGCGCATCACGCCGCCGATGTTGATGGTGTCGTTGATCGTGTAGCGCAGGCCATGGCGCGCCGGCACGCCGAAGTCGATCTGCGTCGCCCGGGCACCGCCGACCTGGATCGTGTCCACGACGAAGTCGGCGCCGCGCAGGGCATCGCGGCGGTCGAGATGGACCTCGATGCGCGGGCTCGCCCCCAGGGCGCCGGCGGTCCAGTGCGCCATGCGCTCGGCCGTGGCGAGCCGGTCGGCATCGATGTCGTGGAGGGCGAACGTCGCGTCGTGCAGTTCCGGGTAGGAGAGGAAGTCGCCCAGGAGGTTGCGCGTGAACTCGACGCTGCCCGCGCCGATCAGCACGATCCGGGTCATCAGCGCCTCCAGACATACGGACGTCCGTACCTCCGCGGATGATACCATCCCGCCATGACGTTCCGCCCCGGCACGCTGCGCGGCCTCCGCCAGTGCGCCTCCCCGCGGGGCACGTTCACCGTGCTCGCGCTGGATCATCGCCAGAACCTGCGCCGCGAGCTGCGGCTCGCGGATCCGGCCTCGGTGACCTTCGAGGAGATGGTCGAGTTCAAGCGCGCCGTGGTGCGGGCGCTCGCCGGTGCCGCCACCGGCGTCCTGCTCGATCCCGAGATCGGCGCGGCGCAGTGCATCGCCGACGGGTCGCTGCCTGCGTCGGCGGGCCTCATCGTGGCGGTCGAGGCGACCGGCTACGACGGCCCGTCCACCGCGCGCCAGAGCCGCCTCCTGGAGGGCTGGAGCGTGGAGCAGGCGGCGCGGCTGGGGGCGTCGGCGGTCAAGCTGCTCGTCTACTACCACCCCCAGGCCGTCAACGCGCCCGCCCAGGAGGCGCTCGTGGCCTACGTCGCCGACGAGGCGCGCGCCAGCGACCTGCCACTCTTCCTGGAGCCGCTGGGCTACTCGATCGCGGACGGCGGGAAGCTGACCGGCGAGGAGCGGCGAAGCGTCGTGATCGAAACGGCGCGGCGCCTGACGGCCATCGGCGGCGACATCCTCAAGGCCGAGTTCCCCTACGACGCGGCCGTGGCCGACGAAGAGCGCTGGCGCGAGGCGTGTGACGAGCTGACCGCGGCCTCGAGCGTGCCCTGGGTGCTCCTCTCGGGCGGCGTGGACGAGCGGACGTTCGAGCACCAGGTCGAGGTCGCCTGCGCCGCCGGCGCCAGCGGCGTGCTCGCGGGACGCGCCATCTGGGCCCAGGCCGCGACGATGCCGCCGGCCGAGCGCGATGCCTTCCTCACCGGCGAGGGTCGCCGCCGCCTCGCCGCGCTCGCAGACCGCGTGGACGCGCTGGGACGACCGTGGGAGACGGCCAGCCGGCTGGCCGCCATGAAGCCGCCGGGCGACGGCTGGTACCGGGAGTACTGAGCGTGGGGCCGCCGGTCGACCTCGGGCTGCTCGTGGTGGGCGAGATCAACCCGGACATCATCGTCGCCGGCGCCCACGCGCAGCCACGCTTCGGTCAGGCGGAGCGGTACGTGCGCTCCATCCGGTTGGCCGTGGGCAGCTCGTCGGTCATCACCGCCTGCGGCGCCACGCGGCTGGGGCTGCGCACCGCCTTCGTGGGCGTCGTGGGGGACGACCTGTTCGGGCGCTTCATGCTCGACGAGATGCGCGCCCGCGGCATCGACGTGAGCGCCTGCCGCTTCGACCCAGAGCTGCCGACCGGTGTGACCGTGGTCCTCGATACCGGCGCCGACCGGGCGATCCTGACCGCCCCGGGAGCGATGGCGTCGCTCCACGCGGAGGAAGTCCCCCGGGCCCTGCTCATGCGGGCGCGCCACCTGCACGTCGGCAGCTGGTTCCTCCAGGACCGGCTGCGCCCCGGCCTGCCCGGGCTCTTCGCAGCAGCACACGCCGAGGGCCTCACGACCTCGCTCGACCCGGGCTGGGACCCCGCCGAGGAGTGGCAGGGGCTGCAGGACATCCTCGCGCTGACGGACGTCTTCCTGCCCAACACGGCCGAGGCACGCGCAGTCGGCGGCGCGAGCGACGTCGGGACCGCGGCACAGGCGATCCGAGGGGTCGGGCCGGAGGGCATGACCGTCGTGGTCAAGCAGGCCGACCGGGGCGCTCTCGCCGTGCGCGGCTCCGCCTCAGTCACCAGCGCCGCGCTGCAGGTGACCGTGGCCGACGCGGTGGGGGCCGGGGACTCGTTCGACGCCGGCTTCCTGTGCGGGTACCTGCAAGGCTGGCCCTTGGCGGATGCACTCGAGCTGGCCGTGGCCTGTGGCGCCCTCTCCACGCGGCGCGCGGGCGGCACCGACGGGCAACCCACGCTCGAGGAGGCGCGCGCGGCCCTGCTCGCCGCCGGACGAGACCTGCCGGAGTGAGCGGTGGCCGGCTGATCTGCGTCGCCCCTGCGC
>Ga0209108_10000839_pt1 | contig 17472 bp, 19 predicted proteins | sample Rifsed10ft1_FD_184003 | JGI IMG/M metagenome (GOLD analysis project Ga0209108, IMG submission 184003) | Soil microbial communities from Rifle, Colorado, USA - sediment 10ft 1 (version 2) | ecosystem: Environmental > Terrestrial > Deep subsurface > Rock core/Sediment | place: Rifle, Colorado...
CTCGCCTTTCCGCTGTCGAGCTGGTAGCCGACCGCGGGGACGGTGTGAATCGCGGGCAGCGCCGTGATCTTCCCTCCATTGAGGGCGACCGTCTCCCCCACCTCGATCTCCTGGTAACGCAACCACGGCTCTTCGGGCGTGGGGATCACGGTGAAATCCGGCCAGATGTCCCAATTGAACAGATTCCTTTTCAGGATCGCGATCGTGGGACCCGTTGCGTACACGGTGACCGCCTTCGGTCGCAGCGAGCCGACCGAATCCAGGAAGAACGCGATCGAGTTGACGTGGTCGAGGTGAGAATGGGTGACGAAGATATGGTCGATCAACGTCAGCTCGGCGAGCGAGAGGTCGCCGACCCCGGTTCCCGCGTCGATGAGGATGTCCTGATCCACCAGGAACGAGGTGGTTCGATTTTGCTGCCCGCCGATACTGCCCGAGCAGCCGAGCACACGCAGTCGCATCGCCGGTCCCTCACCTATTGGTCGCTAATGGCATGACTATTCGTGTCCTTCGCGGTTCCGTTTTTCTCATTGTTCTGATCGGCGTGTATCGGCGTTCATCCCGTTCCGATGATCTCCGCAAACTCCTCAGGATCGATAGTCCGCGACGCGCCTGGAAATCGGACATTGGAACGGGATTCATCGGCGGCTGAATGATCTAGCCCTTGAACCGCCAGCGCTCCGCCGCGATACCGTCCGTCTCGCGGGCCTCGACCCAGCGCGCGCCGGTGCCCGCCTGCTCCTTCTTCCAGAACGGCGCGCGGGTCTTGAGGTAGTCCATGATGAATTCACAGGCAGCGAAAGCATCGCCGCGGTGCGCACCCGCGACGGCGACGAGCACGATTTGATCCATTGGCCTGAGTTGTCCAACTCGATGAATGACCAGTACATTTAGCACGTTCCACCTGGAACGTGCTTGGCCGATGATCTCTTCGATCGCTTTTTCGGTCATGCCCGGGTAGTGCTCGAGCGTCATTACCGAGACCGCCTGGTCCTCGTTGACGTCGCGCACCACCCCGATGAAGCTCGCGACCGCCCCGATCCTGGGATTGCCACGGCGCAGCGCGGCAATCTCGGCGCCTGCATCAAAATCGGCGGTCTGGATGCGAACAGTCATTTCGATCCGTAGCCCATCAAGTCGGGAGATCGGGAGATCGTGAAATCGGGAGATGGATAATCGAGGGCCGCTATCGCTCTCCCGCCCTCACGCTCTCCCGCCCTTACGTTTCATCCTCCCGTTACCGGTGGAAAGAACGCCACCTCGTCGCCATCGGCGACCTGCGTGTCGCCAAGCGCCATCGCCTGATTGACCGCGGCGCGCACCGGCCTGCTCGGCGCAAGCTCGTCCTCCCACTCTCCGCCACGCGCCACCAGCAAGGTACGCAGGCCTTCCACATCGCGCACGGTGGCAGGCAACGCAATGCTCTCCGAGCTCGTGCCCAGCGCCTCCCGCAGCCGGGCGAAATAAAGCACTGTAATCATATGGTTAATTATGCGCTTCCGGCTCGGCGATGTCATCAAGAGATACACTCCTTTGAGTTAATGACGCGCCGGTCAAAGCCGCAGCTCTGGCGTCACGCACGTTCAACGTGACTGAGAATGAATGACGCGATACCCGGCGCATCATCGAGATCGAATTGCGGCAGTGTCGAATCAAGCCGCCGGTCGGTGGCGATCGCCACGATGTCGTGATCCTGCGGATGCAGCAGCGGCTCGCCAGTCGAAGCGCGGTAGACCTCCAGCTTCGGCACCCGCTCGCGCTTGAAGCCCTCGACGAGCACCAGATCGCACGGCGAGAGGCGCTCGAGGAGTTCCGCGAAGCCCGGCTCCGGCGCACCGCGCAGCTCGTGCACCAGTGCCCAGCGCCGCGACGAGCTGACCAGCACTTCGGTGCACCCTGCATGGCGGTGGCGGTGCGAGTCCTTGCCCGGCTGGTCGACGTCGAACGTGTGGTGGGCGTGCTTGATGAGCGAGACCTTCAGCCCGCGCGCGACGAAAAGAGGGATCAGCTTCTCGATCAGCGTCGTCTTGCCGCTGCCCGACCAGCCCGCGAATCCGAATATCTTCACATTAGGAGTTTGCCGGCCTGGAGTCCGACAAACTCCTTAGGCGTAATCATAGCGGACGGGGGAGCCAAAATCGAACTGGGGAACCGTTCGCACATTAAGGATCGCGGCCGGGCTTCAGCCGTTATTCCCATCCAGGAATAACGCATTTGTCCGTGCTATTGTTGCCGAATGGAGCTGTACGAGTCCGCGATCCTTTGCGGGGCGTTCTTCGTCGTCGCCACGCTCTACACGACGGTCGGCCACGCCGGCGCGTCGGGCTATCTCGCCACCATGGCGCTGGTCGGGCTGGCCCCGGAGGTCATGCGGCCGACGGCGCTGGCGCTCAACATACTGGTGGCTGCGTTCACGGTATATCGCTTCCGGCGGGCGCGCTTTTTCCATTGGTCCGGCCTGTGGCCGTTCCTGCTCGGTTCGGTGCCGTTCGCCGCGGCGGGCGGAATTCAGAGCCTGTCGCGCGGCGCGTATTACGCCGCGATGGGCGTGGTGCTGCTGCTCGCTGCAATCTACCTCGTGTGGCGTGCGCTCGGCCTGCGCACCGCCATGCAGGAAGGCGTGGTGCGGGTCAGGAGGATCCCGGCGGTCTTCATGGGGTGCGTGATCGGCTTCATTTCGGGCCTGATCGGGGTCGGCGGCGGCATTTTCCTCAGCCCCACGCTGCTGGCGCTCAACTGGGCGGGTCCGAAGACGACCGCGGGTATTTCCGCGCCGTTCATCCTCGTCAACTCGGCGGTGGCGCTGGTCGCCGGCTCGCTGACCGTGCAGACGCTGCCGCGCGAGCTGCCGCTGCTCGCCGCCGCTGCGCTCGCGGGGGCGTTCCTCGGCACCTGGCTGGGGCTGGACCGGTTGAGTCAGAAAGGCCTGCTCATGACGCTCGCAATTGTCATGTCCCTTGCGGGCGCGAAGCTGGTGCTGACGGCATGATTCAGCCGGGCCGGCGGACGGCGCGCGCCCCGGAGGGCTTCCGCAGATGCCTGGAGAAGCGCCGCAGGTCGGCAGCGATCGCGGAAGACGCCTTGTTCTCCATCGCGCGATAGAGCGTGACCACGCGCTTTCCGAGCGCGGTCACGACTGCCCCTCCCCCGCGCTTGCCGCCCACCTCGGTAACGACGACCGGCTCGGCGAAGCTCTTGTTCATGGCCTCGACCAGTTGCCAGGCGCGCCGGTACGACATGCCCATCGCTCGCGCCGCGGACGTGATCGAGCCTGTTCTCGCGATGTGCGCGAGCAACGCCGCCCTGCCCGGGCCCATCGCCGGGTGGCCGACGCCCAGCACGCGCAGCGTGAGGCCGGGGTATCGAGGCATCGCGAGACAGTGTCCGGTAACGCCGATAATAACGGGTCAGAGGGCCGCTGGGCGCTGCTGCTGCAGCAACGGGATGCACGCCGTCCTGCGCGCGCCCGATCCCGTCTCGACCTGGGTGACTTCGACGTCCACTCCGTAAAGCTGCCTCAGACTTTCCGAGGTGATCGCTTCGGCCGGCGCCCCGATCCGGGCCAGTTTTCCTTCGTGCAGCATCGCCACGCGGTCGGCGCAAATGAACGCCTGATCGGGGTCGTGGGTGGATAGCAGCACGCCCATGCCGGTCCGTGCCAGGGCCTCTATGTGCTCCAGGACGCGCACCTGGTTGCCGAAATCGAGGTTGGCGGTCGGCTCGTCCATGACGATGATGCGCGCGTCCTGCGCAAGCGCCCGCGCAATCAAGGTCAACTGGCGCTCGCCGCCGGAAATGCGCGTATAGATCGAATCGGAAAGGTGCGCGAGGCTCATGCGCTCGATCGCGGTCTGCGCGATTTCGCGGTCACGGCGTGTTGGCGAGGAGAATATTTCCAGGTGTGCCGTGCGTCCCATCAGCACCACCTCGCGCACCGTGAACGGAAAGAACGCGGCGTGCGCCTGGGGCACATAGCTCATCCGTTGCGCGACCTCGCCGCGCTTCCTGCGCTGCAGGTCCACGCCATCCATCAGGACCTGCCCGCCCTGTGGTGGCAAAAGACCCAGCAGCGTCTTGAACAACGTGGTCTTGCCGCTCCCGTTCGGGCCGAGCAGGCACAGCACCTCCCCCGTCTCCAGCGCCAGCGTAACGTCGCTGCCGACGCGCTTTCCGGGGTAGCCGAAGTCCAGATGTCTCGCCTCCAGCTTCATCAAATATCCGCTATCAGCTATCAGCTATCAGCTATCAGCTATCAGCTATCAGCTATCAGCTATCAGCTATCAGCTTAAGACCTCAACCATCCCGTCGGTTCAAGCTGACGGCTGACAGCTGACGGCTGACAGCTGTTCATTGCCAACCGCGCCGCGCGGTCGCGAGCTGCCACAGGAAGAGTGGCGTGCCGATGAATGCGGTCAGCACCCCGAGCGGAATCTCGATGCGGGCCACGGTGCGCGCCAGCGTGTCGACGCCGAGGAGAAACCCGGCGCCCAGCAGGATCGAAGTCGGCAGGAGACGGGAAAAATCGGGCCCGACAACAAGGCGCGCGAAATGCGGGATGACCAGCCCGATCCAGCCGATCACCCCCGAGATCGCGACTGCCGCCGAGGTCATGAGGGTCGCCGCAGCGACCACCGCCAGGCGTATGCGCCCGGTCTCGACCCCGAGTGCGCGCGCTTCCTCGTCATCAAGGGACAGCAGGTTGATGCGCCAGCGCAGTAACCACATCGGCAGCAGGCCGATCAGCATGAGCGGCAGCGTGGACCAGACATCGTCCGGGTTGGTCGACGCCAGGCTGCCCAGCAGCCAGAAGGTAATCGCCGGCAGCTGGTTGTAGGGGTCGGCGAGGTATTTCATCAGCGCGACGCAAGCGCCCAGCAACGAGCCCACCACCACGCCCGCCAGCACCAGCACCAGCAGCGGGTCGTGGCCGCGCACCGCATTGGCCGTGACGTAAACCAGCCCCACCGCGCCCAGGCCGAAAGCGAAAGCGAGCGACTGGATCGCGATGACGTTAAGCGACAGGAAGATGCCGAGGACCGCCCCCACCGCGGCGCCGGCCGACACTCCCAGGATATCCGGCGAAACCAGCGGGTTGCGGAACATGTTCTGATACGCCGCCCCCGCCGCCGCCAGCGCGGCCCCGATCAGAAGGGCCGCCGCCACGCGCGGCCCGCGTATTTTCAGGACCACGGCCTCGATGGTCGGGTCGAGCCCGTGCTCGGAGCCCGTCAGGCTGGCCCACAGGACGCTGGCGAGGTCGCCCGCCGCCACTGGGAAGCGCCCGACCGAAAAGGCGACGAGCACCAGCCCCGCCAATGCGGCGCAGGCGGCCGCCACCGCCAGCGAGATGCGAGAGGACCTCATGCCGACGGTGCAGGCTGCCCCAGCAACGGGTCGAGCTGCCCCTCGGTCGGCGTCTGGTGGTAACAGCGGGTGTAGAAGTCACGCACGACCGGCCTCAGGTCTTCCGGGAAAGCCTCAGGATACAGGATGCGCGCGAGCCGGCGCAGGCCGATGAGCCTCCACGAGCGCGCCGGCGGTGAGAAGCGTCGGCGATTCACGCAGACAGTGCAGCAAGATCGCAGCTTACAAGCGCAGCCAGCCGCGGCGCACGATCCAGAGCACGGCGACTCCGAACAGGAACGCCACCCCGACGTTCCATATCGACAACGCCGCGGTGCCCAACGTGACGAACCGCTCGCCCTTGTCCTTGGAGAAATCGCACGAGCCGAGCGCCAGCTGGAGCCCGGCGAGAAACAGCATGACCCCGAGCGCCGGATGTGGAAAGAGCCGCAGCAGGATCGCGACCGATTCGCTGAACGCGAGCGCGAGCACGATCAGCAGCGCTCCGAGTATGACGGGCGCACCGCCGGTTCGGGCGCCGAAGCTGACCTGTGCCGCCATCCCGCCGGCGCCATGGCACAACGGCACGCCCCCGATAAGGCTGCCCAGTGTATTCATGAGACCCGTCGATACGGCGACCCGGCGCTCGGTGACCGGCCGGTCGGGGAACTCGCGGTTGTTGAACTCCACGGGTGCGATGACCGCATTGCCCAGGGTAAGCGGTATCTGTGGCAGAGCCAGCAGCACCACTCCCACGAATACGGCCTCCCACGTCAATGCATGAAAAGGAAAGGCGGGCGACCGGAACCCCGGTTCCACCCCCGCCAGCGCGCCCGCCACCGTCGGCTCCGTGAGCACGGCCCAGGCGGCGCCCGCGGCCAGGATCAGAACCATGGCGAGCAAGGCACGATTCGAAAGCAGAAGAATCGTGAGGAGCAGCAGCGGCGCCGCCAGCCAGAATCCGGCCGCCATCATGCGCGTGCCGTCCAGCATGAATGCGACGCCCAGGCCGAGGACGATGCCGAGGGTGACCGGGCGCCCCACCCACCGCGCGACCCGTTCGGCGGTGCCAGTCAGGCCCAGGAGCAGCCAGATGACGCCCGTGGCGAGCGCGGCCACCGCTACCGCCGCCGGGGTGATCACCGCAGTCTGTGCGGCCCCGGTGATGGCGATCGCCCCGATCGCCTTCATCGGCTGCACCGGGAAGGGCGTCCGGAAATACACGCCCGCGGCAACAAGCGCGACGCCGAACGCGAGCAGCATTCCCGCCGGCTCGATGCCGACGACGGTCACGTAGGCGAGCAGGAACGGGACGAGCGTGCCGAGATCGCCGAACGCCCCGGACCACTCACGCCGGTCGAAGCGCAGAGTCGCGCCGCGCGCAGACGGTGCGGTTCCTTCCGAAGCGCTTGATGGCACAGGCGAATTCATGCGGGGACAGCGTATCCCTGCGCTCAGTCGCGTGCAACCACTATGCCCCCGTGTCGTTGGCGTTGGGGAAGAACAGCTGCTCCCCGCCGATCTTGTAGCCGGCGATGGCTTTCTGGCCTTCGGCGGAGACGATCCAGTCGATGAATGCCTGACCCAGGTCCTTCTTCACGTGCTTGTGCTTCGCCGGGTTCACCAGGATGACGCCGTACTGGTTGAACAGGCGCTGGTCGCCCTCCACCAGGATTTCGAGGTCACCGCGATTCCTGAACGAGATCCAGGTGCCGCGGTCGGCGAGGATATAGCCGTTCATCGCGGACGCGGTGTTCAAGGCCGGCCCCATGCCCTGCCCGGTGTCACGGTACCAAGGGCCCTTCTCCTTCCCTATGTCGGTCCCGGATTGCTTCCAGAGCGCTATCTCCGCCATGTGCGTGCCGCTGCGATCCCCGCGCGATACGAACGGCGCCGACGCCGCCTTGATCTTGCGCAGCGCTTCGAGGATGTCCCTGCCGCCGGCGATCTTCGCCGGATCGATTTTGGGCCCGATCAGCACGAAATCGTTGTACATCACCGGCAGCCGTTTCACGCCGTGGCCCTCGGCGATGAACTTTTCCTCCGCCGACTTCGCGTGAACGAAAACCACATCGACGTCGCCGCGACGCGCCATGTCGAGCGCCTGGCCCGTGCCGAGCGCAATGACCCGCACCTGGATGCCACTCTGCTTCCCGAAGATCGGCAGAATGTGCCTGAAAAGTCCCGACTGCTCGGTGGAGGTCGTGGAGGCAACCGTGATGAACCGTGGTTGGGCGCCGGCGCGAACTCCTACCAGAAGCGATATTATAAACAAGCATGATAACAATGACTTATAGTTCATATTTGAGGTATTTCATCACGTATGAATGACGCCGCTTCAAGCGACGCGGGTTGCCGGAAGAAGCGCTCCATCGGCGCCCGCTCGGCGAGCCGCCCCTGGTGCAGGAACAGGATCTCGTCGCCGAGCCGCCGCGCCTGCCCCAGGTTGTGGGTCGTCATGATGATCTTGGTGCCGCTCGCGTGCATCTGCGCGACGATGCTCTCGATATCGCGCGTTGCGCCCGGATCGAGGTTGGCGGTCGGCTCATCGAGAAAAAGCACCTCTGGGTTGAGCGCCCAGGCGCGCGCCAGCGCCACCCGCTGCTGCTCTCCCCCCGACAGCATCCGCGCCGGACGCTCCGCGAGATGCGAAAGTCCGACCGCCTCGAGCACGTCCCGCGCGCGCAACTCGCGCTCGCGAGGCGCGATACCGGCCAGCCCCATGCCATAGACCACGTTCGCCAGCACCGACCGTCGCAGCATCACCGGCCGCTGGAACACCATCGCCTGCCGCAGCCCTCCGTTCGTCGGACCGCGCCAGGCGATAACGCCTGCCGTAGGCTTCAGCAGCCCGTGGCATAGTCGCATGAGTACGCTCTTGCCTGCGCCATTGGGTCCGAGAATGACGGTTCGTGGACCGGCAGCGATCTCGACCGATATGCGGTCAATGATCACCCTGCCATTGACCGCAAACGAAACGTCCTCCAGTACTAGCGGAAGCACGATCAATCCTTGTCTTTCATTTAAGGAATTTGCGGGACGAGCGCCCTGCAAATTCCTATCCGTAGCGCCGCTGCGCGGCTTCCTTGACCCAGTACGCAGTCGCGTTGAGCGCCAGCACCAGCGCGAGCAGGATGATCCCGAGCCCGAGCGCGAGAGGCAGATCACCCTTGCTGGTCTCGAGCGCGATGGCGGTGGTCATGACGCGCGTGACGCCATCGATGTTACCGCCGACGATCATCACCGCCCCGACCTCAGCGGCCGCGCGGCCGAAACCGGCCAGCACGATGGTCACCAGCGAAAAGCGGGCATCCCGAAGCAGTGTCATGGCCGATGTGACCGGCCCGGCGCCAAGGGAACGCAGCTGTTCCTGATATTCCTGCCAGGTATCCTCGACCACCTGGCGCGACAGTGCCGCAACGATCGGCAGGATGAGGATCGTCTGCGCCACGACCATGGCGGAGGGCGTGAACAGGATACCAAGCTCCCCGAGCGGCCCGGCACGGGACAGGAGCAGGTAGACGACCAGGCCGACGACCACCGGCGGCAGGCCCATCAATGCATTCAGCACGACGATCAGTGCCCGCCTGCCGGTGAACCGGTTGACGGCTATGGCGGCGCCCAGCGGGAGCCCGATGACGCTGGCGATGGCAACTGCGGTGAGGCTCACGCACAGGCTGAGCAGCACGATCTCGATCAACTTCGGGTCGAAACCCAATATCATCGCGCCCGCCGCGCCAAGGGCCTGCGTGATCTCGCTCATCAACCAATGTTACGTCATTCCGGTAAAATCCGTTCTCCCAGGGACCTGTCATGAACGATCCGGCCCAGAACCTGCGCGCCCTGAGCTGCGCCGACGATTACGACCCCAATTCAATGCCGGTCGCGAAGGCACGCGAGGTGATCGCGCGCTTTCTCTCGCCGGTCACGGCGGCTGAGCGCCTCAATGTGCGCGCCGCGCTCGGACGCGTGCTGGCGGAGGACGTGATCTCTACCCTCAACGTCCCCGCCCACGACAATTCCGCCATGGACGGCTACGCGGTGCGCTTTGCCGATCTCAAAGGCGACGGTGAGGCCACCTTGAAGGTCACCGGAACAGCGTTTGCCGGTGCGCCGTTCGGCAGCGTGGTCAAGGCGGGCGAGTGTGTGCGCATCATGACCGGCGGCGTCGTTCCCGCCGGCACCGACACCATCGTCATGCAGGAGCACGTCAAGGCGGTGCAAGACCGGGTCACCATCGGCCCCGGCCACAGGAAGGGACAGAACCTGCGCCGTGCCGGCGAGGATCTTAAGGTCGGGCAGGTCGCCTTGAAGCGCGGCTTGCCGCTGCGTCCGGCCGAGATCGGCCTCATCTCCTCGCTCGGCATTGGCGAGGTCACCGTCTATCGCAGGCTGCGGGTCGCATTTTTCTCCACCGGGGACGAGCTGGTTTCGATCGGCACGCAGCCCAGGGAAGGCCAGATCTACGACAGCAACCGCTATACCCTTCACGGCATGTTGACGCGGCTCGGCTGCGAGGTGCTGGATATGGGCGTGGTCCGCGACGATCCGAAGCTGCTGGAGCAGGCGTTCCACGATGCGGCCGCCGCTGCGGACGTCGTCATCACCAGCGGCGGTGTTTCGGTCGGCGAGGCTGATTTCGTGAAGGATCTGCTCGGCAGGCTGGGCGAGGTCGTGTTCTGGAAGATCGCAATGAAGCCGGGACGCCCCCTCGCCTACGGCAAGATCGGAGCCGCGCACTTCTTCGGGCTGCCGGGCAACCCGGTATCGGTGATGGTGACGTTTTACCAGTTCGTCCGCGACGCCTTGCTCACGCTGTCCGGCCGTGACCCGGTCCCGCCCCTTCCAACATTCAAGGTTCCGTGCGTCTCCAGCCTCAAGAAAGCGCCGGGACGGACGGAATTCCAGCGTGGCGTGCTCGAACGCGATTCGCACGGAACCTGGAGCGTGCGCGTTACCGGCGAGCAGGGTTCCGGCATCCTGCGCTCGATGTCGGAAGCCAACTGCTTCATCATTCTGCCCGACGCCCAGGGCAACGTCGCTTCCGGCACGCTGGTCGAGGTGCAGCTGATGGACGGCATTGTCTGATACTGTAATCCGTAGTCAGCAGCAGGCGACGGGCTCTCTCAATCCTCAATCCTCAATCCTGAATCCCGAATCCCGAATCATGACCACCATCAAGCAGGAAGATTTCATCCAGAGCATCGCCGACGGCTTTCAGTTCATTTCGTACTACCACCCGGTGGACTTCATCAAGGCGATGGGTGAGGCCTACGAGCGCGAGCAGTCCCCTGCCGCGAAGAACGCCATGGCGCAGATTCTCATGAACTCGCGCATGGCCGCCGAGGGCCATCGCCCGGTCTGCCAGGACACCGGCATCGCCGTCGTGTTCCTCAGGATCGGAATGGATGTGCGCTGGGCGGCGAAAATGAGCGTGCAGGACATGGTCGACGAGGGCGTGCGCCGCGCCTATACCGACAAGGACAACCCCCTTCGCGCCTCGATACTGGCCGACCCGGCGGGCGCGCGGAAGAACACGCGGGACAACACGCCGGCGGTGGTGCACACCGAGCTGGTTGCCGGCGACAAGGTCGAGATCAGGCTCGCTGCCAAGGGCGGCGGCTCGGAGAACAAGGCGCGCTTCGCGATCCTCAATCCCAGCGACAGCGTGGTGGACTGGATCCTGGAGCAGGTGCCCACCATGGGCGGCGACTGGTGTCCGCCCGGCATGCTGGGGATCGGCATCGGCGGCTCCGCCGAGAAGGCCATGGTGCTCGCGAAGGAATCCCTGATGGCGCCCCTCGACATGCACGAGTTGAAGCGCCGCGGGCCGAAAACACGCGCCGAGGAGCTGCGCATCGAGATTTTCGAGAAGGTCAATGCGCTCGGCATCGGCGCGCAGGGCCTGGGGGGGCTAACAACCGTGCTCGACGTCAAGGTGCTCGACTACCCGACACACGCGACGTCGCTGCCCGTGGCCGTAATTCCCAACTGCGTAGCCACGCGCCACATCGAGTTTCACCTGGACGGCAGCGGGCCGGCACACTTCGAGCCGCCGGGTCTCGAGCACTGGCCCAAGCTCGCGGTGGATCTCGCCAGCGGCGCGAAGCGGGTCAACCTTGAGACGCTGACCAAGGAGGAGACAGCGACCTGGAAGGTAGGCGACCGGCTGCTGCTGACGGGAAGGATCCTCACCGGCCGCGACGCCGCCCACAAGCGTCTCGCCGATCTCATCGCGAGGGGCGAGAATCTCGTGGTGGACTTCACCAATCGTTTCATCTACTACGTCGGCCCTGTGGATGCCGTGCGCGACGAAGTGGTCGGGCCCGCCGGTCCCACCACCTCCCGTCGCATGGACAAGTTCATGGATACCATGCTCGGCAGGACCGGGCTGCTCGGCTCGATCGGAAAATCGGAGCGTGGGAAGCTGGCGGTGGAGGCGATCAGGCGCCACCGAGGCGTGCACCTCATCGCCGTGGGTGGCGCGGCCTACCTGGTCTCAAAGGCGATCCGTGCCTCTCGCGTGCTCGCTTTCCAGGACCTGGGCATGGAAGCGATCCACGAATTCGAGGTCAAGGACATGCCGGTGACGGTTGCCGTGGACACACGCGGCAATGCCGTGCACGAGAGCGGCCCGCGCGAGTGGCGCGCGAGGATCGGCAAGATTCCGGTTACCGTCGCCTAAACCGCCTCGCCGGCGAAAAAAAGCCCGGGGTCACCGGGCTTTTTTCCGCAGCCGGGACGGCCGGCTATTTCTTCTTGGCGGGAGCCGCCACGGTCTTGATGCCCTTTTCCTTCTTGTAGCGCTCCACCACGCGGTCTTGAGACTTGGCGAGCTGCTCGCCTTCCTTCTTTGCCGCTTCCGCGGCTTTCGCCTTCGCCTCCGCGGCCTTGGCCGGGTCAACAGGCGGTGGCGCAGGCAGCTTGGCGTACGCCAGGCCGACCGCGCCCGCGACCAGCAGCGCCGGGACTACCATCCAGAATTTCGGTGCTTTCATAGCTTCCACCCCTCCTTCATCGCCGCCGCGCGGGCCGCTGCGGCGGCGCCCGCTGCGCCGCGCCGGCCCTTCATGACGTCGTTGTACCAGTATTCGTGATGCTCCTTGGCCCAGGTTTCGTCGGTATTGCCGGTGCGCATGTTCTGGTATGCGCCCTCGACTCCGATCGTGCCCATGTAAATGTGCCCCAGGGAGAGCCCGATCACGAGTACGCCTGCGATCGCGTGTATCACGTTGGCCTGCTGCATGAGCAGGCGCCCCTGCTCGAAATTCGGGAACAGCAGGATCAGCCCGGACGCGCTCACCAGCAGGCACAGGGCCACCACACCGAGCCAGAACCAGACCTTCTCGCCGGCGTTGAACCGGCCCGACGGCAGATGCGCCCCCGCAAACATGCGCCAGCCCTGGGACATCCACGCGAGATCCCCCTTCTCAGGCAGGTTGTCCTTGATGTAAATCACGATGAAAACGAGCAGGCTGATGACGAACACGGGCGCGACGAAGTTGTGCACGTTCTTGGACAGGATCGCCAACCACGAAAAAAGCGTGTAACCGAACATCGGAAGCAGCACGTACTTGCCGAACAATATGATCAGTCCCGTCACCCCCAGCAGGCAGAAGCTGATGCCCATGGTCCAGTGCGTGACGCGCTCGAAATAGTTGAATCGCTCTATCGTCCGGCCGCTGGGCTTCTGGTGCAGCTTGATCGGGCCCATGAGGAAATAGATCGCGGCGATGATCGCGCAGATGGCGATCACCAGCCAGCCGCCGTAGATCGTGATCGGGCCGTTGCGGATCTGGCGCCAGATCTCGCCCTCGGTCTGAACCAGGACCTTGGTCTCGATGCCGCGCACCTGGGTCGTCTGGTACGGATTCTCGCCTCCGCGCACGTCGCGCCACACCGGGGCGTTATTGAGAGGCTGATCCTGCTGGCGTTGCGCCTGCTCCTTCGCGCCTCCGCCGTCCGCGGACCACGCCAGCGGCGTGAACAGCATCACGCATGACAGCAACAGGAGTCGAAGCAAAACTCGCATGTCACGGTAGCCGGGCATGCGCACCTCCTATGTTTATTGGTTGAATCAGCCGCCCGAAACCCGCACGTACTCGTTCTGGCCGAGATTGCGCGCCTTGACCGCCTTCTCCCACGCGCCCTTGTCGCCCTTGAACTGGTCGTTGTCCCATGGCTGCTTGTCGGGCTTGCCCTGGTACTGACCCTGTTTGTAGACCGTGACCGTGGCCTTCTCGCCGCAGCCCGCCGCGACCCCCGCTAAGGCCACGGCGGCGGCGAACAACAGCAACTTTCTCATGACTTGGCTCCAGGCTTCGCCGCAGGCTGCTTTTCCGGCTTGCCGTAGGCAGTGCCCCAGCCCCAAACCTCGGCGCCCTTGCCGCGCTTCAACACGCGGTCGCGGTAGATGTCGGCGATCACGTCGGCGTCCCCACCGAGCAGCGCCTTGGTCGCGCACATCTCGGCGCAGGCCGGGAGCTTGCCCTCGGCCAGGCGGTTGCGGCCGTACTTCGTGAACTCGGCCGCCGAGAAGTCGGCCTCGGGGCCACCGGCGCAGAACGTGCACTTGTCCATCTTGCCGCGCAGGCCAAACGCGCCGTCCTGCGGGAACTGCGGCGCGCCGAACGGACAGGCGTAGAAGCAGTAACCGCAGCCGATGCAGATGTCCTTGTCGTGCAGCACCACGCCCTCAGTGGTCTTGTAGAAGCAGTCCACCGGGCACACCGCCATGCACGGCGCGTCCGAGCAGTGCATGCAGGCGACCGATATGGATTTCTCGCCCGGCACGCCATCGTTAAGCGTCACCACCCGCCGGCGATTCACGCCCCACGGTACCTCGTGCTCCTGCTTGCAGGCAGTCACGCAGCCGTTGCACTCGATGCAACGTTCGGCATCAGCCAGAAATTTCATTCTTGCCATGGTGAGCTCCTCACATTCCCTTGTCCGTTAGGCTTTCGCGACCTGGCACAGCGTGGTCTTGGTCTCCTGCATCATGGTCACGATGTCGTAACCATAAGTGGTCGCCGTGTTGACCGCTTCGCCGCGCACAATCGGGGCGGCGCCCTCGGGGTAGTAATTGAGCAGGTCCTTGCCCTCAAACCAGCCGGCAAAATGGAACGGCAGGAACACCGTTCCCGGCGCGACGCGTTCGGTCACCTGCGTCTTGACCTTGATGCGGGCCTTGGTGGGCGTTTGAACCCAGACATACTCGTTGTTCCTGACCCCGCGATCATTGGCGTCCCTGGGATTGATCTCGACGAACATCTCCTGCTGCAGCTCGGCGAGCCACGGGTTGGACCGCGTCTCGTCGCCACCGCCCTCGTACTCGACCAGGCGACCGCTCGTCATGATCAACGGGTAACTCTTGACGGCATCCTTATTGGCCTGCTGCACGGTCTTGAACAGCACCGGCACGCGCCAGCGGTTCTTCTGGTCGTCGTGAGTCGGGTATTTCTCGATCAGATCCGGTCGCGGGCTGAACAGCGGCTCGCGGTGCAGCGGCACCGCATCCGGGAAGTTCCACACCACTGCCCGCGCCTTGGCATTGCCGAACGGATGGCAGCCGTGAACCTTCATCACCACGCGCTGGATTCCGCCGGACAGATCGGTTTTCCAGTTCTTGCCTTCGGCCAGCTTCTTCTCGTCGTCCGTCAGATCGTCCCACCAGCCGAGCTTCTTCAGCAGCACATGGTCGAATTCGGGATACCCGGTGGTGAGATCGGCGCCCTTCGAATGCGAGCCGTCCTCGGCCAGCAGGTTTACCCCGTCCCTTTCCACGCCGAAGTTGGCGCGGAAGTTACCGCCGCCGTCCATGACGTGCCTGGAGGTGTCATACAGATTGGGCGAGCCGGGATGTTTCAGCGCGGGCGTGCCGTAACACGGCCACGGCAGTCCGTAGTAATCGCCATCGAGCACGTAGCCGGTCTTGGCGTCCTTGCCGCCCTTGGCGCGTAATGTTTTCACATCGAACACGTGCAGGTTGCGCATATGGGCCTGCAGCCGTTCGGGCGATATCCCGGTGTAGCCGATGGTCCACACGCCACGGTTGACTTCGCGCAACGTGTCCTCCATGTCGGGCTCGGACATGCCGCCCTTGCCCTTCACCACCTTGATGTTCGCCGTGAACTCCTTGGCGTAGCCGAACTTCTCGGCGAGCTGGTACATGATCATCTGGTCGGTGCGCGAATCGAACAGCGGGTCGATCACCTTTTCGCGCCATTGGACCGACCGGTTGGAGGAGGTCGCCGATCCGTCAGTTTCCATCTGCGTCGCCGCCGGCAGCAGATACACGCCGTCTTGCCGTACCATCGCCGCCATCGCCGCCGTCGCCGACGGATACGGGTCAATCACCACCAGCAGGTCGAGCTTCTTCATCGCTTCGACCATCTCCTTGCCGCGGTTCTGGCTGTTGGGCGCATGGCCCCAGAAGATCACGGCGCGCAGGTTCGAGTCCTGGTCGATCATCTCGTTCTTCTCCATCACCGCGTCCTGCCAGCGCGACACGGTGATGCCCGGCTTGGTCATCATGGCCTCGGATGCGAACTGCTTCTTGAGCCATCCGAGGTCGACGCCCCATACCCGCGCGAAGTGCGCCCACGAGCCCGGCGCGATGCCGTAGTAGCCCGGCAGTGAATCGGGGTTGGGGCCGATGTCGGTCGCGCCCTGCACGTTGTCGTGGCCGCGGTAGATGTTGCAGCCGCCGCCCGCGGCGCCGACGTTGCCGAGCGCGAGCTGCAGAATGCACGAAGCACGCACGATGGCATTGCCGTTGGTGTGCTGGGTCTGGCCCATCGCCCACACGATCGTGCTGGGCTTGTTCTTCGCCATCTTCTCGGCGACGTCGCGCACCTCGGCTTCCTTCATGCCGGTGACCTTCTCGACTTCCTCCGGCGTCCACTTCGCGACTTCTTCCCGCACCTTGTCCATGCCGTAGACACGGGCCTTGATGTAGTTCTTGTCCTCCCAGCCGTTCTTGAAGATGTGATGGAGCATGCCCCACAGGAACGCGACGTCCGTGCCCGAGCGGATGCGGTAGTAGGTATCCGCCTTGGCCGCGGTGCGGGTGAAGCGCGGGTCCACCACGATCACCTTGGCGCCGTTCTCCTTGGCGTGCAGCGTGTGCAGCATGGAGACCGGGTGCGCCTCCGCCGCGTTGCTGCCGAAGAACAGTATGCACTTGGAATTCTGCTCGTCGTTGTAGGAGTTGGTCATCGCGCCATAGCCCCAGGTGTTCGCCACGCCGGCGACCGTCGTCGAGTGGCAGATGCGCGCCTGATGGTCCATGTTGTTGGTGCCGAACATGGATACGAACTTGCGGAACAGGTAGGACTGCTCGTTGCTGTGCTTGGAGGAACCGATCCAGAAGGTGGCATCGGGCCCGCTATCCTTGCGGATCGCGAGCAGCTTGTCGCTTACTTCTTTCAGCGCCTGGTCCCACGAGACCTTCTGCCATTTGCCGCCGACGAGCTTCATCGGGGTCTTCAAGCGGTGCGAGTCGTGCGTCATGCCGTGCTCGCGGATCGAAGCGCCCTTGGCGCAGTGCGCGCCGAGGTTGATCGGCGAATCGAATACCGGCTCCTGGCGGATCCACACGCCGTTCTGAACCACGGCGTCGATCGAGCAACCGACGGAGCAGTGCGTACAGATCGTGCGCTTGACCTCGATCTTGCCACCGGCGTCCTGCGCCGCTTCGGCTTTTTCCACGATGTTGAACGGCAGCTGCGTCGCCATGGCGCCGGCGCCGAGCGTGACGCCCGAACGCTTCAGGAAAGTGCGGCGATCGATCGTTCTGCCGAGCATGCCCGCAACGTTGCGGGAAAGACGGCTCGAGCTCGAGGAAACGCTGGTGGATTTTCTCGTGAGCAACATGGCGCTCTCCTCAGACTTTGGTGGTGTCGTAGTACTTGCGGATGTGTTCCGTGACGTGATAGCCCTTCGACCCGCTCACGACCTCGGCCTTCTTGGGCTGACCCTGCGAACTCTTGCCGGCGACGACCGCGGCAGTGGCCGCCACGCCCCCGGCACCGGCAGCCAACAGGAAATTACGGCGGGAAAGTTTGCGATCCGGACTCTTCATCACATCCTCCTTGCCGAAGCAATCCAAATGGGTTGTTCTTGACCGAT
>Ga0209108_10000840_pt1 | contig 17469 bp, 11 predicted proteins | sample Rifsed10ft1_FD_184003 | JGI IMG/M metagenome (GOLD analysis project Ga0209108, IMG submission 184003) | Soil microbial communities from Rifle, Colorado, USA - sediment 10ft 1 (version 2) | ecosystem: Environmental > Terrestrial > Deep subsurface > Rock core/Sediment | place: Rifle, Colorado...
CTGGTGATCTTGTCGCGGCCCACGGCGTCGCCGCCGACCGTCGCATCTCCGTCCGCTTCCACCTTGATGCCGCCGGTTTGGTCGTCAGACATTAAAACCCTTCCAGTTTCGAAAAGTCCGCCACGCCCTTCGCCATCGCTGCGATGCGCTGCAACAGCCCGAGGCGGTTGGCGCGCAGTATCGAATCGTCTGCCATTACCAGCACGTCTTCAAAGAATCTGGAGATGGCGGGGATCATCGGCACAAGCGCGGCGAAAAAAGAATCAACGGATTGAACGGATTCACCAGAAGGGGATTGATAGGCATCGTAGAGGGCTTTCTCCGCCGGTTCGATGAATTTGTCCGCCGAGAGCGCATGGGCTTGTCTCTGATCGCGGGTGATACGCACACAGCGCGAGTACGCGGCGAGGATTTGCGGCCAGTCGTCGCGCTTCACCCACTCGGAGAGCTGCTTCACATTTTGCAGAGCCGCATGGGGGTTGTGCCTTTGCTCAGCCAGCACAGCATCAACAATATCATAGCGATAGCCCGCCTCTATTAATTGGCCTCGCAAGCGGCCCGCGATAAAGGCAAGCACTTCGTCGAGCAGCTGGCGCCGCGCGGCGTCGCTCCGGGGTTGAACGCCAGCGGGTAACAGAGCCAGTGCATCAACCAACGACTGTTCCAGGTCAAAGTCAATCTCCTTTTCAACGAGAATACGAACAACGCTCAACGCCGCGCGCCGGAGGCCGAACGGGTCGGCGGAGCCGGTGGGGGCGAGGCCCGCTGCAAATAAGCCGACGAGTGAGTCGAGGCGATCCGCGAGGCCGACGGCAACGCCTGCTTTCGATTCGGGCATTGTGTCGCCCGCACCCGCCGGGAGGCAATGTTCCTGAATGGCGAGCGCAACCTCGGGCATCTCGCCGGAGCGGAGCGCGTATTCGCGCCCCATGACGCCTTGCAGCGCCGTCATCTCGACGACCATCTTCGTGGTGAGGTCGGCTTTGCACAGGTGCGCGGCGCGAAGCGCGGTGCGCGTCTCGGCCTCGCCGAGGTTCAACATGCGCGCGACGGCGGCCGCGAGTTTTTCAACTCGCTCGACCTTGTCGAGCATCGAGCCGAGTTGCTTCTGGAAGGTGAGCGTGGCGAGTTTGGGGCGGAAGCCTTCGAGTTTGTGCTTCACGTCCTCGCGCACGAAGAAATCGGCGTCGGCGAAGCGGGCGCGGATGACGTGCTCGTTGCCCTGGCGCACCAGGTCGAGGTGGCGGCTGTCGCCGTTGCGCACGGCGATGAAATATGGCAACAGCCGACTATCCTTCTCTACCGGGAAATACCGCTGGTGTTTTTTCATCACCGCGATCAGCACGTCGCGCGGGAGAGCGAGGTGCGCTTCGTCGAACGAGCCGAGGAATGCGGTCGGGCGCTCGACGAGGTTAGTTACTTCAGCGAGCACGCCCTCGTCGGCTAACCGACCACCGGCTGCCGCGTCACGCGCGAGTTTGCGGACTTGCTTGAGAACGGCGGCGCGGCGCTTCTCCGGGTCAACTTCGATCTTCGCTTTCGCCATCGTGTTGAGATAGTCGTCCGCGTTGGCAATGGCGATCTCCGGCGAGCCGAGAGGGAGCAGCCCTCGGCTGGTCTTTCCGCTTTGAACTCCGGCGTACTCGAAGGGGATCACGTTCTCGCCGAGCAATGCGACGATCCAGCGGATGGGGCGCGAGAACATCGTCGGGTCGCCCGCGCGCCAGCGCATGGGTTTGTCGAACTTGATCGCCGCGATTACCTTGGGCAGCAGTTCGCTCAAGACTTCGGGCGCGGGCCTGCCCGTTTCCTTCACAATGGCGACCACGTATTCGCCGCCGTCGAGTTGCCGCTTTTCCAGCGCGGTGACGGGCACGCCTTTGCTGCGGGCGAAGCCCTCGGCAGCGGGGGTCGGGACGCCGAATGAGTCGAACGCGCGCGCGGCGGGCGGGCCTTTCGCCGCCGTTTCGCGGTCGGGCTGGCGCGGAGCCAGGTCGCTCACCAACAGGGCGAGGCGGCGCGGCGTGCCGAGGACGTTGATCGTGCCATGATCCAGCCGGGCTTCGTCCAGCATCTTCGGCGCGAGTTCCTTCAGTTGCGCCAGCGCGGAGTCGAGGTCGGCGGCGGGGAGTTCTTCGGTTCCAATCTCAAGGAGTAATGTAGCCGGCTCGCTGGAATTGGTAATTGACAATTGGAGATTGAGGATTGGGGATTGGGGATTGGGGATCGGGGATTTCCCATGATCCTTCATCAGCGGATATTCCAGCCGCTGCCTCTGCTCCAGATACGCCTCGGACACCTGGCGCGCGAGGCCGCGCATGCGCCCAAACGAGGCCTGCCGCTCGGTAACGCCGATGGCCCCACGCGTGTCGAGGATGTTGAATGTGTGTGAACATTTCAACACGTAGTCATACGCCGGGAGCACGAGGCCTGCTGCGAGCGCGGCCTTCGCTTCGGACTCGTACGTCGCGAACATCTGCCGCAGACGCTCCACGTCTGCGATCTCAAAATAGTATTGGCTGTGCTCGTACTCGCCCTGCCGGAGTATCTCGCCATAGGTGATGGCCCCGTTGGGGCTTTCAACCCACGGCTCATTCCAGATGCCGCCCGAGGCGTTGCGGAGCGCAATGAGGATGCGTTCGAGGCCGTAGGTGAGTTCTACGGAGACCGGATCACAGGGCAAACCGCCCGCCTGTTGGAAGTAGGTGAACTGCGTGATCTCCTGCCCATCCGCCCACACTTCCCAGCCCAGCCCCCACGCGCCGAGGGCGGGCGATTCCCAGTTGTCCTCCACGAAGCGGAGGTCGTGCTCGCGCGGGTTCAGCCCGAGGGCGGCGAGCGATTGCAGATAGAGTTCCTGTGGGTTGCCGGGGTCGGGCTTGAGGATGACCTGATATTGATAGTGCTGCTGGAAGCGGTTGGGGTTCTCGCCGTAGCGGCCATCGTCGGGGCGGATGGAAGGCTCGACGTAGGCGACGTTCCACGGCTCCGGCCCCAGCACGCGCAGGAAAGTGGCGGGGTTCATCGTCCCCGCGCCCATCTGCGTGTAATACGGCTGCCAGATCACGCAGCCGTGATCGGCCCAGAATTTTTCGAGGGTGAGGATGAGGGATTGAAAGGTGTGAGAGGATTTCATCTAGTAATGTTCGCGTTTGACGAGTTTGAGAAACTCGATGGATTTCAACTGCCGTTCCAGCACGCCGGCGAGGTAGCGCGCCAGGACGTGCTCGATCTCGGCGTGCAGACTCGGGAGGATTTTCACCGTTCTGGCTTTGGCGTACGGCTGAGCTTGAAAGTAGCGCAGAACCTTGAGCGCCTCCATCGAGATGGGCATCACGTCCGGGCGATTCGGCCCGCAGCGGGCGCACACCGCCCCACCCCTGGACGGCGAGAAGAACTGGTCTTCGGCTACAATCGTCTCATCCCCCACCACGCAGTACCGCAGTTGCGGCTGGAATCCGGCCAGGCCAAGCAGGTGCAGCTCGTAGTACCGGACGGTCAAGGCGAGGTCGGGCGATTCGCACAACCAGTTGAACCCATGACACAACAGATCATAGATCTCGCGGTTCTCCTGCTCATCCGGCGTGAGGCGGTCAATCAACTCCACCATATACGCCGCGTACGCGCCGCGCAACAGGTACTCGCGCAGGGGGCGGTAGGCGCTCATCGTCTCGGCCTGTGTGATGATGTCGAGGTCGCGTCCCTTCGCGACGAGCAGTTTCGAGCGCATAAAGAGCTCGAGATGTCCCGCCTTGCGCGAGGCCGGTTTACGGATGCCCTTCGCCACCACACGCACCTTGCCGTGCTCCGGCGTGAGAAGCGTGAGCATGCGATCCGCCTCCCCGAAATCTTTGCGCCGGAGGACGATGGCTTCAGTGCGATACGTGCGGTCACGCGCGGGCATACGAGGGATTATACCATCGGGTGAAACGACAAAATCCCAAATCCCAAATTGCAAAATCCTAAAAAGGCAATTGGAGTAGAATTGGCTAAATTACTGCGTCGCCTGCCCCAGCGGAGAGGAACTAAATGAATCGTCTGCGAGCCGCACTCAAGGTGCAACCCGGCGAAGGCCGGATGGCCGCGTTGCTCATCGGCCTGATGCTGTGCGCCTCGGCGGGGAGCACCATTGGCAGCACGAGCATTGACGCGCTCTTCTTCGCCCGCTTTGGCACCGAGTGGCTCCCGTACCTGTACGTAGTGCTCGGCCTCGTCACGTTCATCAACCTGATGGCTGTGAGCGCGCTGTTGGGCCGCGTGCGCCGCGAACGGTTGTATCTTCTCGTCCCGCTCGTCCTCGCCCTCCTCCTCATCGCCGGACGCATCGTGGTCGCGTCGAGCTTGCGCTGGTTCTACCCGGTGCTATGGCTGGGCAAGGACGTGATAAACGCCCTGCAAGGCCTCGTCATCTGGGGGCTGGCCGGGGCTGTCTGCGATACGCGGCAGGCCAAGCGGCTCTTTCCGCTCTTCACCGCCGGTTCTATCTTCGGTTCGGTCGTCGGCGCGTCGGGCACGCCGCTGCTCGTCAACGTCTTGCATGCCGAGAACCTGTTGCTCGTCTGGGCCGGAGCGCTGGGCGTGGCGTTCGCGCTGGCGTGGGCGCTGATGGGTCGCGCGAAAGGCGAGGTGCCACGGCACGATCGGGGCCGCGCCACTCGCCGCACCGCCCGCCACAAGCCGCCGAGTTTTGTCGGCGAAATGCAGCAGGGCTATCGCGTCGTCCGCAAATCGCCGCTCCTGTTGTGGATGTCGGCGTCGGCGATTCTCTTCTCGGTGCTGTGGTTCTCGTACCTCCTGCCGTTTTCCCGCCTCGCGACGGAGCAGTTCCCCGACGCGGACAAACTCGCCGGCTTCTTCGCCGCCTTCCAGAGTCTGTACACCATCGGCGCGCTGCTGGCCTCGCTCTTCCTCGCCAACCGCCTGTTCGCGCGCTTCGGCATCATGAATATGCTGCTGGTCTATCCGGTCATCTACGCGCTCGGCTTCAGCGTGCTCGTGTTCGTCCCCGCCTTCAACGTGCTCGTCGCCGCGCGCTTCGCCAAATTGATCTGGAGCCAGGGGATCGCCGAGACGGTGTGGAACGCCTCCCTCAACGTCATCCCGCTGGAGCGGCGCGATCAGGCCCGCGCCTTCCTCAACGGCGTCCCCGGCCAGGCGGGCATCGTGATCGCCGGAGTGATTCTGGTCATCGGCGAGCAGGCGCTTCAGCCCCAGCAGTTGTACTGGATCGGGCTGGGCACGGCGGCGCTCTGCATCTTCGTCATCTGGCGGGCCAGGCGGGCGTACAATGGGGCGTTGGTCGAAGCGCTGAGAGCGGGCCAGCCGCAAGTTTTCCTCAGCGAGGAAGAACCGTTCGGCGGGTTCCAGCGCGATCCGACGACGGTGACCGTCGCCCGCATCGAGCTGTTGAACCCGGACACGGCCATTCGGCGCATCGCGGCTGAGATTCTGGGGCACATCTCCGCACCGCAGGCGGTGGACGCGCTCGTTGAGGCGCTGCATGATTCGGATGCGCAGGTGCGTGTTGCCGCCCTCCGCGCGCTGGCGCGCGCCAAAGCCGCCCCGGCCCTGCTCGACGTGGCCGCCCATCTCCGCGACCCCGAGCCGGAAGTCCGCGCGCATGCCGCCGAAGCACTCTCGCATCTCACGTCGTATCCGCAAGGGTTGTATGCCTATCTGCGCCCCCTGATGGACGACCCCGACCCGACGGTGTGCGCGCATGCGGCGGCCGCGCTCCTGCGCGTCGCAGATCCCCTTCAGGGGGCCGGCCCGAACACAGAGGCCCGCGACTTCCTGCGCTACATGGCGGCGATGGGCGATCTGGAGGCGCGCGTTAGCGCGCTGGAGGCGCTCGGCGAGGTCGGGGATGCCGAGGCGTATGAACTGGTCGAGATGGAGTTGAGCGACGTAGCCGCCCCCGCCGCCGTGCGCCGTGCGGCCGCCACCGCGTTGGCGTGTTTCGGCATCAACCTTGACCGCTCGATAGCTCTGCTCGTCTGCACCCTCGCCGACCGGGATCGGTCGGTGCGCGAGGCGGCGGCGCGGGCTACCGGCAAGTTCGGCGCGCGCGCTCTCGCGTGGACGGCGGCCGCCCTCAAGTCCGTGGAGGCGGAAGCGGGCGCATTATCGGCATTGGAGTATCTTCCGGTTATGCAGGCCGCGCCCGCGTTGAGGGCGTATGCGCGCGAACAGGTGGCCCATGCCCTTCGTTATCACGACTGGTTCAGCCGCGTCGAAGTGAGAGACGGCCACGACCGCGTGCGCCTTCTGGCTGACTCGCTGCGGGACAAAGCCACACGCCACGCTACGCGCGCGCTGCGGGCGGTCGGGCTGCTCGGCGACCGCCGTGCGATCGTGCTCGCCATCGAAAACCTGAAGAGCCGCGACCCGTCCCAGCGCGCGAACGCGCTGGAGACGCTGGAGGCGATGGGCGAGGCCGAGATCGTCAAACCCCTGTTGAAAATCTGGGAGGCCGGGGAACCAATACCCGCTTCACCCGACGGCGTGTGGCTGCGCGTGCTGGAAGATTCCGATCCGTGGCTGCGCGCCTGCGCCGTCTTCGCCGCGGGCAGCTTCAACGATGCGCAGACCAGCCCGGCGCTGACTCAACTCGCCCAATCCGACCCCGACGCGCTGGTGCGCGAAATCGCAGCCGCTGCGCTCGCCGCTACGCTTACAGGAGGCCGCGCTATGGAAACGCTCGCTACGCTCTCACTGATGGAAAAGATTTTGTTCCTGCGCCGCGTGCCCCTTTTCGCCGACCTGCCGCCGTCCGACCTCAAGCAGGTGGCCGCCATTGCCAACGAAACGGTCTGCCCGGACGGCGAGAGCATCGCTGTGCAGGGCGAAACAGGCGACGAGATGTACATCATCGTCTCCGGCGAGGTGCGCGTGCTGACGGCGACCGGGGACGGACACGAAGTCGAAGTGGCGCGGCGCAAGCCCGGCGAATACGTGGGCGAGATGGCGATCATCAGCCGGGAGCCGCGCAATGCGTCGCTCGTCGCCGCGGGCGACGTGCGGATGCTGTGCATTGACCAGAAGTCGTTCGAGAGCCTGCTGCGCGAGCGCCCGGAGATCAGCCTGGCCGTGATGCGCGTGCTGTGCGCTAGGTTGACAGAACTGGGCGCGGCGCGGCCACCGGCTCAGACAGCTTTACCCGGATGAAATCAAGACGCTCTCTCAAGGGTTCGCCATTTTGCGCGGGGCGCATATAATTCGGGCCTATTCATTGGCATCTATGTGCGCGACCCAACCACCTCATGCCATTTTCCCTTGAACAATCCAAAGACGAAATCACCCGGCTGGTGAAGCACTTTCTCGCCAACCAGGCCACCTACCGCGCCCCGGCTTACAAGGAAGCCCATGCCCGGCAGGAGTTTATTGACCCGCTGTTTGTGGCGTTGAATTGGGACGTGCCGAACCGCCAGCAGGCCGCGCCCGATGAGCGTGAGGTCATCGTCGAAGACTCTTTGCCGATGGAGGGCCAGGCGGCGCGCCAAGCGCCCGACTATGCCTTTCGGGTGGGGCGCGAGCGCAAGTTCTTTGCCGAGGCCAAAAAGCCCGGCGTGGATTTGAAAAACAATGCCGCGCCCGCCTATCAGCTGCGGCGCTATGCCTGGAGCGCCAAACTGCCCCTGTCCATCCTCACCGATTTTGAAGAACTCGCGGTGTACGATTGCCGCCTCCGGCCCGCCGAGAAGGACAAGCCCAGCGTGGCGCGGCTGAAGTATCTTACATGCGAAGAATATGTGGACCGCTGGCAGGAAATTTGGGACCTGTTTTCGCGGGAGGCGGTGGGGGACGGCTCGTTTGACCGGTTCACCCAAACCGGCAAAAGCAAGCGCGGCGCATCCGAAGTGGATGCCGAGTTTCTCAAAGAGATTGAGGGCTGGCGCGATAGCCTGGCGAAGAACATGGCCCTGCGCAACCCGCGCCTGACTATTGACGAATTGAACGACGCTGTTCAGCGCCTCATTGACCGCCTCATCTTTTTGCGGATGGCGGAAGACCGGGGCAATGTTGGACCTGCACAAGCGCAAGGCCCAGGCCAAAGACGCCGCCGAACAGGCCCGCTTGCAGAGATTGATCGACTCCACCGACAAGCAAATTGATGCGCTGGTGTATGAGTTGTATGGCTTGTCGCCGGATGAGATTGCGGTTGTAGAAAATGCGGGCCAATAACACCCCCAGAAACCACCTGACGCCTTTTACCGAAGGGCCGCGAGCCTGGTTGGTGCTGGCACGCAATGCGATACCGGTGGTGGGGGTCTATTGGCTCGGCTGATCAGCCGATATCGTCATCTTTCAGCTCTGGTTTGACGGCGTCACTGCCCTCGGCGCCATGCTCGCCTTCCAAATCCGGGCCTTTGCCCACAACGACCGCCGGGCGCTTAAACCGCCGCTGAGTGTGCCGCCCAACCTTCTGGCCCTGGTCTGGTTGTTGCTCTGGTTATTGCTCAGCCTCCCCTATGGATTCATCCTGCTCTTCCTCAGTCTCGCGGTCTTCGACGGTGGTTTTTGGAATCTCCTGCTGGGCAATGTTAGCGCGATCGCCGCGCTCCTGTTGGTGCTGGTCAGCAACATTCTCGAGGCCCACAGGCGCGGCTACGTGGGGATGAGCGATGCCGACATCCGGCTCGAATTCAATTGGGAGTTCAGCATGCACCTGGCGCGCGCCGCCGCCATGATCCTCGTCACCTTTATTCTGCGGCTCGGCCTGATCATCGGGCTGGCGCTGGCGCTCAGCTACGTCGAAATCTATCCCATGCGCACACTGCGGTTTTTTGGGGGCGACAGCACGCTGGAAGCCGATAACGAACAGCGGAGTCGCGACTGAAATGCGGAGACCACCTTGGCAAAACCCGTCCTCCTCGCCGTTGACGACGACCCGATGGTGCTGAACGCCGTCGAGCGCGACCTGCGCAAGAAATATGGGCAGGCGTACCGTATCCTGAAAGCCGACTCGGGCGAGGCCGCGCTGGGGGCGCTGCGCGAATTACAGAAGCGCGGCCAGGCCGTGGCGCTGCTCCTCGCCGACCAGCGCATGCCGCAGATGACGGGCGTGCAGTTCCTCGAACAGGCGCGCGCGCTCTTCCCGGCGGCGAAAAAAGTCTTGCTCACCGCCTACGCCGACACCGAGGCCGCCATCAGCGCGATCAATAAGGTGGATTTGGATCACTACCTGATGAAGCCGTGGGACCCGCCCGACGAGCGCCTCTACCCCGTCCTCGACGAGCTGCTCGAAGACTGGAAAGTCCACGCGCGGGCTTCGCGCCCATTCGAGGGCATCCGCGTCGCGGGCACCCTGTGGTCGCTCCCCACGCACCAGATCAAAGACTTCCTCGTCCGCCACCAACTGCCCTATCAGTATCTCGATGTCGAAAGCGATGCTAATGCGAAAGCGCTGGTCGAAGAACACCATCAAGGTGAACTGAAAATCCCCACGCTTTTCTTCCCTGACGGGACGGCGCTCGTCGAGCCGACGCTGCAACAGGTGGCCGAGAAAGCGGGGCTCGCGACCGAAGCCGCCATGCGCTTTTACGATCTTATCATCATCGGCGGCGGCCCGGCGGGCCTCTCGGCGGCGGTGTACGCAAGCTCCGAGGGCGTGGATTGCCTGTTGATCGAGAAGCACGCCCCCGGCGGGCAGGCCGGGAGCAGCCCGAAGATCGAAAACTATCTCGGCTTCCCGATGGGCATCTCCGGCGGCGACCTCACCCGGCGCGCGATGATCCAGGCCCGCCGCCTCGGGGCCGAGATCATCACCGCGCAAGAGGCGGCCGCCGTCCGCCTGCTCGACCGCTACAAGATCGTCACGCTCACGAACGGGACTGAAGTGAGCTGCCACGCGCTGCTGCTCGCCACGGGCGCGTCGTTCAACGTATTGAAAATGCCGGGCGCGGCAGAATTGACCGGCGCGGGCATCTACTACGGCGCGGCGCACACGGAGGCCTATTATTACAAGGGGCAGGACGTGCTGGTCGTCGGCGGGGCGAACTCGGCGGCGCAGGGCGCGCTGTTCCTGAGTCGTTACGCCAGCAAGGTCACGATGCTGATTCGCGGCCCGGAAGCCGCCGCCGCGCAGCATCTCATGAACGCGCTCAAGGCCGACCCGAAGATCGAGATACGATTGAACACCGATCTGGTCGAGGCGCACGGCGCGCAAGCGGGTAAACTCGAAGCCGTGACGGTCAAAAACACCACGACGGGCAGCGTGGAAAAGTTGCCCGTTGCGGCGATGTTCGTGTTCATCGGCGTCAAGCCGCAGAGCGATCTCATGGCCGACCTCGTCATGCGCGACCCGAAGGAGTACGTGCTCACCGGAATGGATTTGATGGGAGGCGGCAAACGGCCTGCCGGGTGGCCGCTCGACCGCGACCCGTTCATGTTCGAGACGAGCGTGCCCGGCCTGTTCGCGGCGGGCGATGTCCGGTTCGGGACGATCCACCGCGTGGTCTCGGCCACCTCCGAGGGCGGCGCGGCGGTCGCGATGATCCGGCAGTATCTAAAGACACTGTGACCACGATAGAGACGCGCCAGGGCGCGTCTCTACTCTCGCAATGAGCATCGAATTCCTCCGCCGCCTCATCCTCTTCGCCGACCTGCCCGAGGCCGACCTTCAGGCGCTGTATCAGCGCGCCGAGCCGATGAACCTCCCTGCGGGCGAGTGGCTGATGCGCGAGGGCGAGACCGGCGACGCGCTCTACGTGGTCCTGGAGGGCGGGATCGAGATCACTAAACGGTCGGGGGAGCAGGAGGTGGTGCTGGCCGTGCGCGAGACGGGCGAGGTGATCGGCGAGATGGCGCTGCTGGCCCAGATGCCGCGCTCGGCCTCTGGGCGCGCCGTGCGGGAAACGCGGCTGCTGCGCATCGGCAAGGAAGTGTTCAAAGAGGTGCTGGCCGCCAGCCCCGCGGCCATGCTCGCGCTCCTGCACACGTTCAACACGCGCCTGCGGAGCACGGAGGCCATGCTGCGCCAGACCGAGAAGATGGCGTCGCTCGGCACGCTCGCCGCCGGGCTGGCGCACGAGTTGAACAATCCGGCGGCGGCGGTGCAGCGCAGCTCCGGTCAACTGCGCGACGCGCTGACCGAATGGCAGCGATCAAAGAGCCAACTCGACGCACTCAACCTCGACTCTCGCCAGTCCGAGGCCGTTCAAGCCTTGCACGACGAAACCGCCGCCCACGTCGCCGCGCCCCCCAAACTCGACCCGCTTGCCCGCAGCGATCAGGAGAGCGAATTGCAGGATTGGCTGGAGGGCAGCGGAATAGATCAGGCCTGGGAGTTGGCCCCGACCTTGATCGCGTATGGCTTCGACGCGCCCATCCTGAAAGGGCTGACCCGGGATTTCGCACACGACCACCTGCCCATCGTAATCCGGTGGCTGGCGGCGAGTTGCGCGCTGTACGCGCTGATGGACGAAGTGCGCCTGGGCGCGGAGCGCATCTCCGAGATCGTCAAAGCCGTGAAAGCCTACGCCTACCTCGACCAGGCTCCCATTCAACAGGTGGACGTGCACGAGGGGTTGGAAAACACGCTCGTCATCCTGCGGCACAAATTGAAGGCGGGCATCACCGTGGTGCGCAACTACGCTCCCGACCTACCGCGCATCGAGGCCTACGCGAGCGAACTTAACCAGGTGTGGGCGAATCTGATTGACAACGCGGCCGATGCGATGAGGGGACAGGGCCAACTCACCCTGCGGACTTATGGCCGCGACGATCGCGTCGTGGTCGAGATCGCCGACAATGGGCCGGGCATCCCCCCCGAGATTCAGTCCCGCATCTTCGATCCGTTTTTCACGACCAAGCCCCCCGGCTCCGGCACGGGGCTGGGGCTGCACATCGCCTACAACAGCGTCGTGCACAAACACCGCGGCCAGATCACGCTCACCTCCCGCCCCGGCGCGACGACCTTTCAGGTCGTGCTCCCCATTCAGCTCCCGCGAGGTCAATCATGAATGACAAACAACTGAAGGAACTCTACAAGAGCATCCAGACGATTGCGAGCGTGGGCCTCTCCGCCAACGTCGAGAAGCCGAGCTTCGGCATCGTCTACTATCTCCAGCAGCAGGGCTACCGCATCATCCCGGTCAACCCCACCACGCCAGAGATTCTGGGCCAGACGTCTTATCCGGATTTGCTCTCGATCCCAGAAAAGGTGGACGTGGTGCAGCTCTTCCGGCGGTCAGAGGATGTGCCGCCGTTCGTCGAGCAGGCGATTCAAATCGGGGCCAAAGTGGTGTGGATGCAGGAGGGGATTTCCAACCGGGAGGCCGCAAAGAAAGCCGAGGCCGCCGGGCTGACAGTGGTGATGGACCGCTGCATGCGGGCGGAGCACATCCGGCTGTTTGGGTCGAAGTTCTTAGGCCTATTCTAGTCCACGCGCCACACACGTTCGGCGCGGATCACCGGCTCGCCACGCGCCGGGTCGAGTTCCACCATGCCTTCAATCACAAATGGCCCGGGCGTGGAAAGGGCAGAACGATAACGGCGATATACGTCGCCGAAGATCACCACGTCCAGCATCCCTTCCAGGTCTTCTAGCGACATGAAGTAGAGGTAGTCGCCGCGTCTGGTGGAGGCGAAGCGGCGCCACGTCTGCCGCATGCCGGCCACGCGCACCCGCTGCCCCACGCTGGCCACCGCGCCTACAGTCGTCAAGGCTCCGGCTTCAGCGATTTTATCGGCCATCAACTCCAACGGGTGCGCCGCCACACTTGCGCCCAACAGTTCTTCTTGGGCCGCGACCTTCTCGCCGAGCGACCAGTCCTCCTCATCCTGCGGCTCACTCTCGAATAATGCGAACTGCCCCGGCGACCACTCACCGGCCTTGAGTTCACGCAGGAGAGCCGGGATGCGGCCCAACCCTTCGAGGGCGCCCACCCGCACCAGGTTCTCAGCTTCCTGCGGCCGTGGGTCGGCGCGGGCCAGGAAATCGCGCAGCGAGTGGAAAGGCCGCTCGCGCAGGAGGTTGTGCATCGTGCGTTGTGTCAGGTCTTTGATCTGATCCATGCCCATGTAGAGCACAGGGCCTTCATTCGTGTGAACTACGCTGAATTCGTGTTGCGCGTGATTGACGTGCGGCGGGCGGATGCGCAGCCCCATCCGCCGCGCTTCGGTGAGGTAGACGCGCTGGCTGTAATACCCGCCCCAGTTCGCCAGCACCGAAGCCATGAACTCCGCCGGGAAGTGCGCCTTGCACCAGGCAGCGCGCCACCCCACCAGCGCATACGAGGCCGAGTGCGCCTTGGGGAAGCCATAACCCGCGAACGCGGCCATCAACTCCCAGACGCGCTCGGCGATCTCCGGCAACACGCCGCTCCGGGCCTGCGCGCCCGCGATGAAGTTCTCTTTGAGCGTCTGCATCTGCTTGCCGGGGTCGAAGTGGCTCATCGCGCGCCGGAGCAAATCGGCATCGGCCAGACTCAGCCCCGCCAGCCCATGCGCGATGCGCAGGACTTGCTCTTGATACAGGATAACGCCGTAAGTGTCTCCAAGCAGCGGAGCGAGCGCGGGGTGCAGATGTTGGGTCGGCTCCTGTCCCAGATGGCGGCGCACGAAGGCGTCTTTGAGGCCGCCCGTGAGCGGGCCGGGCCGGTACAGCGCCAGCGCCACCATCAAGTCGTCCACGGTCTGCGCCTGGATCTCCTTCAAGATCGCGCGCATGCCGGGGCTTTCGATCTGAAAGCATCCGATCGTGCGGCCAGTCCGAACCAACGCCTTCGTCGCCGAGTCGTCTGCAGGGATAGCGTCCAGCACGTCGAGCGAAGACAAGAACTTTCCCGGCTGAGCAGCCCGAACGGCGTCCGCCACGTCTCCCAGCACCGTCAGGCCGCGGATGCCCAGCAGGTCAATCTTGATCAGCCCGAGGCGCGCGACAAAGTCCAGATCGAACTGGGTAATGACCACGCCCTTGCTCGACAACTGTACGGGAACGAGATCGGTTATTGGGCCAGGGGCGATGACGACGCCGCCGGGATGGATGGACAGGTGGTTAGGCGATCCGAGTAAGGCGGCTGCGTCTCGGAAAACCTGTTGGTGCAAGGGCGTGGTGTACCCAGCGGCCAGTTCGGCGTATGGCGAAGCATTCTCCTGCGCGGGCGGCCCCCAGCCCCGATAGGGCAATGCCTCGGTCAGAGTCTTCACCTCCGTGGGTGAGAGGCCATAGGCCTTCGCCACTTCGCGCAGGGCCGAGCGTTCCCGGAAACGGTTGATGGTGCACACCATCGCCACACGGTCACGCCCATACGCTTCAAACACGTGCTGGATCACGCCATCGCGGCGGCGTGAGCACAGGTCGGTGTCAATGTCCGGCGGGGTGGCGCGCGCCGGGTTGAGAAAGCGCTCGAAGTAAAGGTTCAGCCGCATGGGGTCGGGCGAGGTGAGGCCCAGGCAGTGCGCGACGAGCGAGGAGGCCGCCGAACCACGCGAGGAGACCGGCACACCCGCCTGCCGGGCATAGGCCAGGATTTCTTCCATGATGAGGAAGAGCGGCGCGTACCCGCGCTCGCCGATGACGGCGAGTTCGTGATCCAGCCGCGCGCCCAGTTCCGGCGTGAGGTCTCCATAGAGTCGCCGCGCACCCGCTTCGGCTTTCTGCCGGAGCACATCAATCGCGGTGACGCCCGGCGGCAAGGCGATCTCGGGGTAATGCGGTTTGCCGAGCGGCAGTTCCAGCCGGCAACGGTCGGCGATTTCGCGACTCGCGGCGACGGCTTCGGGATAGTCCGCGAAGCGCTCGGCCACCTCTGCGCTGGCGAGCCAGTGCGCGCCCGGCGGCGCGGGGGCGTCGGCGGGCAAGTCGCTCAGGGGTTGGTTGAGCCGCATCGCCGTGAGCGTCCGCTGCAAGTCTGCCTGCTCCGGCGCGAGATAGTGAATATCGTGCGCGGCGACGATAGGTAACGCCAATGGGCGCACGAGCGCGGCCAGGCGGGCCACGCGCGTCTCGTCGTCCGGCGTGTGCTTCTCCAGCATCACATACAGGCGCTCGGGGAACAGCTCGCGCAGGCGACGCAGGTAGTGCGCCGCCGCCGATTCTTGTCCGGCGCTGACAAAATGAGTGAGGAGGCCGCGCACGCCGCCGGTCAGGCAGATCAGTCCGGTGGTATGATCGGCAAAGTGCTCAAACGGCAGACCGCGCGCGGGATCACCTTCCGGGTTTGTCTGAAGCGCACTGCTCAGGCGGCACAGGCTGGCCCAGCCCGCCATGTCCAGCGCGAGCAGCACCAGCGCATCCACGCCGGAGCTGAGGCCCTCGGAAGGCGCGGCCACGGGCAGCTCCAAACCAAGAATGGGCCGCACGCCCGCAAACTGGCAGGCGTCGTAAAACTCCACCGCGCCCGTGAGGCCGTGTTGGTCGGTGAGCGCGAGCGCGTCCATGCCGTTCGCCGCCGCGGCCCGCGCGAGTTCAGCGGGCGAGGGAATGCCGGACAGGAATGAGTAGTGCGAATGGGTATGCAGATGGATGAAAGACACGTTTTTATTTTGGAAGGTTTGACGCACGTTTACCGCGGGCGACAGATTTCATTGCACCTCAGGCCACTTTGCTCTACAATCTGCCAGCGGAGATTGGTATGATGGACTGGTTGCGAAAATTGTTCGGCGACGCTCCTCAAAGAAAGAGGGAGACCGCAAGTCCGGCTGCGGCCCCTGCGCCTGCCCCCACCCCGGCCGCCACGCCCGCGAGCACGAGCACCCCACCCCAGGTCGTCCCCCAGGGAGGCGCGGAGGAGTATTTGGCGCGGGTGCAGGCCAAAATCGCCAGGCTCGCCGACGATTTCGCGGCTGGGACGATCAATCGCGCCCAATTCCAGGAGCTTTACGCCCACTACCAGCGCGAGATGCGCACCATCGAGCAGGTGCTCGATTCGCGGCAAGGTGACTGGCGCGCCGCGATGACGGAGGGCAAGAGCGTTGCCATCCGCAAGCAGAACCTGGCGCGGGCGGTGGGCTATGCCATTTACGAAAACGAGTCCGGCATGCCGCTGGCTACGCTGGGCGAGTTTGCAGTGGACGCGGCGCTGCTGGTGCCCATGCTCTCGAGTTACCGCGCGGCCGCGGCGGAGATGTTCGGCGGGGGCTTGCGCTCGACGGCGATCGAGAACGGGCGCTGGTTGTGCTTTGTGCCGGGCCAGCATACCACGCTCATTGCGCTCTTCACCGTCGAGCCGGCGCACAAGCAGCTCGAATATCTGGAAAGCCTGCACGGCACGTTCGAATCCGCGAACCGCCATCGCCTGACCGCCCCGCCAGTAGACCCGGGCGAGCTGATCTTTCCGCACGAATTCTACCTCGGCATGTGGCGAAAGGCCTAACCTCCCACAGCGCCGCGCCCGACCACACACCTCCCTGAACTATGCCGCCCACCCTCAAGGTCGTCATCGCTGGAGATGGTAATGTGGGGAAGACCTCCCTCATCCGCCGCTGGTGCGAGGGGAAATTCGAGGTCAGCCGCGTGATGACGATTGGGGTGGATTTTCAAACGAAGGTCGTGTCCCTGCCAGATGGGCCGGTGAAGCTTTCGATTTGGGATGTCGCCGGGCAGGATCGATTCCAGTCGCTGCGGTCGGGATTCTACCGGGGCAGCCGCGCGGTGGCCCTGGTGTATGACGTGACCGAGAGCGCGTCGCTCGCCAACCTGGCGCGTTGGCGCGAGGAGATCAACAAGACCGTGCCTCACGGCAAATACGTGGTCGTGGGGAACAAGATTGATCTACCGCGCACTGTCTCGGTTGAGGCCGCGCACCGCTTTGCGGAGGGAACGGGTGCGCCCTACGTAGAGACGAGCGCAGCCACGGGCGAGGGCGTGCCCGAGATGTTTGAGGCCATCGCGCGGCTGGCCTCCCACACGACTCGGTAGCCGGCTGCGCGTTCTTCAGTCCAACTGCGCCGCCAGCAAGTAACGCCGGACGCGCTCCAGTGCTTCCGGGAAGTTCCGCCGCCCCAGCCCCAGCCGGAAGTGATTGCCCGGGAAGTCGAACAAGCACCCTACGCAATTGCACCCCCATTATCCTACACACCTGGCTGCCTTTGCCAGTCGGAAAGCCAGGACGCCCAGCTCACTGAGCCGAGTCTCTTTTCGCAGCGGCCACGGGCAGGAACACCCGTCACCCATCCACCAATCGTTTTCGGGGTTGGGTTACCCCTTGACCGCAGCTTGGCCGAACCTTGGTGGGCCGGGACGGGCGTGCCCGTCGGGGCGCGGTGAGACCTCGGGCCCGCGCGCGCGTGTCTGCGGACAGGCGGCCTTTTTTGTTGCCCGCTTGCCCCAGGCTGGTTTGGGACGATAACCCGGCGGCAAGAAAAGTGCCAAGCGGCTCTTCGCCCGGCGCGGGCCAACGACCTGCCGCCCTGCTCCCTGAATAATACCCCCGCTCGCGCAGCGTGTGGGCGGCGTGAACAGCCGCGCGACTGGGCGTATAATGCCCTTACCGGCCAACTGCTCCAGCCGCTGCCGTTCAATCC
>Ga0209108_10000841_pt1 | contig 17452 bp, 13 predicted proteins | sample Rifsed10ft1_FD_184003 | JGI IMG/M metagenome (GOLD analysis project Ga0209108, IMG submission 184003) | Soil microbial communities from Rifle, Colorado, USA - sediment 10ft 1 (version 2) | ecosystem: Environmental > Terrestrial > Deep subsurface > Rock core/Sediment | place: Rifle, Colorado...
CTCGCGGCCGGGCTCAACCCGGGTGTCGCCACTTTGTTCATCCAGTCGCGTGTACCTGAGCACGCCGAGCTGTACCTGTTGCTGTCGATGATCACGCCGCTGGGATGGCTGGAACGGGTGCCGAGCTACAAGGACCAGCAGGAACAACTCAAGGACCAGGACCTCACCACCTATGGATTTCTGGGTTACCCGCTGCTGCAAAGCGCCGACATCCTGATCTACCGGCCGAGCTTCGTGCCGGTCGGCGAGGACCAGGTCGCCCACGTCGAGATCACCCGCGAGATCGCGCGACGATTCAATCATCTCTACGGTCGCGAGCCCGATTTCGAGCAGAAAGCGGAAAAAGCGATCAAAAGCCTCGGCGGGCGCAACGGCACTCTTTACCGGCAGCTGCGGCGGAAGTTCCAGGAGGGCGGTGACGCCGAAGCCCTCGAGAAGGCGCGCGCTCTGGTGGAGTCGAATGCGCGGATCACCATGGCCGATCGCGATCGCCTGCTCGGTTTCCTCGAAGGGACGGGGGTCGCGATCCTTCCCGAACCGCGGGTACTGCTTACGGCGACGCCGAAGGTGCCCGGCCTCGATGGCCGCAAGATGTCGAAGTCCTACGGCAATACCATCGGGTTGCGTGAGGATCCAGACGAGGTCGCCAAAAAGCTCAAGACCATGCAGACCGACCCAGCGCGCGTGCGGCGTGCGGATCCCGGCGACCCGGACAAGTGCCCGGTCTGGGACCTGCACAAGATCTATTCAAGCGCGGAAACGCAGGAGTGGGTGCAGAAGGGATGCCGCTCTGCCGGCATCGGCTGTCTCGAATGTAAGAAACCGCTGATCGACAAGGTCGTCGAGGAGATCGCGGCGATCCGCAAGCGGGCGCAGGAATACGAGGACAATCCCGACCTCGTTCGTGGCATCATTGACGAGGGTTGTGAGAAGGCGCGCGCCGTGGCGCGCGAGACGCTCAACGACGTGCGCGAGGCAATGGGTCTGAACTACCGCTGAAGGCTAGATGAAGCCTGACCTGAGAGTCGTCGAATCCTCGCCCCCGGTACCGCCGCCGGCCGCGCCGCCGCCGGAACAGGCCGAGATGCCGTTCGCCGTCGTGGACGGCGAAGCGCTGACCGAGCTCCCGCGCGATCTCTACATTCCACCGCAGGCGCTCGAGGTCTTTCTCGAGGCCTTCGAAGGGCCGCTCGATCTGCTGCTCTATCTGATCCGGCGCCAGAACCTCAACATTCTCGATATCCCGATTGCGGAAATCACACGCCAGTACATGCAGTACATCGAGCTGATGCAGGAGCTCGAGCTCGAGCTGGCGGGCGAATACCTGTTGATGGCGGCGATGTTGGCCGAGATCAAGTCGCGCATGTTGCTGCCACGCATGAATGTCGAGGGACTGGCGGAGGAAGAGGATCCGCGCGCGGAACTGGTGCGGCGCTTGCAGGAATACGAGCGATTCAAGAAGGCCGCGGAAGACATCGACGCACTCGCCCGTCTCGAGCGCGATACTTTTGCAGCGACCGCGCAGCTGGCCGAGCGCAACGTGGTGCGACTCGTGCCGCAGGTTACGCTGCAGGAGATGCTGGTGGCCTTCAAGGACGTGCTGGCACGCTCGGCGATGTTCGCGCACCACCAGGTGCAGCGCGAAAGGCTGTCGGTGCGCCAGCGCATGACGGAAGTGCTGAGCCAGCTCAGGGAATCGAGCTTCGTGGAGTTCGCGCGGCTGTTTCGCCCCGAGGAGGGGCGCATGGGCGTGACCGTCACGTTCATCGCGATCCTCGAGCTCATGCGCGAGGGTCTGATCGAGATCGTACAGGCGGAGCCCTACACAGCCATTCACGTGCGTCCGGGAAGCGGCACGCCCAACCTGGTCGTGGTGGCGGACAACACGCTGGCGGAAAACTCAAGTTCACTCATCGCAGAGAAACCTTAGGATGCAGGATCGAATGTTGATGAACGTGGTCGAGGCAGGGCTGCTGGCTGCCGGGCGGCCAGTGTCGGTGGAGCAGCTGCTGGAGCTGTTCGATGAACGCGAGCGCCCGGAGGCGTCCGAGATTCGCGCCGCACTCACGGCGCTGCAGGCCGAGTACGCCGAGCGCGGCATCGAGCTCAAGGAAGTCGCGAGCGGTTTCCGGATCCAGGTCCGCCGGGGGATCTCCGCGACAGTCTCCCGGCTGTGGCAGGAACGACCGCGGCGCTACTCGCGCGCGCTGCTCGAGACGCTTGCGCTGATCGCGTATCGGCAGCCGATGACGCGCGGCGAGATCGAGGAGATCCGCGGGGTCACGGTCAATCCCGACATCGTGCGCACGCTCCTGGAGCGCAACTGGATACGCGTGGTCGGGCATCGCGAAGTGCCCGGACATCCGGAGCTGCTGGGTACGACGCGAGAATTTCTCGACTACTTCAACCTCAAGAGCCTGGATGACCTGCCTTCGCTCGCCGAGTTGCGTGACATGGACAACCTGGGCGTGCAGCTCGAGTTGCCGGGCGAAGTCGGCGAGCCCGCGGCGTTGGCTGCAATGGACGCGCTCGAAGCCGCCGATGATGACGGCTTGGCGGCGGCGCCGGACGACGATGGCACGGAAGACGAAGACTCCGAGTCCAGTCCGCCACAAGCCCCAGGCATGGTCGCGCGCGGCATCGAGGAACCGTCATCCTGAGACTCTCCCACCGCGTGGGAGACGCATTCTCGTGAGCGAGCGCATTCAGAAGGTGCTGGCGCGCGCCGGGGTTGGGTCGCGGCGCGAAGTCGAAGCCTGGATTCGTGCCGGCCGCCTGTCCATCAACGGCGTGCCGGCGGCTCTCGGCGCCCAGCTTGGACCACGCGACAAGGTCACGCTCGATGGCCGACCGGTGCGGCTGCGCGCACCGGATTCGGACACGCGTGTCATCATTTATCACCGCACGCCGGGTCGCAATCTCACGCCGGGCGACTCGCCCGATTCCGGTCAGTTTCTCGACCGGCTGCCGCGACGCGCCGGACGACGCTGGGTGCCGATCAGTCCATTGCCGCCGAACGACGGTGGTCTTGAACTGCTCACCAGTGATGGTGATCTCGCGCAGGCCCTGATGCGCAAGCTCTCGCAGCTGCGAATAGAGTTCGCGATACGCATCCACGGCGAGCCACGCCCCGAGCAGCTCGAGAGGCTGAAGTCCGGACTGCTCGATGACGACGAGTCGATCGCGATCGAGTCCTTGGAAGCGGCGGGGGGCGAGGGCGCGAATCGCTGGTACACGCTGGTGACTCGTGGTGGCCGGGCGCGTGACGTGCGTCGGCTGTGCGCGGCGGCGGGTGTCGAGCTCAGCCGGTTGATGCGGGTCGGTCTTGGTCCCGTGCTGATGGATCGCAGCCTCGCCCGCGAGCGCTCGCGCTCGCTGGGACTTGGAGAAACGATGGAGCTTTACGCGCTGGCCGGTCTGGAAGACCCGCGCAAGAGTCCAAGCCGTCGAAGGTTCGAGCGACGAACAGTGTCGCGCGCATCCGCACGGGTGTCGCGCGCGCCGCGGAATCCGAGGCGAAAAGGCCGCGTCACAGGCAATCGAAACTCCGACCGGTGATCGAGCGGCTCGCCGGGCCAAGCAGGAACAGGTACGGTCTGACGAGCTCGCGCGGTTCGGGCAATGCGCTGCGGTCCTCGGCCGGGTACGCCTGCAAGCGCATCGCCGTACGGGCACGACCGGGATTGATGCAGTTCACGCGTACGTTTCCCGGCTGCATCTCATCGGCCAGCACCTGGGCCAGACCTTCGATCGCGAATTTCGAGACGGCGTAGGCGCCCCATAACGCACGGCCCCGACGCCCCACAGTGCTGGATGTGAACACGATTGACGCGTCGGGCGATTTCTTGAGCAGGGGCAGGCAGACCTGGGTCAAGGCGCAAGCGGCGGTCACGTTGACGTGCATTACGCGGACCCAGACCGGCATCGGGTAATGCTCGATCGGACTCAGCTGCCCGAGAATGCCGGCACTATGGAGCAGTCCATCGAGTCGGCCGTACGTTCCCGCTAGCGCGTCGACCACCGCGTCGTAGTCGCCGGCGAGCGCATTCTCGAGATCGAGCGGGGCAATGCTCGGCAGCGGCGAACCCTGAGCGACGATGTCGTCGTAGGTCTTTTCGAGCTTGCTGACGGTCTTGCCGCTCAACACCACCGTGGCGCCATGCGCTGCCAGCGCCTGCGCAACCGCGCGTCCAATCCCGTCGCCGGCGCCGGTTACGAGAATGACGCGGCCGCGCAACTCATCAGGCAGGGGTTGATGGTTACGCGGGTCCGCGGCCGTTGGATCGGTGGCTGACGCACTCATGAAGCGTCAACCGTTCAGCGGCTTATCCGCCTCGTCGTCCTCGCTTGTCGTCGGCTCACGGGCGAGCTTGTCGACCGGCTCGAGTACGTCGAGAGCGCGATCGGACTGCAGGCCGAGTTCGGTAAAGCGCCGCGCGGCGGGCAACACCTGGCGTTCGAGCGAGCCGACAGCGCTGTTGTACGCCTCGACGCTGCGGTTGAGTGCGGCTCCGATCTTGCCGAGATGGCTGCCGAACACGCTCAGGCGCTTGTAGAGTTCCTCGCCGAGATCGCGAATGGTCGCGGCGTTTTGCGCCAGAGACTGCTGCCGCCAGCCGTAGGCGATGGCCTTGAGCATGGCGATGAAACTGGTCGGGGTGGCGAGGATGACGTTCTGGCGAATGGCCTCGTCGAGCAGGCCAGGCCTTTCATTGAGCGCGGCGGCGAGGAACTGATCGCCGGGAATGAAGAGGATCACGAAATCGGGGCTCTTCTCGAACTGTGACCAGTAAGCCTTGCTCGCCAGCGCGCGCACACGCTCGGTAACCAGCTGGCTGTGGCGGCGCAGGGCCGCAGCCCGGACTTCGTCGTTCGGGGCATCGACCGCTTCGAGATACGCATCCAGAGGCGTCTTGACGTCGACCACCAGATCGCGGCTGTCCGGCATGTGGACGATCAGATCGGGCCGCAGGGCGCCGTCTTCGGAAGCGCTGTGTACCTGCTCGGTAAAATCGCAATGGGGTGTCATCCCGGCCAACTCGACCAGGCGGCGCAGCGACAACTCGCCCCATTGCCCGCGCACCTCGGGCCGTCGCAGGGCATTCACCAGGTTGCGCGTCTCGCGCTGCAGGGCGGATTGGCTCAGGTTGACCGACTCCAGGTGCTGCCGGATTGCACCGAAGGCCTCGTGCCGGTCCTTCTCAATGTTGGTGATCTGCGCTTCCGTGCGGCTGAGCGCCTCTTGAATCGGCTTCAACAGCGTCTCGATGGCCTGTTCGCGTTCCTTGAGCGTATGCGCGGCTTGAAGCTGCTGTTGGCCCAGGTTTTCGCGCGCGAGCTTCAGGAACAACTCGCTGTTGCTGCGCAGGGACGCCGACGCGAGCTCGTCGAACGCCGACTTGAGCCGCTCCTGTGCGCGCTCGATCGCTACCACTCGTTCCTGCTCGAGGGCCGCTTGCGTCTGCAGCCGCGCGCGCGCCACCTCCAGGTCGACGCTCAGTCGTCGTTCGACGCGCTGGGCGCGATACGCGGCCACGAGCCAGCCCAGCCCGAATCCGGCGAGGAGCGCGCCGGCAATCCAGAATGACGCGGGCACGCCTGTCATTTCGATCCGCCCCTGCTGGTGCGCCCTTCTGTACCGTTCAGCCAGCCCAGCAACTCGACGGGCTCGCTGATCAGGCCATCGGCGCACCACTCATCGGGGCGATCGTGTGTCCCGAGATAGCCGAAGAGCGCGATCACCGTGCGCATGCCCGCGGCGCGTCCCGCCTGCACGTCGCGCTCGGCATCGCCGACGTAAATACACGACTGTGGCTCGAGCCCGAGCAAGTTTGCGGCATGGAGCAGCGGTGCCGGGTGGGGTTTGCGCTGGCTCACCGTATCTCCGCACACGACGCAAGCGGCGCGGTGGGCGAGATTCAACTGAGCGAGCAGCGCGCAGGTGAGGGAAGTCTGCTTGTTGGTCACGACTCCCCAGGGCAGGCCACGCGATTCGATTGTCTGCAGCACTGTTTCGAACCCCGGGAAGAGCCGCGTCTCGGTCGCGATCTGCGCCGCGTAGCCATCGATGAAGCGCTGTCGCAGCGTGTCGAAGAGCTGGTCGTCGGCGGTCGGAAAACCGAGCCGCACCAGCGCCGCAGCTCCGTGCGAAACGTGTGGCCGGATCGCGTCGAACTTTAGCGGCGCCGCTCCCTCCTCGCCGCGCAGCCGGTTCAACGCGGCGGCCATGTCCGGCGCCGTGTCGAGCAGCGTGCCATCGAGATCGAGCAGGACGCCCCGAATGCCGATATTCATGTCAACTGTTCGCCGCCGGGCGGGTGAAATGCACGAGGTAATTCACGGAGGCGTCGCTGCTCAACGTAAACGCTCCCGCGAGGGGCTGATACTCGATGCCTGCGATCTCCCCGAGGTCGAGCCCGGATCTGCGCGCCATCGCCACGATCTCCGATGGCCGCAGGAAGCGTTCGTATTCATGAGTTCCGCGGGGAAGCAAGCGCATCAGATATTCCGCGCCGACGATCGCGAGCAGAAACGCCTTGAGGTTGCGATTGATCGTCGAGACGAATACGTGGCCGCCCGGCTTGACGAGTTGACCAAGGGCATGCATGACCGTTTCGGGTTCGGGTACGTGCTCCAGCATCTCCATGCACGTCACGACATCGAACTGCGCAGCGGCAGTCCTGACCAGTTCCTCCGCCGAGATGAGCCGATATTCCAGCGCAACCTCCGCTTCGAGCGCGTGCAGCTGGGCCACCTCCAGCGGGGCCTGCGCCAGATCCACGCCCAGCACCCTGGCGCCGCGGCGGGCCATCGCCTCGGAAAGGATGCCCCCGCCACAGCCCACATCGAGCACTGCCATCCCGTCGAGGGCGACGTGCTCCTCGATGAATCCGAGGCGCACCGGATTGAGCTCGTGCAGCGGCCGGAACTCGCCTTTCGGATCCCACCAGCGCTGCGCCAGGGCCTCGAACTTGGCGATTTCACCCGTATCGACGTTGCGGCGAGCGCTCATGAGCTGTGCTCGCGGACGTGCTTGCGCACGCCGGATACCGGTCCGATTTGCGGCGAATTCATTCGTATCAATGGCTGCCAAAACACCGTTGCGTAGTATAGCGAGCGGCGCTGCACGCAGTACGGCGAGACGCTGCGCTGTGTTACCATTCGCAGCTTCCAAAACGGCCACAACGGCCCCAGATTTGCCGCTTTCGGCCGCACCTTCAAAGTGAGTTCAACGGACCCTCGCATGGCGGAAATCGCGCGCGAAATCCTGTCTGTCAACCTCGAAGACGAGATGCGCCAGTCGTATCTCGACTACGCCATGAGCGTCATCGTCGGGCGCGCACTTCCCGACGTGCGGGACGGGTTGAAGCCGGTTCATCGCCGCATCCTGTTCTCGATGCAGGAGACGAACAACGTCTCCACGCGCCCCTACGTCAAGTGCGCCCGCGTGGTCGGCGACGTGCTCGGCAAGTACCACCCGCACGGCGACACCGCCACCTATGACGCGATGGTGCGCATGGCGCAGCACTTTTCCATGCGCTACCTGCTGGTCGACGGCCAGGGCAATTTCGGCTCCATCGATGGCGATCCACCCGCGGCCTACCGCTACACCGAGTGCCGCCTCACGGCGCTCGCCTCGGAGATGCTGGCCGACATCGACAAGGAGACCGTCGATTTCGTGCCGAACTACGACGGCAAGGAGAACGAGCCAACCGTTCTCCCGACGCGGATTCCGAATCTGCTGGTCAACGGCTCGTCGGGGATTGCCGTCGGCATGGCGACCAACATCCCGCCGCACAACCTGGCCGAGGTCATCAATGCCTGCGTCGCCCTGATCGATGATCCGGGCCTGACGCTGGCCGGAATCATGCAGCACATCCCGGGGCCGGATTTCCCGACGGCCGGGATCATCAACGGCGCGCAGGAAATCGTTGCGGCATACAAGACCGGGCGCGGACGGCTGTCGGTGCGTGCACGCACGCAGGTGGAGGAACTCGAGCGCGGTGGCCGGCAGGCCATCGTCATCACGGAGCTGCCCTTTCAGGTCAATAAGGCGCGCCTCATCGAGCGCATCGCCGAACTCGTAAAGGAGAAGCACCTCGACGGAATCGCCCATGACGGTCTGCGAGACGAGTCGGACAAGGACGGGATGCGCGTCGTCATCGAGCTCAAGAAGGGCGAAGTCCCCGACATCGTCCTCAACAATCTCTACGCGCAGACCCCGATGGAGACGGTGTTCGGCATCAACATGGTCGCCCTTCAGGATGGCCAGCCGAAACTGCTCGCGCTCAAGGAGATGCTGGAAGCATTCCTGCGCCACCGCCGCGAAGTCGTCACGCGCCGCAGCGTGTTCGACCTGCGCAAGGCTCGTGAACGCGCCCACATCCTCGAAGGTCTCGCCGTGGCGCTGGCGAACATCGACGAGGTGATAGCGACGATCAAGCGCTCAGCGACCGCGCCGGAGGCAAAGCTTGCGCTGTTGGCGCGTCACTGGCAGTCCGGAGCCGTTCCCGCCATGTTGCAGAACGCGGGGGACGTCTCGACGCGTGCCGATGGCGCGCAGAGCGACGTTGGGCTGAGTGAGCGCGGCTATCGACTCACCGAAGTGCAGGCGCAGGCGATCCTCGACATGCGCCTGCATCGCCTGACCGGCCTTGAGCAGGACAAGATCATTGCCGAGTTCAAGGAACTGCTGGAAAAGATTCGTGACCTCGGCGACATCCTGGTGCGGCCCGAGCGGCTGTTGGCGGTCATCCGTGGCGAGCTGGTCGAGATGCGCCAGGCATACGGTGATGTCCGCCGCACCGAGATCATCAGCGACCACTCGGATCTCACGATCGAGGACCTCATCGAACCCGAGGAGGTCGTCGTCACCCTCTCACATTCCGGATACGCCAAGTCGCAACCCGTTTCCGCGTATCAGGCACAACGTCGCGGCGGGCGCGGCAAGGCGGCAACGAGCGTGAAAGACGAGGACTTCATCGACAAGCTGTTCGTGGCGAATACGCACGACACACTGTTATGTTTCTCGAGCCACGGCAAGGTGTACTGGCTCAAGGTCTACGAGCTGCCACAGGCGGGGCGCATCGCGCGCGGCAAGCCGATGGTCAATCTCCTGCCTCTCCAGGAGGGCGAGCGCATTAACGCGGTGCTGCCGATCCGCGAGTACGACGAGCACCGCTACGTGTTCATGGCCACCGCGCTCGGCACTGTCAAGAAGACGTCGCTGGCGTCCTTCTCGCGACCGCGCACCACCGGCATCATCGCGGTCGACCTCGCCCCGGAGGATCGACTCGTGGGTGTGGCGCTGACCGACGGCCAGCGCGAGATCATGTTGTGTACCAGCGGCGGCAAGGCGATTCGATTCCGCGAGGACGAGGTACGCGCGATGGGGCGCGAGGCGGCGGGCGTGCGTGGCGTCAAGCTGAGCGGCGATCAACGCGTCATCGCGCTGATCGTGGTGGACGATGGATTCATTCTGACGGCTTCGGAGCAGGGCTACGGAAAGCTCACCCCGGTGGAAGAGTTTCCGCAACATGGCCGTGGTGGTCAGGGCGTGATCGCGCTCCAGGTCACCGAGCGCAACGGTCAGATGGTCGGCGCACTGCACGTCCTGCGCGAGCACGAGATCATGCTTATCAGCTCCAGTGGCACGCTCGTGCGTACGCCGGTCGCCGATATCTCGGTCGTCGGACGCAATACTCAGGGCGTGCGCCTGATCAGGCTCGAAGAGGGTGCACGCCTGGTCGGCATCGAGCGCATCGAAGGGCTGAATGGCGACGATGCCGATGTCGTCGGCGGTGACGCGCCGCCCGCTGAAACCCCTGATCCGGCCTGATCCACTGAACCCGAGCCGGAGCTCGCATTCGACGCATTGAGACGGATGCGCCGGGTGTGTACTCCGGCGATTTCTTTCAGAAGTTCCATGCGCGTTTTCAATATCAGCGCGCGTCCGCCGGATTTCCCCCGGTTAGTGACATGGGTCACAGAATCTTAGTGTCCATGTCCTCGTGACTATGGATAAATAAACGCGGGGAAAACGATAACTACGTCGATACGTAGATAAGTAAAAAGAGGAACTCCCATGGCCCGACGAGCTTTCCGTCCGTGCATGCATTCCCAAGGCCTGCGGTATCAACATGCCGGCATACCCGCCGTTGCTGCGCAGCTGCCGCGGTGGCTGACGGCGGTGCTGCTGCTGATGGTGGCAGCGTTTTTCGCGAGCCCAGCGCGGGCAAGCGTGGATCTCCGCGTCGAGGCGACGCCGATCAGCGCCCCGATCCAGGCCTTCGTGACCGTCACTGATGCGACCGGTGCCCCAGTGGGGGGGCTCGGTGCCAGCGACTTCACCGTGACGCTCGACGGAGTGGCGATTCAGATTCAGCCGGCGGACTTCACCCTGCCGCCGAACCAGGATCCGGATCAAAAGGTCTCGGTGGTATTCGCCATGGACCACAGCACCAGCGTCCAGGACATCGCGCTCGATGCCATGCGGGACGCGGTGACGGATTTCATCAACGCGATGAACGACGGCGACTTCGCGGCCATCGTCAAGTTCAGCGGCTCGGCCGGGGCCTCGGTGGAGCAGCCGTTCACGGAGATTAGTGCGTCGGCCAAGACACAATTGATCAGTGTAGTGATGACGGACTATCCCGGCGGCCGCACCAACCTGCTCGACGCCATCAACCTGGCGATCAATCAGTTCGTCACGCCTCCCGTCCCCCTCCCGGACGGGCCGAAGGCGGTGATCGTGATCACTGACGGCGGCGAGAACTCTTCTCAGACAAGCGAGGGTGCCGTTATCGACAACGCCGCTGGCAACAGCATTCCCATTTTCACAATCGGCGTGGGCAACATACAGCGATTGGAAATGCTGATGCGTCTGCCAGCTCAGACTGGTGGCGAGTACCTCCCCGCACCGAACGATGCCGAGATCGCAGCCGCCTATGTAACCCTCTCCGAGCTGCTCAACAATGAGTACCTGCTGACCATCCCGTCTTCCATCAGCGATTGCAACCAGCACACGCTGCAGGTGGGTGTTACCGGCCAGACTGCGACCTCCGTTGTGTTCGTGCGTTGTGGAGCCGCCCCGCCCCCGCCGCCCACCCCGGCTCCTAGCGGCGGCGGCGGTGGTGGCGGCGCCGAGGGGGTGATGGAGCTGCTCGCTGGGCTGGTCGCTGTTGTCGCACGGCGACGCCGGCGGACCTGAACCCGCACCAGTCAGTCCACCCGATGCCACGCCGCAGCGAGCGAGGGTGGCCGCGCCCGCAGTAACCGAGCCGGCCACGTCCAGCTCAGTAATCCTCAGCCATTCGAAAAATTCTTCGGGCATCGAAGGGCTGAATGGCGACGATGCCGATGTCGTCGGCGGTGACGCGCCGCCCGCTGAAACCCTTGATCCGGCCTGATACACTGAACCCGAGCCGGAGCGCGCATTCGACGCATTGAGACGGATGCGCCGAGTCCGTACTCCGGCGATTTCTTTCGGGAGTTCCATGCGCGTTTTCAATTTCAGCGCCGGGCCGGCCATGTTGCCGCTGGAGGTGCTCGAACGGGTTCGCGATGAGCTGATCGACTGGCGCTCGAGCGGCGCGTCGGTGATGGAGATCAGCCATCGCAGCAAGGCATTCATCGGCGTCGCGCAGCAAGCGGAGGCGGACCTGCGTGAGCTCCTCGGCGTACCGCCGAATTTCAAAGTGCTCTTTCTCCAGGGTGGCGCCACAGGCCAGTTTTCGGCCGTTCCAATGAACCTCGCCACCGAGGGAGCCACGGTTGACTACGTCAACACGGGTAGCTGGTCGAAGAAAGCGCTGCTCGAGGCCCAGCGCTATTGCACGGTCAACGTGGCAGCCGACGGCGCCGTGTCCGGGTATAACGACATTCCGCCGCTTGCCGGATGGAAGTGCAGCCCGAACGCGGCCTACCTGCACTACACGCCGAACGAAACCATCGGTGGCGTCGAGTTTCACTTCGTGCCGGACGTCGATGCAGTGCCGTTGGTGGCGGACATGTCCTCGACGCTCCTGTCGCGGCCGATCGACGTGACGAGATTCGGCGTGATTTACGCGGGCGCGCAAAAGAACATCGGCCCGTCGGGCATCACTGTGGTGGTCGTCCGCGATGACCTGCTCGGTCGCGCGCGACCGGGTACGCCCGTGGTCTTCGACTACAAGGCCATGGCGGACGAAGGATCGATGCTCAATACGCCGCCGACCTTCGGCTGGTACGTCGCCGGTCTGGTGCTGCAGTGGCTCAAGGAGCGGGGCGGGCTCAAGGCGATGGCGGAGACCAATCGAGCCAAGGCCCAGAGACTCTACGCCGCGATCGACCAGTCGCGCTTCTACCGTAACCCGGTGGCGAAGGAGTGCCGGTCGTGGATGAACGTGCCGTTTACGCTGGCGCGTCCCGAGCTCGACAGGCAGTTCCTCGCCGAAGCGCACCAGGCCGGGTTGACGGCCCTGGAAGGACATCGTTCAGTAGGCGGAATGCGGGCCAGCCTCTACAACGCGATGCCTCTGGCCGGCGTGAACGCGCTGGTCGAGTTCATGCAGGAGTTTGAGAGGAAGAATGGGTAAGAAAGTTGACAGTTGACGGTTGACAGTTGACAGCAAGAGTGGGTTTTCAAACTGCCAACTGCCAACTGCCAACTGCCAACTGCCAACTGCCAACTGCCAACTGCCAACTGCCGACCATTTCCATGTCATTCAAGATACTCACACTCAACCACATCTCCGTGCGCGGCCTCGAGCGGCTGCCGCGCGACCGCTACGAGGTCGCCTCCGAGATCGGTAACCCCGATGCGGTTCTGCTGCGCTCCGCCGACATGCACAAGATGGCCATTCCCGAGAGCGTGTTGGCCGTCGCTCGCGCGGGCGCGGGCGTCAACAACATTCCGGTCACCACGCTCAGCAAGCGCGGCATTCCCGTGTTCAATGCCCCGGGCGCAAACGCCAATGCCGTGAAGGAGCTCGTCATCGCGGGCATGTTTCTCGCCGCACGCAATATCTGCCAGGCGTGGGGCTATACGCGCGAGCTCAGGGGCGATGACCACGCTGTCGAAGAAGCAGTGGAGCAGGGGAAGAAGAAGTTCGTAGGCTTCGAGCTGCCGGGCCGGACGCTCGGCGTCGTCGGTCTCGGCGCCGTCGGGGTGGAGGTCGCCAACGCCGCACTCGGCTTGCAGATGCGGGTCACCGGCTATGATCCACAGATCACCGTGCAGCGGGCCTGGCAGTTGTCGTCGGGTGTCGAGCAGGCGGTGAATCTCGACGATCTGTTCGCGCGCTCGGACATCATCACGCTGCACGTCCCACTGAACGACAACACCCGCGGGCTGGTTAACGCCGCGCATATAAAGCTGATGAAGCGCGGCTCGGTGGTCCTCAACTTCGCGCGCGCACCGATCGTGGACGAAACGGCCGTAATCGAGGCGCTCGATGCCGGCCGGTTGCACGCCTACGTGTGCGATTTTCCAACGAACCGAATCAAGGATCATCCGCGCGTCGTCGCGTTGCCACACCTTGGGGCCTCGACCGATGAAGCGGAGGAGAACTGCGCCATCATGGTGGCCGAGACGTTGCGCGATTATCTCGAGAATGGCAACGTGCGCCACTCCGTCAATTTCCCCGAAGCCGTTCTGCCGCGCACCAACGGTGGCTGTCGAATTGCGATTGCAAACGACAATGTGCCCAACATGGTGGGTCAGATCTCGACCTGTCTCGCCAACGTCGGCATGAATATCGCCGATCTGCTCAACAAGTCGCGCGGCGAACTGGCGTATACGCTGATTGACACCGATGCGGCGATCCCGGCCGATGTGGTTGTCCGCATCCGCGACATAGAAGGCGTGCTTTCGGCGCGCGTGGTGTGAACGAGTCATGAAGCGCAAGCCCCGTAAGGCGCCGAAGCCAGCGGCGCTGGAAGAGATCCGTCAGCAGATCGACGCCATCGACGCGCAGATTCATGGGCTCATCAACGAGCGCGCACGCCTCGCGCAGGCGGTCGGCATCTCCAAGCACGCCGATGGACACACCGTCGATTTCTACCGCCCGGAGCGCGAGGCGCAAGTTCTGCGGATGGCGCTCGAGCGCAATCGCGGACCGCTGCGGAACGAGGAGATCCTGCGGCTGTTCCGCGAAATCATGTCCGCGTGCCTGGCGCAGCAGGATCCGCTCAAAGTGGGTTTTCTCGGCCCGGAGGGGACCTTCACTCAAGCCGCGGTCCTCAAGCATTTCGGTCACTCGGTGCGCGCGCTGCCATTGGCGACGATCGATGAAGTCTTCCACGAGGTCGAGTCGGGGAGCGCCGACTTCGGCGTGGTGCCGATCGAGAACTCGAGCGAGGGAACGGTCAACTACACGCTCGACATGTTTCTGACCTCGCCGCTCAGGATCTGTGGCGAAGTCGAGCTGCGCATCCACCAGCACCTGATGGGACGCATGGATTCGCTCGGACTGGTCGAGCGCGTCTGCTCGCACCAGCAGTCGCTGGCGCAGTGCCGTGGCTGGCTCGATGAGTATCTGCCGAGCGCGGAGCGCATCCAGGCGGCGAGCAATGCGGAAGCCGCGCGACGCGCACGCGACGAGAAGGGCACCGCCGCGATTGCCGGCCAGGCGGCGGCCGAGGTGTACGGGCTCAACGTGCTGGTGAGCGAGATCGAGGACCACCCGGACAACACCACCCGCTTCCTGATCGTCGGGCGCAAGCTTTTCAGTCCGAGCGGCAAGGACAAGACGACGCTCCTGGTCTCGACCAGTCACACTGATTCACCGGGCGCACTCCAACGGTTGCTCGAGCCGTTTGCCAGACACAAGATCAGTCTCACCCGCATCGAGTCGCGCCCGTCACGGCGGCGCAAGTGGGATTACGTGTTCTTCCTCGATGTCGAAGGACACGCCGAGGATCCGCGGCTCGTGAAGGCGCTGGCGAAACTGAAGCAACGAGCATCTCTGTTCCGGGTGCTCGGGTCCTACCCCCAAGCCGTGCAGTAGGTGTCGGAGGCGGCGATGGGAACTACCCGAATCGAGGATCTCGTCGCACCACCCGTGCGCCGGCTGCAACCCTACATCCCCGGCAAACCCATCGCCGAGCTCGAACGGGAATATGGGGTCCACGACATCATCAAGCTGGCTTCCAATGAAAACCCGCTCGGTCCTGGACCCCGTGCGCGCGCCGCGATGAGCGCCGCCATTGCCGAGGTCGGTCTGTATCCGGACGGCAGCGGTTTCGAACTCAAGTGCGCGCTCGCGGGCCGACACCGAGTCCCGGTCGAGTGGATCACGCTTGGCAACGGGTCGAACGACATCCTGGTTTTGCTCGCGGAGGCATTCCTCACCGGTGACACCGAGGCCGTCTATTCGCAGTACTGTTTCGCCGTCTATCCGATCGCTGTGCAGGCCGTGGGCGCCATTGCACGCGTCGCCCCCGCACGCCCCGCGAATGACCGCATGCCGCTCGGTCACGATCTCGATGCCATGGCGGCGCTGGTGACGGCGCGGACGCGGCTCATCTTCATCGCCAATCCGAACAATCCGACCGGGACCTGGCTCGATGGGTCGAGCCTGCTCCAGTTTCTGCGAGCGTTGCCGGACACGGTCATTGCAGTCATCGACGAGGCCTACTTCGAGTACTCGCGCAATGCGGATTGTGCGGATGCCTCCGAGTGGCTGCGGGAATTGCCGAACCTGGTGGTGGCGCGCACCTTCTCCAAGGCGCACGGACTGGCCGGTTTGCGCGTGGGCTATGCGTTGTCGCAGCCGCAGGTCGCGGAGATCCTCAATCGCCTGCGGCAGCCATTCAACGTGAGCTCCATGGCGCTGGCTGCGGCGGTCGCCGCCCTGGGCGATCCCGATCATGTCAGCCGGACGGTGGCTCTCAACCGCGCCGGCATCGTGACGTTGCGTTCAGGCCTCGAGAGGTTGGGTTTGAAGGTGCTTCCATCCGCCGCCAATTTCGTGCTCGTCGACCTCGGCCGCGCAGCCGGCGCGGCGTACGAAGGAATGCTCCGCCAGGGCGTCATCGCGCGGCCGGTGGGAAATTACGGTCTGCCGAATCATCTGCGGATCACGACCGGTACCGCTGAACAGAACCAGCGCGCCATCGCGGCATTGGCCGCGGCTCTGGGGCGTTGAACATGACGGCGCCCGAGGCTGCGGCGGCATCAGGAGTCAGGTCGGGACTGAGCTATCGCGTCCGGCCGGTGTCGGCGCTGAGCGGAACTCTCACCGTCCCGGGAGACAAGTCGATCTCGCATCGCGCCTTGATGGTGTCGGGAATCGCCGCAGGCCAGACACGTATCAGCGGATTTCTCGACAGCGAGGATTGTCTCGCCACGCTGCAAGCGATGCGCGTGCTGGGAGTGAACATAGCTCGCCCGCATGCACAGCTCGTGGAGGTGGAGGGTGTAGGGCTGCACGGCCTCACCGGTCCGCTGACACCGCTCGACATGGGGAACTCGGGAACGGCCATGAGGTTGTTCGCCGGGCTTCTCGCCGCGCAACGATTCGATTCGGTTCTGGTCGGCGATTCCTCATTAATGAGACGGCCGATGGAACGCGTGGCTGCGCCCCTGCGCGCGATGGGTGCTGTGATCGAGGCTCAGTCGGGTCACGCGCCATTGCGCATTCGCGGCGGTCAGCGTCTGCACCCGGTGAGCTACGATTTGCCGGTCGCCAGCGCCCAGGTGAAGTCGGCCATTCTCCTCGCGGGGCTCTATGCGCATGGCGAGACGTCGGTAACCGAACCGGCGGTCACGCGCGACCACAGTGAACGCATGCTGCGGGCGTTTGGCGCAAGACTCGAGGTCGAAGGACGACGAGTGTGTATCACGGGTCCCGCCCGGTTGCACGGCTGCCCGATCGCTGTACCGGGCGATTTTTCCTCGGCAGCGTTCTTTATCGTCGCCGCGTGTCTCGCTGCCGAGGGTGTGCTGACGATCCGCAATGTCGGCATCAATCCGACGCGCACCGGGCTGCTCGAAGTCCTGCGACAGATGGGCGCAGAGATCCGCCTCGTCAACGAGCGAACGAGTGGAATGGAGCCGGTCGCGGATCTGGAGATCGAGCGAAGTGATCTCAGCGGCATCTCGGTTCCAGCCGCGCTCGTGCCTCTGGCGATTGATGAATTCCCGGCGTTGTTCATCGCCGCCGCGTGCGCGCGGGGTGAGACGCTCGTTACAGGTGCCGAGGAGCTCAGGGTCAAGGAGAGCGATCGCATCGCCGTCATGGCTGAGGGCCTCAATGCACTCGGCATTCAGGCCGAGGTGCTGCCGGATGGGATGCGCATTCGCGGCGGAAGTCTTGAGGGAGGGCGGATCGACAGCCACGGAGATCACCGCATCGCCATGGCATTCGCGATCGCGAGTGCGCGCGCCAGCGGCACGATCGAAATTGCCGACGTCGCCAACGTCGCCACGTCGTTCCCCGGCTTTGTTGAGACCGCACGCCGCATCGGCTTC
>Ga0209108_10000842_pt1 | contig 17451 bp, 20 predicted proteins | sample Rifsed10ft1_FD_184003 | JGI IMG/M metagenome (GOLD analysis project Ga0209108, IMG submission 184003) | Soil microbial communities from Rifle, Colorado, USA - sediment 10ft 1 (version 2) | ecosystem: Environmental > Terrestrial > Deep subsurface > Rock core/Sediment | place: Rifle, Colorado...
GCGATCGAGCCAGGACCGCACGTCTTGAGCCGACGCCTCGAGCGCGACCAGGGCCAGAACCCAGAAAACCGCCTGAACGATTTCACGCCGTACACGCATTACGGTGTCACGTCCGCGTCGTCCTCGGTGATGTCCGGTTGGCCCGTGGCGACGACGTTCGAGTGTACCGACGTCCGGCTCAAGTGCGACGCATACTCGCTATGGCGCATCAAATAGTTGGTCAACTGGATCGGCGGCGAGACGAGCCGGCGGCCCGTCGTGTCGGGCGGCACGACGTAGGCTGCGGGCTCGGTCCGCTCGCCGGCAAGCACTGCGTCGGGTGAATCGACATCGCTCGGCGCGCTCGTATTGACGACCTGTAGCGCGAGCACCGCGACGGCGGCTACGACCGCCGCGACTGCAACGCCTAGGGCGGGCTTGACGTATGCGCGCATGCGCGGAGGAGGGGGCGTTTCGCGGACGCCGCTGAGCGCCCCTTCGAGCCGACGCCGCAACGTGTCCGGATGGGAATGCGTGAGCTCGCCGCGGAGCGCAGCTCCGATCAGATGGTAGCGCATCAGTTGACGGCGCGACTCGGAGTCGCGCTGCAAGCGGCGAACGAAGAACTCGCACTCCTCGGCCGACAACTCGTCGTCGACGAAACCGGATATCTGCTCTTGGAATCGATCCGTCATTCGCGTCAGTCCAGCAGCGGGCGCAAATGCTTCTCTATCGCCTCTCGAGCGCGAAAAATCCGCGATCGGACAGTGCCGACGGGGCACTCCATGGTCTGGGCGATCTCTTCGTAGCTCATCCCCTCGATCTCGCGCAGCAGGATGGCGGTACGGAGCTCATCGGGGAGATCCTGGATCGCCTTGGTCACCGCCGCACCGATCTCTTCAGTGAGCGCGAGACGCTCGGGAGTGTCCACGTCGCTCATCTTCGTGAAGGCCTCGAACTGCTCGGAGTCCTGGAAGTCGACATCCACGTTCGCGGGCCGGCGGCGCGCAGCCACGAGGTAGTTCTTGGCCGTGTTGATCGCGATGCGGTACAGCCAGGTGTAGAACGCGCTGTCGCCGCGAAATGCGGGTGCGGCACGGTAGGCTTTGAGGAACGCCTCTTGCGCCACGTCGAGTGCCTCGGATGGATCCCTTACGTACCGCATGATCAAATTGAGTATTTTGTGCTGATACTTGACTACAAGCAGATCGAAGGCCGACCGGTCGCCCTGCTGCACCCGCTTGATGAGCGCGAGGTCGGAAGCGCCGCTTCCGGCGCGCGGCTTCACCCCGGGTTCCGCAACTTGCCTCTCGGTAGACTGCATATCGCACCAAAAAGTTCTCTACATTGTAACATCGGGCGATCCCGCATCTCGGCTTGGAGTCGGTCCGAGGCCCTGCGGGTCGTTCCGGCCGGATAGTTTAAGGGGCTTCGTGCTCCCGTACCGTGAGTTGGAGCCGCCGCCAGCCTTCGGCGTCGAGCTGGTCTTTGAGCAGCAGCGCGCGAATGGGGCGGCCGCCGCCCCCGCTCAAGACGAGCTCCACCCACCAGCTCGTCCAAGTGGTGCCTCGGGCAAGCCGCAAGCCGTGACGACCGCGCGCAGGGATAGACCACGTATCGTCCGCGTGGCGCACGATGAGACCCGGGCTACGCGGCCGGCGCACGAAGCCGTGCCCCGCCACGATGATGAGCAAAGGCAACGCGGCTGCCGCCTCGAGATCGAGCGCGCAAACCGTCGCGGCCAATAGGCCGTGCACTCCCGCCCACCAGCAGAGGAGCCTCCGCGACGCGTTGACCTTAAGGATGTAGGCTCGCGCGAATGCGTCCGATGAGTGGGGCAAGACTCCGGTCCTTCGGCTCGAGCCTTCCGGCAAGATAGCCGTAGAGCTCGGGATCGGGCAGATCCAAAATCGCTTCGAAGCGCGATTTATCGTCGTCGCCGAGGGCGGCGTATGCACTCTGCAAAAAGGCCTGCAAGACGGCGTCGAGCTCGCGCATGCCGCGGCGGCAACGCCATTTGAGCCGGGCATAATCGGGATCGGCTGTGCTTGACATCGTGTCCGAAACAGCCGCTAGTGCTGCCGCTCGGCCATGAGCTTCTTGATTTCCGCGATGGCCTTACCGGGATTCAAGTCTTTGGGGCAGGCTTCCGTGCAATTGAGAATGGTGTGGCAACGGTAGAGCCGGAACGGGTCCTCGAGCGCGTCGAGCCGCTCGCCGGTCGCTTCGTCACGGCTGTCTACGATCCAGCGGTAAGCCTGGAGCAACGCGGCCGGCCCGAGATAACGATCGGGATTCCACCAGTAGCTCGGGCACGCCGTAGAGCAGCACGCGCACAGGATGCACGCCGACGGCACATCGATCTTCTCCTGATCCTCCTTCGACTGTAGCCGCTCGCGGTCGGGCGGCGGCGGCGTGCGCGCTTCGAGCCAAGGCTTGATCGAAGCGTACTGCGCGTAAAAGTGGGTCAGGTCCGGAACGAGATCCTTGACCACGGGCATCGCCGGCAACGGATAGATCCGGACTTTGCCCGCGACGTTGGCCACGGGGGTCAAACAGGCGAGCTTGTTCTTACCGTCGATGTTCATCGCGCACGAACCGCAGATGCCCTCACGGCAGGAGCGCCTGAACGTCAATGTCGGATCGACCTCGTTCTTGATCTTGATCAGTGCATCGAGAACCATCGGCCCGCAGGCGTTCATGTCGATGCGATACGTGTCGATACGCGGGTTCTCGCCGGTATCCGGCGCATAGCGATAGACTGCGAACTCGCGTGCGTTTGCGGCGCCCGCCGCAGCATCGAAGGTTTTGCCGGATTTCACTTTCGAATTGGGTGGCAAGCGAAACTTCGCCATCGTCGTTCCTCTCGATCAATAGGTCCTGGCTTTCGGCGGTATGGGTTTGGCGTCGTCGGTCAGCGTATTGAGCTCCACGGGACGATAATCGAAATGCGCGGCGCCCTTGGCGTCGACCCATACCAGAGTGTGCTTGAGCCAGTTCGCGTCGTCGCGCTGCGGGAAATCCTCGCGCGCGTGCGCACCGCGGCTTTCGGTTCTATTGATCGCGGATTTGATGGTCCCCATCGCCTGCAACAGCAAGTTCTCGAGCTCCATCGTCTCGACGAGATCCGTGTTCCATACGAGAGTCCGGTCCGTTACGCGCACGTCGGCGAATGACGCGAAAACCTGCTCGAGCTTCGTGATGCCTTCCTGAAGCGATTCCCCGGTGCGGAACACGGTTGCGTGAGCCTGCATGGCCCGCTGCATGTCGAGGCGAATCTGCGCCGTCGGCAGGCTGCCGTTGGCGCGGCGCAGCTTATCGAGACGCGCGACGGCCTCGTCGCCGGCGCCGGATGCGAACGGCCGGGCACGATCTTGGGCTTTGATGAGCTCGCCGCAACGCAGGGCGGCGGCCCGCCCGAACACGACGAGATCGATCAACGAATTGGAGCCGAGCCGGTTCGCGCCGTGCACCGACACGCACGCCGCCTCACCGACGGCCATGAGGCCCGGCACGACGTAGAGCGCGCCGGCGGCGTTCTTGGCGAGGACCTCGCCGTCATAGTTGGTCGGGATGCCACCCATGTTGTAGTGCGCCGTCGGCACCACGGGAATCGGCGCTCTCGTGACATCGACGCCGGCGAAGATCTTGGACGTCTCGGCAATGCCCGGCAGGCGTTCTTCGATGACGTCCGTACCGAGGTGCTCGAGATGCAGATGCACGTGGTCCTTGTGCGGGCCGACGCCGCGCCCCTCGCGGATTTCGATCGTGATCGAACGGCTCACGACGTCCCGCGAGGCCAGGTCCTTGGCATTCGGCGCGTACCGTTCCATGAAACGCTCGCCCGCGGAATTCGTGAGGTAACCGCCTTCGCCGCGCACACCCTCCGTGATCAGCATGCCGGCGCCGTAAACGCCGGTCGGGTGAAATTGCACGAACTCGAGGTCCTGCAACGGCAAGCCGGCCCTCAGCACCATCGCGTTGCCGTCGCCGGTGCAAATATGCGCCGACGTGCACGAGAAATACACGCGGCCGTAGCCGCCGGTGGCGAGAATCACCACTTGGGAGCGGAAGCGATGCAGCCGACCCGTTTCGAGATCGAGCGCCACGACTCCGCGGCACGCCCCATCCTCCATGATGAGATCGATCGCGAAATACTCGACGAAGAATTCCGCATCGTGCTTGAGCGACTGCTGATACAACGTGTGCAGCATCGCGTGGCCCGTGCGGTCGGCGGCCGCGCACGTACGTTGCGCCGTGCCCTCGCCGAAATGCGTCGTCATGCCGCCGAAAGGACGTTGGTAGATGCGCCCGTCGTCGGTGCGCGAGAACGGCACGCCGTAGTGCTCGAGCTCGATGACGGCGGCAGGCGCCTCTTTGCACATGTACTCGATCGCGTCCTGATCGCCGAGCCAATCCGACCCCTTGATGGTGTCGTACATGTGCCAGCGCCAGTCATCCTCGCCCATATTGCCGAGAGCCGCGCTGATGCCGCCCTGGGCCGCGACGGTATGACTGCGGGTTGGAAAGACCTTGCTCAAACAGGCGGTCGATAATCTTTGCTCGGCGAGACCGAGCGTCGCGCGCAAACCCGAACCGCCGGCGCCGACCACGACGACATCATAAGTATGGTCGATGAGCTCGTAGTCCCTGCTCAAAGCGCTGCTCCGAATGCGACCCGCAACACCGAATAAAGTGCGGCAAGCAACAACAAGGCGTGCGCGAACGCCGATAAAACCAAGGCGAGCAACTTGGCGCCTTTGGCGTGCACGTAGTCTTCGACGACGACTTGGATTCCGAGATACGAGTGATAGACGACGGTGATGACCGTCGCGAGCAGCAGCACTGCCGTTACCGGCGCGCGCATCCATTCGACGACGGCCGCGTAGGAAAGCGTCTCGAAGCGCGCGAGCGCGAGCGCAAGCCAAAGCCCGAGCGGTGCCAACGCGACGGCCGTCAGTCGTTGCGCCCACCAGTGCTCGACGCCGCTCTTCGCGGTGCCGAGCCCCAAGACTTTGCTCATCGGCGTAGATAGCTTCAAACCGGAATTCTCAAAGTATGACCCCTAAGACATAGGCGCCCGTCGCAGCCAGGGCCACGAAGACCACGCCCCAACCGCTCGCCCGTATTTGGGCGTGACCGAATCCGAACCCCAAGTCCCAGCAGAGATGCCGGATGCCGTTGCTCAAGTGATAGAACAGGCAAAATGCCCACAGAGCGAGGGGTATCTTGAACCACGTGCCCGCATAGAATGCGTGCACGCCGGCGTAGACCTCGGGACCGCTCGCCAGAGCCGTTAGCCAGCAAACGAGCACCAAGAGGCCCGCCGTCAAGAGAATTCCAGTGAGCCGATGCAGGATCGACAGAGTATTCGTGATCTGCCAGCTATAAATGCCGGCGTGCGGCGACACGGGCCGCTCAATTCTGGCCATGGCTCAAATTTGATCCTATGGAGCTAAAAATCGATACATCGGCCGGCCCGCTCCCAATCCCCATATCGAGTCGGCTCGGGCCCCTTCGGACCGCCCACCTCGCGCGGGCGCGGCGCCCGATCCTCGGCGTCACCTTGCCGAGCCTCCGGATGGGCGTCCGGAACCTCTTGTTCGCGTTCTCGGATCATCGGTAGAGTTTGCCAGAAACCCTTCCAGCGCGCACGCTGCCGAGGCCGATGTCCACCTTCGCTCCACGAATCTCGAAAGTCGTCGACGACGCAATCGTCGCCGTGTCCGGCAGCGACAGCCGCTCTTTCCTCCATGCGCAACTGACTCAAGACATCGCCGATCTCCCCGCGGACCGAGCGGCATTTGCGGCGTGGGCCGACGCGCGCGGTCGCGTGCGTGCGCTGTTTCGAGTCGTGCCGGCCGGGGGACGCTTCCTGCTCGTGACGAGTGCCGACCTCGTCGCCGCGTTGCTGCCGAAGATGCGTTTGTTCGTGCTTCGCGAAAGAGTCGCCATCGAGCAGGCCGACTCCTTGGCCGTGCATGCGATCCTCGGCGATGCGAGCGCTTGGGCTCGATCCGAGAAGCTCGAGCTGCCCGCCGAACCGAGCCGGCTGCGCCTTGCCCGCGACATCTACTGGCTCTGCATCTCTCCGGACCTCATCTACGCCATCGGGTCCGCCGACGCGATGCGCACCGTTTGCGGGCGGCTCGAGGAAGCCCCGGCAGCCAGCGCCGAGCTCGCCGCGATCCGCTTAGGATTGCCGATCGTCGATGCGGGGCTCGCCGAGCGCTATATCCCCCAGATGTTGAACCTCGACCGGCTCGGCGGCGTGTCCTTCAACAAAGGCTGCTATCCGGGTCAGGAAGTCGTCGCGCGCACGCACAATTTGGGCGCCGTGAAACGCCGCCTGCGCCGGTTCGCGGCGGCGCACCGCATCGTGCCGGCGCGCGGTGCGTCGCTCCGCGACGAAGCGGGCGCCGCCGCCGGGGACGTGATTCGCGCGGCGCCCGCGCCCGGCGGCATCGAGCTCCTGGCCGTCGCGCCCATCGACATCGCGGCCGAGAAGCTCCGCATCGATGGCGGTCCCGACGTGCCCCTCGTCGACCTCGGTCTGCCCTATTCGTAGGAGCGAGCTTCGCTCGCGATCCTCGCCGGGGCAATTCTGAAGATCGCGAGCGAAGATCGCGAGCGAAGCTCGCTCCTACAGGAGACGCAGCGCTTATCCCTCCGGCTTCAGCTGCGGGAACAGCAAGACGTCGCGAATCGACGCCGAGTCCGTCAACAGCATGACGAACCGGTCGATGCCGAGGCCAAAGCCCGCGGCCGGCGGCATTCCGTACTCGAGCGCGCGGATATAGTCGCCGTCGAAGAACATCGCCTCGTGATCTCCGCGCGCCTTGGCGGCAACCTGCGTGTGAAATCTTGCCGCCTGAGCTTCGGGGTCGTTGAGCTCGGAGAAACCGTTCGCGAGCTCGCGTCCGGCGATGAAGAGCTCGAAACGGTCCGTCAAGAACGGATCCCCGTCGTTGGCTCGCGCGAGCGGCGACACTTCCGCCGGATAGTGCGTGATGAATACCGGCGCGCGCAGCTTAAGCTCCACGACTTTTTCGAACAGCGCGAGTTGCAGCTTGCCGGGGCCGTGCTCCGGACCGACCTCGATGCCATGCCGATGGCACAGCGCCCGCAACGCGCCGATGTCGCGACACGACGTGGCCGACAGCTCCGTGAAATGACCGCACAGCGCTGTTTCGAGGGTCGTCCGCAGGAATGCCGGCGCGACGTCGAGCTGCTCACCCTGATAGGTAATCGTCGTGCCGCCCAGGATTGCGCGCGTGCCCTCGCGCACGAGATTCTCGGTCAACGCCATGAGGTCGTCGTAGCGCGCATATGCCTGATAGATCTCGAGCATCGTGAATTCCGGATTGTGGCGGGTCGACAACCCTTCGTTGCGAAACACGCGATTGAGCTCGTATACGCGCTCCATTCCGCCGATGAGCAGCCGCTTCAAGTAAAGCTCCGGTGCGATCCGCAGGTACAGCGTCCTATCGAGCGCATGGTGGTGCGTTTCGAAAGGCCGGGCGACCGCCCCGCCCGGAATCGGGTGCATCATCGGTGTCTCGACCTCGGTGAAGTCGAGCGCATCGAGGTAACTGCGCACGAACTTGATGAGATCGGTTCGCGCGCGAAACACCTCGCGCGTCCGACTGCTCGCGATGAGATCGAGATAGCGCTGGCGTAGCTTGAGCTCCTGATCGGCGATGCCGTGCCACTTTTCGGGCAGCGGCCGCAAAGATTTGACGAGCAGGCGCAGCTCTTCGACGGCGATCGATAGCTCGCCGGTCTTCGTTTTGATCAGCGTTCCCCGCGCGCCGACGATGTCGCCGAGATCCCATTTCTTGAACTCGCCGTAGACCTCCTCGCCGAGCGCATCGCGTTGCACGAAGAGCTGGATCTGGCCGGAGCGGTCCTGAAGCTCGACGAAGCTGTTCTTGCCCATGATGCGCTTGGCCATCATGCGGCCCGCAACCTTGACGGCGATGGAGTCTTTGCGCAGGCCTGCGTCGCTATGCGCTCCATACGCGGCAATAAGCTCGCCCGCGAGCGTGTCGGGCCGGAAATCGTTCGGATACGCGTAGCCCTGCTCGCGCAGGCGAGCGAGCTTGCCGCGGCGCTCGGCGATCAGCCGGTTTTCGCTGTGCTCGTCGTTGTCTGCCATAGCCGCTTACCGTTCCGTGTAGGAGCGAGCTTCGCTCGCGATTCTTTATTCGCGAGCGAAGCTCGCTCCTACATGCCCTGCTTCAGGCTCTCCTCGAGAAACATGTCCAAATCGCCGTCGAGCACGGCCATCGGCTGGCCCGACTCGACGCCGGTCCGCAAATCCTTGACACGCGATTGATCGAGCACGTAAGAGCGAATCTGGCTCCCCCAGCCGATGTCCGACTTTCCGCTCTCGATGAGCTCCGCCTGCTCGCGGCGCTTTTGTTGCTCGAGCTCGTACAATTTCGCTTTGAGCTGTCCCATCGCCGTCGCTTTGTTCTTGTGTTGCGACCGGTCGTTTTGGCATTGCACGACGATGCCGGTAGGCAGGTGCGTGATACGCACGGCCGATTCCGTCTTATTGACGTGCTGTCCGCCGGCGCCGCTCGAACGATACACGTCGATGCGCAAATCCGCGGGATTGATCTCGACCTCGATGGCATCCTCGAGCTCCGGGGACACGAACACCGCAGCGAACGACGTGTGGCGGCGATGTCCCGCATCGAACGGCGACTTGCGTACGAGACGGTGCACGCCGGTCTCGGTGCGCAACCAGCCGAAGGCATATTCGCCGCGGACATGAATCGCGGCGCTCTTGATGCCCGCGACCTCGCCCGCCGAGGTCTCGAGAATCTCGACGTCGAACCCCGCGCGGTCGGCCCAGCGCAGATACATGCGCAGCAACATCTCGGCCCAATCTTGCGCTTCGGTGCCGCCGGAGCCGGCCTGGATGTCAAGATATGCGTTGCGCGCATCCATCTCGCCGGAAAACATGCGCCGGAACTCGAGCCGCCCGACGTCGGCGGCCATGCGCTCGACGTCTTTGCTCAAATCGTCGAGCGTTCCGGCATCGCGTTCGGCCTGCGCGAGCGTCAGCAATTCGTCGGCTTCGAGGAGGGATTTGTCGAGCCGCACGAGCGTCGCGACTATTTTTTGGAGATTTGCGCGTTCCTTGCCGAGCTTCTGCGCATGCTCGGGATCCGACCACACGTCGGGGGCCTCGAGCTCGCGGTCGATCTCCTCGAGGCGCTCGCGCTTTTCGTCATAGTCAAAGATACCTCCTGAGAGCGAGGCATCGCTCCTTGAGGTCGGCCAACGTCGCGCCAATTTGATTCGCTTCCATCCGGGTGGGACCTTGATCAGCACGCGCATACTAACATGGCGTCGGATGGTTATAATTCGGCGACGAGCCGCCAACCGAGGCTTCGTCGTGCAGCTCACGAGAGAGTCGTCCGCAGCCAATCTGATTCGCGCCTGGGAAGCGGGTCGCGTCCTGATCGGCGAACGCTGGCTCAGCGGGAACTTCATCGTCTCGGCCGAAAAGATCTTAGACGACTGGTCGGCCGCCGATCCCCTCGCTCTCAGTCTCGACGATCTCGCTCTCGCCATCGAGCTCCAACCGGAGATCATCCTCATCGGCACGGGCAGCGTCATGGTTCTGCCCGACGTCGATCTCATGGCCGCGCTTGCCGAACGCGCGATCGGTCTCGAGATCATGACGACGCCGGCCGCGTGCCGGACATACAACGTGCTCGTGCACGAGCAGCGCCGCGTGGTCGCAGCACTCTTCAACACGCGTCCGTCAGCCACGTGAGCCGAGCAACAAGGTCGGGTCGACGGGCACGCCGTTGCGTCTGATCTCGAAGTGGAGCCGGGGTTGACGCTGCGGACCCGTGCCCATCTCCGCGATTTTTTCCCCGCGCCGCACGTCCTGCCCCTGGGCCACGAGCACGCGGCTCAAGTGCCCGTAGGCGCTCAAGTATGTATCGTTGTGCTTGACGATCACGAGCTGGCCATAGCCGATGAGCCCGCTGCCCGTGTATACGACGCGCCCCGCCGCGGCCGCCTCGACGGCCTGCCCCACGCTGCCGCCGATGCCGATGCCGCTCGCGATGGCACGATTATCGCCGTAGGCCGACACGATCGGACCGCGCATGGGCCACTGCCACTGCGGCGGCGGCAGCACCGGGGGTTCCGGCGCCGTTGCTCGAGCCGACGGGGTCGGTCGCGGCGCCGACGCGGGCGAACGCCGTGCCGATGCAGAGCCGCTCGCGGTCGGCAGAGGCGTGAGGCGAATGCGCTGCCCGACGAAAATCAAATCCGGGTTGCTGAGATTATTCCAGGTCGCAAGCTGCCGATGATCGACACCGTGCCGCCAGGCAATCGTGTACAGCGTGTCGCCGGGCTGCACGACGTGGACGCGCGCTTCGTAATCCACGAGCGTGCTCGTGCAGGAGCCGAGCGCGAGGAGCAGGAGCACGACCGCATATCTCATTGCCGGACACGGCGCTCGAGCGCGGCACGCGCATTCAACTTTCGGTTCCCTCCACGAGCGGCACGAAACTCACCGGCAAGAGCTCCCGCCGATGGAACTCGTTGCCACGGCGCGTCACTCGCAGCAGCGATTGACGGCCGCTCCTGCCGATCGGTATCAACATGCGTCCGCCTTCGTCGAGCTGCTCCAACAGCTGTTGCGGAATCCGCTCGGGCGCGGCGGCCACGAGAATCCCTTGAAACGGCGCCTGACTCGGCCAGCCTTGCCAGCCGTCCGAATGACGCAGGCTGACATTGCGGATTCGCAACGCGCGCAGCTGCTGCGCGGCGCGCTTGAGCAGCGGGTTCACGCGCTCGACGCTGTATAAGTGCTGCACGAACGGAGCGAGGATCGCCGTCTGGTATCCACAACCCGTGCCGATTTCGAGTACCTTCGTCAATTCGATGCGCGACTCCTCGTGCTCGGCGACCAGCGCTTCGGTCATCAATGCGACGATGTACGGCTGTGAGATCGTCTGCCCATAGCCGATCGGCAACACCGTGTTCTCGTAGGCGCGGCTCGCGAGCGCTTCGTCGACGAACAGGTGCCGCGGCACATGCCGCATGCGCTCGAGCACGGCCTCGTTCTCGATGCCCTCGCGGCGCAGGGCATCGATGAGGCGCTCGCGCGTGCGTGCCGAAGTCATGCCGATCCCGGATGCTGGTTGCGACGTCATGGCACGCGCCCGAGCCATTCGCCGAGCGCGGCGATGCTCGCATGATTGGTCAGATCGACCTTGATCGGCGAGATCGAGACGCAGACGTCGCGGATCGCGTCGAAATCCGTTCCGGGTCCGGCGTCTTGCCCGGCCCCGGCCGGGCCGATCCAGTAGATGGGTTGGTTCTTCGGGTCGCGCGCTTTGATGACGGGCTCGGACTTGTGGCGGAAGCCCAAGCGCGTCGCGCGCATGCCGTTGAGCTCCGACAACGGTCGGTCCGGCACATTGACGTTCAGTATCGTGTCGCGCGGCAACGGTCGTTCGATCATTTCTTGCACGAGCTTGCGCGTGATGCTCGCGGCCGTGGCGAAGTGATGACCTTCGGCGAGCACGAGCGACACTGCGAGCGCCGGTAGCCCGAGAAACCGTCCTTCCATTGCCGCCGCGACGGTACCCGAGTACAGAACGTCGTCACCGAGATTGGCGCCGTGATTTATCCCCGAGATGACCATGTCCGGGTCTTTGTCGAGCAAACCCGTAATGGCCACGTGCACGCAATCCGTCGGCGTGCCGTTCACGTAGTAAAGGTTCTTATCCACTTGCTCGACGCGCAACGGTGCATCGAGCGTGAGCGAGTTGCTCGCGCCGCTCCTGTTGCGGTCCGGGGCAACGATCGTCAGTTCCGCGAGATCGGCGAGGTATTCGGCGAGAACGCGCAAGCCCCGAGCCTGATAGCCGTCGTCGTTCGAAAGCAGTATTCGCACGCACTGTTCCCTGGAATGAAATCGATCAACTATACTGGTCCGGCAGCATGCCGATCAGCAAAGAGGACCGCAGAGCCTTCGCCGAAGCGACGCGCGACGTCAAGCCGCTTGAGCGGCAGAATCGCACGCCTTTGCATCCGCGGCGTCCCAAGCCCGAGGCCGGCTTCAGCCGTGCCGCGCAGTCGGCGACGCTCGAAGACAGCTTGAACGACGACCGCGGCGCGCAGACTGCCGAAGAGATCGCTTTTCGCCGGCCCGGCGTCTCGGAACGCAACTTTCGCGATCTCCGCCGCGGCCGTTTCAGCATCGAAGCGGAAATCGATCTGCATGGATTGACGCGTGCACAAGCCAAGTCTCTGCTTCACGACTTCATCGTCGCTTGCGCGGCGCGGCGACTCGGTTGCATCCGAGTCGTCCACGGCAAGGGAGCGCGGTCGGGGCCGGACGGGCCCGTGCTCAAAGCGAGCGTGCAACATTGGCTGTCTCAATGGGACGAAGTGCTCGCTTATGTCTCGGCGGGCCGGAAGCACGGCGGCAGCGGCGCGCTGTACGTGTTACTGCGGCCCCGCTGACCAATAGCTACTCGCTATGTTTCGGCCGCGGAGCGATCTGGTAGAACGTCTCGTCGTGCCCGACCATGCCGAGCTCGGAACGCGCCCGCTCCTCGACGGCATCGAGACCCTGTTTGAGATCGAGAACTTCCGCTTCGAGCGCCGCGTTACGCTCCGCGAGCGCCGCGTTCTCCGCCGTCTGCAGAGCGACCTGCTCCTCGAGCGCCCAGACCTCGCGCATGCCGTCGTCGGACAGCCACAGCTTGAGCTGCGTGAGCGCAAGCACGACAGCGAATATGACGATCAAGGGTCGCATATACCTCTGAGTGGGAGCGGCTACCCCTGCGTGGGAGCGGCGTCCCGCCGCGATTCCTAAGATCGCGGCGAGACGCCGCTCCTACAACTGCATCGGGAAAGCCGCTGCACCGGCAAATTCGGCCCGATCTCCGAGAAGCCGTTCTATCCGCAGCAGCTGATTATACTTTGCCAGGCGGTCCGATCGACATAGTGATCCGGTCTTGATTTGCGTCGCCGCGGTCGCCACCGCGATATCGGCAATCGTTGCGTCCTCGGTCTCACCGGAACGATGCGAAACCACTGAAGTATAACCGGCGCTCTCCGCCATGGAGATCGCGGCGAGCGTCTCCGTGAGCGTGCCGATCTGGTTCGGCTTGATGAGAATGCTGTTGGCGATCTTGCGCTCGATTCCGCGGGCTAGGATGCTCGTGTTGGTCACGAACAGATCGTCACCGACCAACTGCACCCTGTCCCGCATGCGGTTGCTCAAGTAGCTCCAACCGTCCCAATCGTTCTCGGCCATGCCGTCTTCGATGGAGACGATCGGGTAGCGCGCGATGAGATCCTCGAGGAAGCCGGCAAACTCTTTTGAGGTGAACCGGCGCCCTTCCGACTGCAAATGGTACCTGCCGTCCGCGAAGAATTCCGAGCTCGCCACGTCGAGGCCGAGGTAGATTTCTCTGCCCATGGTGAACCCGGCCGCGTCGACGGCTGTGGCGATCGCTTGCAGCGCCTCCTCGTTGGAGCCGAGATCAGGAGCGAATCCGCCCTCGTCGCCGACGGCCGTGTTGAGCTTGCGCTCCTTGAGAACCTTCTTGAGCGCGTGAAATACCTCGACGCCGTAGCGCAAGCTCTCCGAGAAGCTCGGCGCGCCCACGGGCAAGATCATGAACTCCTGGATGTCCACGTTGTTGTCGGCGTGTACGCCGCCGTTGATGATGTTCATCTGGGGAACGGGCATCACATACGACGGACGCTCAGCGAGGTGCTCGAACAACGGCACGCCGTGCTCGACCGCCGCGGCCTTCGCCGCCGCGAGCGATACGGCGAGGATCGCGTTGGCTCCGAGCCGTCCTTTGTTCTCGGTCCCGTCGAGCTCGATGAGCTTCTCGTCGAGCGCTTCCTGACCGTCGGCATCGAGGCCCACGATCGCCGCGCGGATCTCACCGTTGACGTTGGCGACGGCGCGCCGGACGCCCTTGCCGAGGTAGCGCTCTCGGTCCCCATCGCGAAGCTCCACCGCCTCGCGCGAGCCCGTCGATGCGCCGGAGGGAACGGCGGCCCGCCCGAGCGCGCCGCTCGCGAGCAGCACGTCGGCTTCGACAGTCGGATTGCCGCGCGAATCGAGTATTTCGAGCCCTCGTACTTCCTTGATTTTGCTCATGCGAGCTCTTTCAAGCGCCTGCCGCGCGCGGTAGCTTGAGCCCTTGGCAGGCACGAGCCGCGTTGATGAAGCTCGTAAACAGCGGGTGCCCATCCCGCGGCGTCGAAGTGAACTCGGGGTGGAATTGCGACGCGATGAACCATGGATGTCCGGGCAGCTCGATGACCTCGACGAGACCGTCCTCGGAAAGACCCGAGAACACGAGGCCTTTTTCTTCGAATCTCGGCAAGTACTGATTGTTGACCTCGTAGCGGTGCCTGTGACGCTCGGCGATTCTGTCGGCACCGTAGATCGCGCGGGCGATGGTTGACGGCTTGAAAGCACACACCTGCGCGCCGAGACGCATCGTGCCGCCCAGATCGGAGTCCGCACTGCGTTCTTGACGCGTTCCGCCGCGATCTTGCCACTCGGTAATGAGCGCAATCACGGGATCCGGCGTGTTGCGGTTGAATTCCGTGGAGTGCGCGCCTTTGAGGCCGAGGACGTTGCGTGCGAACTCGATCACGGCGACCTGGAGCCCCAAGCAGATGCCGAGATACGGAACCTTCTTCTCGCGCGCGAACTTCACCGCCAGAATCTTGCCCTCGATTCCGCGCTCGCCGAAACCCCCGGGGACGAGCACGGCATCGACCTCGTGCAGGGCGCCCGTGCCTTCGGTTTCGATGCCCTCGGACTCGACATACAGGATGTTGACGCGAGTCCGCGTGCGGATCCCCGCGTGCAGGAGCGCCTCGTTCAACGACATGTACGAATCCTTGAGGTCGACGTACTTGCCGACCATCGCGATCGTGACCTCCGCCTCGGGGTGGCGCCGCGCCTCGACGACGGCATGCCATTCCGCGAGATCGGCCGGCGGGGCGCTGAGCTCAAACTGCTCGATCACGATGTTGTCGAGGCCCTGCTGGTTCAGCATGAACGGGATCTCGTAAAGATCGCCCACGTCGACCGCCGAAATCACGGCGCGCTCGGCGACGTTCGTGAACAGCGCGATTTTCGCTCGCTGCTCGGCAGGCAACGCCCGTTGCGAGCGACAGACGAGGATATCGGGCTGAATCCCGATCGAGCGCAATTCCTTGACCGAGTGCTGCGTAGGCTTGGTTTTGATCTCCGCGGACGTCGGCATGAAGGGCACGAGCGTCAGGTGGATATAAAGCGCGCGATTGCGGCCGAGCTCGACGCCGATTTGACGGATCGCTTCGAGAAACGGCAGTGATTCGATGTCGCCGACGGTGCCGCCGATCTCGACTATGCAGACGTCCGCGTCCTCAGCGCCGCGCATGACGCTGCGCTTGATCTCGTCGGTGATGTGCGGAATGACCTGCACGGTCGCGCCGAGATACTCGCCGTGGCGCTCCTTGGCGATGACGTTCGAGTAGATGCGTCCGGTCGTGAAATTGCTGTTGCGGCCGGTCTTGGAGCGCACAAACCGCTCGTAGTGCCCGAGATCGAGATCCGTCTCGGTGCCGTCGTCGGTGACGAAAACTTCACCGTGCTGGAAGGGGCTCATGGTGCCCGGATCGACGTTGATGTACGGGTCGAGCTTGACGAGCCGCACCTTGAGGCCCCTTGCCTCGAGAATCGCACCGAGACAGGCGGAAGTGATTCCCTTACCGAGCGACGAAACCACACCGCCCGTGACGAAAATAAATCGAGTCATGCTCCGCCTATCAAAACCACCCCCTCCGGGGATGCGGCACGCTATCGGCAGTGCCTGCCCTGGAACGGAAAGTGCGTCGGTACGGTCGAGACGGTATTACAACTTACCAAAAGAACGGTCGCTTGGGTAGGAGCGAGCTTCGCTCGCGATTCTCTAAGATCGCGAGCAAAGCTCGCTCCTACCCGGGTGTGTGCTATCGCACAGGCGGATGATCCGTCCATACGGCGCGCCAGCGCGCGCCGCCGGTCTCCTCCGCGCGCGCTTCTTCACTGATCGAAAGATCCGCGATTCCGACGAGCGTGCCGTGCCGATAAAGAAGCGGAATGCGATCGCGCATCCATGGCACTACGCCGTTCTCCTGAAACCAGTGCTTGAGGGTCTTGCGGTGCGCATGGTGCGAGGGCCTGAATCGTTCGCCACCCGCGCGCAAGCGAATGTCGATACCGGCCTGCACCCACTCGTCCGGGAAGCCGGCCTCGCGCGTCGGTACCACCTTCAAGCATCCGTCGCCGCGCCATTCGTGCTGCGGCGTGAGCCGGGCCGAGGAGCGCGCCGGAGACGCCCGCGGTAAGCTCGGCATTAGATAGACGTGATCGCGGTAGATACGCGCGTCGGCACCGGGCCACGCTACGTGAATCGCGGCGTCGCGCCGCTCTGCAAAGATCGCGGCACGCAGTTGGTCGAGATGCACGGCGCCGGCCGTCGGCAGATCGAGACGGCGAATGAGGAAGCGCAACAAATTGTTCTGGCGCGCGACGTCGAGATCGCGCAACACGGTGCAGGGGACACGCTGTAAGTCCGTGATCGCGACGGCATCGCGTTCGGCCATGCCTTCGAGGAGTTGCTCGGCTTCGGCCATTTGGCGGGCGAGACGTGCGCTCGAGCGTTGCGCCGCGGGCCAGCGCTCGCGCAGGGCCGGCATGACGCGTGCGCGCAGGAAGCTGCGGTCGAAGCGGAGCTCTTGATTGGAAGGGTCATCGATCCACTTAAGGCCCAGACGGTCGGCCTGCGCGGCGATCTCGGCGCGCGTGAAATCGAGCAGCGGTCGCGCGAGGAACCCCGGCGCGAGCACGGCGAGCTCGCGGATGCCCATCATGCCCCGCACGCCGGCGCCGCGCAGCATCCGCAGCAGCATTGTTTCGAGCTGATCGTCCCCATGGTGGGCCGTCAACACGACGTCGCCCGGTGCGATCATTTTTGCGAGCGCCGCGTAGCGCGCCTCGCGGGCCGCGGCCTCGACGCCCTGCGCTGCGTCACCCGGGATATCCACGCGCCGGCATGCGAACGCTACTCCCTGTGCCGCCGCGAAGCGCCGGCAATGTTCCGCCCACTGCGCCGAGCTCGCGTGCAGACTATGATCGACGTGCAGGGCAATGAGCCGCGATTCCGGAACGACGCAGCGCATCGCCGCGAGCAGCACCATGGAATCGACGCCGCCGCTCAGTGCGACAGCGAATCGTGGCGCGCCGCCGGGCAGCGGCAAACGATCGAGCGCCGCGCGCAAGCGCTCGAGAAACTCATCACTGACCGCGGAGGGTGGGAACGTCGCCATACCGTGATTTTGGCCGATCTACGCTCGTAGGAGCGAGCTTCGCTCGCGATTCTTCGTCAAGATCGCGAGCGAAGCTCGCTCCTACAAGAGCAAGAA
>Ga0209108_10000843_pt1 | contig 17450 bp, 14 predicted proteins | sample Rifsed10ft1_FD_184003 | JGI IMG/M metagenome (GOLD analysis project Ga0209108, IMG submission 184003) | Soil microbial communities from Rifle, Colorado, USA - sediment 10ft 1 (version 2) | ecosystem: Environmental > Terrestrial > Deep subsurface > Rock core/Sediment | place: Rifle, Colorado...
CGAACACCGTCACGTACCCGCTGATGCGGGCCCTCTACGGACGACGCATCCGCCAGCCGATCGGCGGCGACTTCGGGGTTAGCGGCGACCTCGTCCGCCATTACCTCGCATGCGACGACTGGGCGCCGGATGTCTCGCGCTTCGGCATCGACATCTGGATGACGACCCATGCCCTGACCGGCGGGTTCGCGGTCGCCGAGGCCCGCCTCGGGTCGAAGATCCACGACCCCAAGGACCCCGGTGCCGATCTCGGGCCGATGTTCCGCCAGGTGGTCGGGACCCTCCTCCGCCTGGCGGCGGCGAACGCCGACCACTGGCTGTCGATCCGCGGCTCCCACGCCGTCCCGGCCTACGGCTTCGAACGAGTCGGCGACCCGCCGCCCCTCGAGGTCGACGCCCTCCGCCTCGTCGACGAGTTCCATGCCGGGTCGCTCGCCTCGGAGGCAACATGGCGTGAGATGCTCCGGCCGGATACGGCGGATGCGGTGATGGAACTGGCAAGCGAGGCTGGCGACGTGGCCGACACGGCGCGAGTCGCGCTCGGCCGTGCGGCCGCAGGATTCTCCGGCGACCGCTCACCGACGACGGCCGAGACGGCCGAGGCGCTGTCGGCCTTCCGCTTCCCGGACGACACCTGGACGACCGTCATCTACGACCTCCTGCTGGCCTCCAAACGCGGGACGCCGCCGACCGATCAGGTGACGGCCGCCCTCGTCCCGATCTACTTCGGCAGGGTGGCCAGCCTCGTGATCGAGAACCGCACTCGCACGACGGACGAGGCCGAGGAGTCGGTCGAGCGCCAGGCCCGGGTGTTCGAGGCCGCCAAGCCTGCGTTCGTCGAACGGTGGCTGAGCGACCCGTGACCGATCGGGCACCACTCCCGTCGCGGATCCTCATCCCGGTGGCCAATCCGGCGACGGCCGCGGAGCTCATCCACATCGGGGCGGGCCTGCTCGATCCCAAGCGGGGCCAGCTGACCGCGCTGGGCATTGTGGAGGTCCCCGAGGGGATGCCTCTCTCGGAGGGTGCGACGCGGGCCAGGCATGCGCGTCGCCTCCTGCAGCGGGTCCTCGACTATGCACCCGAGGGAACCGCTGTCCATCCCATCGTCCGGATCGGGCGGCGCGCCGCCGAGGGGATCGTCGAGGCGGCGGCCGAGGAGGAGGCCGATCTCATCCTGTTCGGCTGGGGCGGTCGGTCGGCCGGCCGTGAGTCTGGGCGCGCGACCCTGTCCCCGACGATCGATGAGGTCGTCACCGAGGCGCCCTGCGATATCGCCGTCGTGAAGCAGCGCGGCGCCACCACGGTCGCGCGGGTGCTCGTGCCGGTCCGCGGCGGGCCGCACGCGGAGCTCGCCCTGCGGTTCGCCGACACCCTCGCGCGATATCACGGCGCCGAGCTCGTCGTGCTGCACCTCGTACCGCCCGGCATCACTCTCGCGATCCGGGCGCAGGCCGAGCGCGCCCTCGGGACGTTCATCAAGAGGGGGGCGGGCGGCCGCGGGACGCCGCTCCTGCGCGAGGCGGCGAACGTCCGGAACGCGATCCTGCGCGAAGCCGAGAACGCCGACGTCGTCGTCATGGGCGCCTCCGTGGCTGTCCACGGCGGTGACGGGTCGGGCGCCCTGTTCGGCGCATTGCCCGAGGCCATCGCCCAGCGGGCGACCTCGACGGTCGTCGTGGTCAAGACCCGTGAGCCGATCGACCGGACCACGTTCGAGCATCTCGCCGCCCGGGCGGAGACGCTCGTTGCCGCGGACCTCGCCGCCGCCGAGACGCGCCGCATCCCGGTCCGCGTCGAGCGCTGGTTCGGCGAGGCGAACTTCCACCACGCGGAGTTCGCCGACCTGCGTCGGCTGGCCGCCGCGAAGGAGAAGCACGGCGTGACCGTCAGTCTCGTCCTGCCGACCCTCGACGAGGAGGTCACGATCGGTCCGATCGTCCGACGCGCCATCCGAGAGCTCATCGGCCGCGTCCCCCTCATCGATGAGATCCTCGTCATCGATTCGGCGTCGGCCGACAGGACCCGCGAGATCGCGGAGGCGGAGGGCGCCCGGGTCGTCCAGCACCGCGACGTCCTGGCCCGCTACGGCTCGTTCAAGGGCAAGGGCGAGGCGCTCTGGAAGGCCCTCTACGAGACGTCGGGCGACATCGTGGTGTACGCCGACACGGACGTCCGGAACTGGCATCACAGGATGGTCTACGGCACGCTCGGACCGCTCCTCCTCGAGCCACGCCTCCAGTACGTCAAGGGCTACTACCAGCGCCCGATCGTCGAGGACGGCGTCCTCAAGGAGGGCGGCGGAGGCCGGGTGACCGAGCTGGTCGCGCGTCCGCTCATCAACCTCTTCTACCCCGAGCTGTCGGGCCTCATCCAGCCGCTGGCGGGGGAGTACGCCGCACGCCGCTCTCTCCTCGAGCAGATCCCCTTCTTCACCGGCTACGCGGTCGAGATCGGGCACCTCATCGATACGCTGGAGCGGTCGGGCATCGAGTCCCTCGGCCAGGTCGACCTCGAGCGGCGGGTTCATCGCAACCAGGATCTGGCCGGCCTGTCGCAGATGAGCTTCGTCATCATCCAGGCGGTCATGAAGCGCATCGAGGAACGTCGCAAGGCGCGCCTGTTCGCGGAACTGGGGTCGACCATGAAGCTTCCCCGGTCCGGCCGCGGCCGCCTCGGCCTCGAGGTCATCGAGCTGGCCGACCAGGAACGTCCGCCGATGATCAGGATCCCGGAGTACGTCGAGCGGCGCCACGCGCGGACCGCCGTGCTCGACAACCCGCTCGAACCCGTCGGCCGGTGAGCGGATCGCCGCTCACCGTTCTGTTCGCACCGGACTCCTTCAAGGGCTCGCTCACATCGGTCGAGGTCGCTCGTTCGCTGGCCGACGGCTGGCGGCGCGGCCGACCCGCCGATCGCACCGTGCTCGCTCCGCTGGCCGACGGCGGCGAGGGCACCCTCGAGGCGATCGCGGCCGCCGGCGGCTGGGAATGGCGCGAGACGCTCGCATCGAACCCGATCGGTCGTCCGATCAGGGCCCGCTGGCTGCGGTCGGCGGACGGTCGACGCGCCGTCATCGAGCTCGCCGAGGCGTCGGGCCTGTCGCGCCTCACCCCCGGCGAGCGTGACCCGGTCGGCGCATCGACACGCGGGACGGGCGACCTCATCCGGGCGGCGCTCGACACCGGGTGCCGCGAGCTCCTCATCGGGATCGGGGGCTCGGCGACGAGCGACGGCGGACGCGGCATCCTCGCGGCGCTCGGTGCGCGCATCGTGGACGATCGGATCGAGCTCGACGGGATCGATGCCCGGCTCGGCGAGACGACGCTGCAGGTCGCCTCCGACGTCACGAACCCGCTCCTCGGGTCGACCGGCGCGGCGGCGACCTACGGACCGCAGAAGGGTGCGACCGGGGATCAGGTCGTTGAGCTTGATGTCGCGCTCGGCGCCTGGGCGGACGCGCTGGAAGGGGCGACCGGACGGCTGGAGCGGGACACGCCGGGGGCGGGAGCGGCGGGCGGCGTCGGCTTCGGCCTGCTGTGCATCGGAGACCGGTTCCGATCGTTCGCCCTGCGACCGGGCGTCGAGCTCGTCATGGAGGCGACCGGATTCGACGCGAAGCTCGGCGAGGCCGACCTCGTGGTCACCGGGGAGGGTCGGATCGACGAGCAGACCGCCTTCGGCAAGACGGCCCTCGGCGTCGCGCTCCGGGCGGCGAGGGCGGGCGTGCCATGCATCGCGGTGGGTGGCGGGGTCACGCCCGAGGGGATCGCGGCACTGGCGGATACCGGTGCGATCGCGGTCCCTGTCACCGAGCAGCCGATGACGATCGAGGCGGCGATGACCGCCGGCGTCGGGCCGCTCCTCCGCTGCGGCGAGCGCCTCGCTCGCCTGGTCGGCCTCAACAGCTGACTCCGCTTGGTCCATCATGGCGCGGCCATGACCACGACCGTTCGACGCCCTGTGAAGGCTCCGGGCGCGTCGAAGTCGAGGACGCGGCGGTTGGTTCGCCGACGTAGGCCGGATCCGAACAAGGCGTTCGCCCGCCGACTCGAGCGGACGCGACCCGGCTTCGTGGACTACGTGCTCGAAGGTCTCGAGGGCCTCTACGGGACCCCCGCCTACCGGCGTCGGAACGATCCGACGAGCGAGCTGGTCCTCACGATCCTTGCCCAGAACAGCGCCGATACGAATGCCGAGGCGGCGTTCGAGAGCCTCCGTCGACGCTACCCATACGCATCGTCGGCCGCGGCCGCGGACGCTCCCGCCCCGGCCGAGCCGCCGCCCGGCTGGGGAGGCGTCGGGGTCCGGCCGGGTGATCCGCCCGACTGGACCGCCATCGAGCTCGCGCCGGTCGAGGAGCTGGCCGATGCGGTCAGGCCCGGCGGTCTCCACAACCTCAAGGCGCCACGCATCCAGGCGGCGCTGTACGTGATCCGCGAGGCCCGCGGCGACCACTCGCTCGAGTTCCTCGGCGCCCTGGAGCCGTCCGACGCCCTCGCCTTCCTCACCGCCATCCCCGGCGTGGGGGTCAAGACCGCATCGATCGTGCTGCTGTTCTGCTTCGGCATCCCGTACATGCCGGTCGATCGACACGTCGAGCGTGTCAGCAAGCGGCTCGGGATCGTGCCGGCCAGGGCCTCACCCGACGACGCCCACCTCATCTACGGCCATCTCCTGGCGCCCGATCGGGTCTTCGAGGCGCACGTCAACCTCATCACCCACGGGCGCCGCGTCTGCCACGCCCAGCGGCCCGAGCACGAGCGCTGCCCGCTCGTCGACCGCTGCCGGTTCGTCCATCCGAAGGCACCCTAGAGCGATCCTCCCGTACACTGTGGCGGTCTGTGACTGCTCGTCGTTCTCGGGGGCCACTTCTCACGGTCGCGTTCGTGCTCGCGCTCGTCGCCGTCGCCGCATGCCAGGGGCCGGCGCCGAGCGAGGAGCCCGGCGGCCGAGCCCCGGAAGGACCCATGGCCGTTGCGGGAGGCAGGTACGTCGGTGCGGCGGCGACCCGGACTTCCTGACGATACGTGCTCATGGCGGCCACCCCTAGCATCGGCGATAGGTACATCTGCGCATGCGCACCATCGAAAGGTCTAGTGCAAAGTCGTGCCGCGACATTGACCCTCTCGGGTTGAAGGGACCAGCCATCGTGACGTTCTCGAATCGCGCCAGACGACGACGCCGGGATCGCTCCCGCGGTCAGACCCTGGTCGAGTTCGCCCTCGTCTTCCCGCTGTTCGTCTTCATCATGCTCGCCCTCATCGAGTTCGCCTTCGTCTTCAACGCGGTCCTGGCGACGAACTTCACGAGCCGCGCGGCCGCCCTCCTGGCCGCCGAGGCGGGCAACATGGTCGATGCCGACTGCGTCATCCTCAAGAGCATCGAGGACGAGATGACGGCGCCCGCCGACAAGGACCGGATCGTCGATGTCCTCATCTACCGGGCCAACGCGGACGGCACCCCTTGGGGGGGCGGGCAGCAGACTCGATACGTCCGCAACGCGACGGGGACATCGTGCACGTATCCCGCCACGCCCCCGGTCACGATCACCGTGCCCTTCGTGATCGCCGGGATCGACGGCTATGACGAGCCCAACCGCTGCAACGTCCTCGTCGCCAGCGTGTGCGGCGGCCTGCACACGATCGGGGTCCGGGTCCAGTACAGCCACGTCTGGAAGACGCCGCTCAACAACTGGTTGCCGGGCGGGGGCACGGGCTGGACGTTCTCGCGGCAGAACGCGATGCGCATGGAGCCGATCCTGTGATCCGGCTGCGGCCGCGTCGCAGCGGTGAGCGCGGCCAGGGACTGGTCGAGCTCTCGCTCATCATCCCGGTCTTCATCCTGCTCCTGCTGGCGATGCTCGAGTTCGGCTTCGTCTTCGATCACAACATCACGCTCACCTATGCGTCGCGTGAAGGCGCTCGCGTCGGCTCGGCAATGGTGAACGGTGGCGGACCACTCGGCTGTGGTGGCTCGAACTCGCCGAACGCGGCGTCCGTCGACCCGGCGATCATCACCGCCGTCGACCGCGTCCTCAACTCACCGGGGTCGCTCGTCGATCGGAGCGCCATCGGCGAGATCCGGATCTACAACGCCAACGCCAGCGGGAACCAGATCGGCAGCGAGTACAACCGATGGGTGTACTCGGGCGGCTCCTTCGTGCCGGGCAGTCCGCAGAACTGGAACGCCTGCAGCAGGACATTCGCCGTGCCGCCCCAGTCGATCGGGGTCTCGATCACCTATACGTACAAGCTGACCACGCCGCTCGCCGGCATCATGGCCTACTTCGGCGGCAGCGGGTCGGCCACGCTTGGCATGGCCGACAAGACCGTCATGGCCATGAACCCACTCGACTGATGGCCACCGAGGATCGCCCCATGCCCACCCGCCACCCGCAGCGCCGTTCGCGCGGCCAGGTCCTCATCATCTTCGCCCTGACGATCTTCGTCTTCATCGGCCTCTGCGCGATCGTCGTCGACGTCGCCTGGTACTGGGCAAACAACCTGCGCATCCAGCGGGCGGCCGACGCGGCGGCGCTGGCCGGCGTCGTCCACCTGCCGGGTGACGTCCCGACGGCCATCAGTGTCGCCCGGGCCGAGGCGATCAAGAACGGCTACACGAACGGGGTCAACGGCTACACCGTCACCCCGACCCAGGACCCGGCCAACCCGCGCCGCCTGCGGGTCGAGATCGCTGGGCCCGTCGGCACGTACTTCGCCCACGTCATCGGGGTCCACAGCTTCCCCGCCGTCCGTCGATCGCGGGCCGAGTTCATCCTGCCCGTCCCGATGGGCAGCCCCGAGGCCTATTACGGCACCTTCGGCCTGATCCGGCATCCAGGAGGCGGGATCACCACGCCGGGCAATACCTCGTGGTTCTCGCCGACCTCGTCGCCAGGGACGGACAACTGGACGACGCCGGACAATGCATTCGTAGCGGACGAGACGCCTACCCCGCTCTACGCCACGAAGAACAGCACGACGAATCCGCTCCAGCAATACGGGAACTTCGGGATCAGCGTCCCGGGCGGCGTGACCATCGATGGCATCGAAATCTCGATCGACGCGCTGTCCAGCGACAACACCGGCTGTCGGGTGCGCTTCGAGGTCTCGCGCAACGGGGGCGGCAGCTGGTCGAGCGTCGGGTCGGCGTCGCAGACGAACACGTTCTCGAATACCGAGGCTCAGTTCTTCTCGCCAGCGAGCGGTGGTTCGACATATCTTTGGGGTCTGTCGAGCTGGAACGCGTCCCATCTGACCGACGCGAACTTCCGCGTCCAGGTCGAATATCGCAACACGTCGACCGACAGCTGCGCCGCGGGCGCCACCACGTCCCTCGATCACGTCTCCGTCCGCGTCCACTACTCGACGTTCCAACCTGACGTGAACATCACTGATCCGTACGGCGGCTTCGTCAACGCCCGCGGCTTCTGGGGCACGATGCACAGCCCGGGCTCGTCGGACGTCGACGGCGATGCCTACCTGCCGCGCTGGGAGACACCCGGCTCCGTCCCCAACGACCAGTACGACCCGACCAACTACTACGACTACGCGGTCGAGTTCGGGCCAGGCACGAGCAACGGCGAGGTCTGGGTCTACGATCCTGTCTTCTGCGCAGGGGGCGGTGCCCAGTACGGTACTGGCGATCGCTGGTTCAGCGGAAACGCTGCTGTCAGCGCGTTCTACGACCTGTATGACACCCTTGGAACCCCTTACGACATCACCGACGATCTGGCGTCGCCGGCCGCCCACGTCGGCACCTCGGGGAACCTGTTCCAGGGCATCAGGGCAGCCGATCCGGCCATGAACGGGACGACCGGAGGGGGGGTCGCCGACTGCAGCGTCGGGGTCACCTCGAACCAGTCCGACGGCCGGTACTGGCATCTGCGATGGTGGCGTCTGGCTTCCGGCCTCACCGGAGACACCACCTATCGGTTGCGAACGGCCTCGACCGATCCATCCTTCAACACCGCCACCGGCCACAACAGCTTCGCCATCTGGTCGGGCGCGAGCGGAGCCGGGACCGTGGAGGTTCACGGCCTCGGCGCCATGGAGGCCTTCACTCCGCTCAACGGCGGTGGCGCGTCGATCTTCTACCTCGCGCAGATCGACGCAATCCACGCCGGAAAGACCGTCACTATCAACCTGTGGGACCCGGGTGACACCGGCAACCTGCAGGCCGATCTGCGGATCCTCATCCCGTCCGGGGGCTCGTATGTCAACGCGACGATGGACTATACGTCGTCCCAGGGCTCGGTCGGCGATGGCGGAGGAGGCAACGGCGATGTGCCGTGCACCCCAACGTCCGCGAACGGCGTCACTTCCATTCGCACGAACAACGGCCCCGGCGGCCCCGGCCCACGGGTGTTCAACGGCTGTTGGCTGAAGATCGATGTCGTGATCCCGACCGGTTACACGGCGTCTGATCCCGATGGCGTCGGACCGGGCTGGTGGAAGATCGCCTACGACATGGCCGGCGCGGTCACCGACAACTCCTTCGACCTGACGACCTGGGAGGTTTCGATCCGCGGGAACCCGGTCCACCTCGTCGTCCCGTAGCTCCGGGGGCGCCGTCGGGCGAGTCCCGGCCCTCACCTGTCGATCCCTGACGACGGATGGGTGGCGCGCCCGGCCAACGGATGGGTGGTGCGCTCGGCCAACGGACCCGAGGCCGTGGACCTCGAACGTCCCGAGGCTCGATCCCGACAATGCGAGTGTGAGACGCGGAGCGGCCCTGGCCCCTCCCTATACTCGGCCCATGCCGAGCAGCGGCTGCGGCCCCGGATACGTCGCCTCGAGCCGGATCCTCCTCGTCGACGACGATCCGAACCTCCTCGTGCTGTTGGCCGAGCAGCTCCGCGCCGACGGCTACGACGTCCAGACCGCGCGGGACGGCGACGAGGCGCTGCGTCGGCTCGGCACCGGCTGGCCCGATCTCCTCATCATCGACCTGATGATGCCGCGGGTCGACGGCCTCACCCTCGCCCGGGAGATCAAGGCCCAGGCCGACCTGCCGATCATCGTTCTCACCGCCATCGATGCCGCCGACAGCAAGGCGAGCGTCCTCGAGGAGGTGGCCGAGGACTATGTGACGAAGCCGTACCATTATCCCGAGCTGCGGGCACGGATCCAGCGGGTCCTGCGTCGCCTGGGCGACAAGGTGCCCCGCAAGAGCCTCCGCATCGGCCCCGACCTGACGCTCGATCTGCATCGCCGCGAAGCCACCGTGGCGGGCCGGACGGTCTCCCTGACGCCGACCGAATCGCGGCTCCTCTACACGCTCGCCGCGAACCTCGGACGAACCGTGTCGACGGACACCCTGCTCGACAGGGGCTGGGCCGACACCGACGATGCCGATCCATCCTACGTCTGGGTCACCATGCGCCGCCTCCGGCAGAAGATCGAGCCGGACCCGGACGTGCCGCGCCACCTCCTCACCGTGCGCGGTGTCGGCTACCGCCTCGTCACACACGAGTCCGGGCCGGAGTGAGGGTCGCCGGATGACCGGCCTGTCGCTGCGGGCGCGGCTCACGCTCGCCCTCGTCGCGGCCGCGATCCTGCCGATCGTCGTGTTCGCCGCAATGCTGTTCGCTTCGTCGGTCATCGTCGGCTCGCCGGGCCTCGACGACAACCTCAGCCGCCTCCTCATCCTCGCCGTCGCCGCCGGCATCCTCATCGCCGTCTTCATCGCCCTCGCTCTCAGCGCGGCCGTGACGGGGCCCCTGCGCCGCATCGCCGCGGCCGTCGATCGGACGTCGGCCGGGGATCTGTCGGTGCCGATCGACGTGACGGGCGACGATGAGCTCGCTCGCGTCGCCGAGAGCCACAACCGGCTGGCCGCGATCCTCGACCGCCGGACCCGGGAGCTCGGCAGCATCCGCGTGGCCGTCGAGAATGCGCCTCCCGGTGGCGCCGCGGACGCCCTTGCGGCCCGCGCCGCGGACGAGGCGCGGACCGCCTTCGGCATGAACGATGCCGTCATCCTCCTCGTGAGCCACGTCGAGATCCCGACCGAGGAGGTCGTTCCGGGGGTCGCCCGACCCATCCGGGCCGTTCTTCGAGCGGGCGATGAGACGCTCGGGGTGTTCGTCGGTCGGCTGCCTCCGACGAGGTCGTGGGAGAAGGCCGACCAGGACCTCCTCGAGCTGTACTCCTCGGAGGTCGCCGTCGCGATCCGGAACGCGGAGCTTCTGGCCCGGGTGGAATCGCAGAACGAGGAGCTACGGGAGCTCGGCGAGCAGAAGGATGATTTCTTCCGCGGCGTCAGCCACAATCTCCAGACGCCGCTGGCCCGGATACGGGCGACGGCCGAGGGATTGCTCGGCGAGAGCGGCGATCGACGGGCGGGGATGATCGTCGAGCAGTCCGATCGGCTCTCGCGAATGGTCCGCCAGCTCATGACGGTCACGCGCCTCGAATCGGGCACCCTGCGGCCACGGGCGGATGTCTTGTCCGCGACGGTTCGGACACGCCGGGCGTGGGAAGCGCTCGCCATCACCCAGGTGCCGTTCACACTCGACGATCGGGCCGCCGGTTGGCTCGCCGTCGCCGATGTCGATGCCCTCGACCAGGTCCTCTGGGCGCTGCTCGACAATGCGGTGAAGTACGGCGGCGGGTCGCCGATCGATGCGACAGTCTCGGTCGACACAGACGACACCGGTCGGTCGATGATCCACCTCCGAATCGCCGATCATGGGCCCGGCGTCGCGACCGATGACCGTGAGCGGCTGTTCGAACGATTCGCCCGTGGCGGCGATGAGGGCGAGGGATCCGGGCTTGGCCTGTACGTCTCGCGCGAGCTGTGCCGTGCTATGGACGGCGACCTCGTCCTCGACGCGACCGAACCGGGCGGCGGCGCCTCGTTCAGCGTCTTCCTCCCGGCGGAGCCGCCGACCGACTAGAGTAGGAGTCCCCGAGTTCCGCCAACACCTGGCCCACCGTCGGCGCGGATCGGCGCGGACCGGCGCGGACCGACGCTGACCGGCGCGGACCGACGCTGACCGGCGCTTATCGGCGCGGACCGACGCGCTGACCGGCGCTTATCTGTCGAACCGATCGATCGTGCCTCGACTGGCTGAAACCATCGGAGGCGCTCGCCAGGATCGTTGCATCCACCGGTTGAGGCCGCCGTCGGATTCGGTGCTCGGCCAGGCGCGCTCGGCGGTTCCTTGATCGGTCGAACCGATGGCGACGTGCGTCGCTTCGACTCGGAGCCTATTCAGGCGAGGGAGCCGCCGACCGACCAGGGCGCCGCCGACCGACTAACGCGGGTATGTGTCCGGGCGGCGATTGGCTAGCGAGGGGATCTGGCGGCGGACCGCCGCGACCCTGTCGAGATCGATCGCCGCGCTCACGATCCCGACCCCGTCCGAGGCCTGCGCGACGATGGTGCCCCAGGGATCGACGATCATCGCGTGCCCATAGGCAGGCATTCCGGGCGGCCCACCGACCTGTGCTGGCGCGATGACCCAGGCGCCATTCTCGATCGCCCGCGCCCGGAGCAGGACCTCCCAGTGATCGCGTCCCGTCCGCTCCGTGAAGGCGGAGGGGACGGCGAGGAGCGTCGCGCCCCGGAGAGCTAGGGCGCGGTACAGCTCCGGAAACCGCAGGTCGTAGCAGACGGTCATGCCGAGGATCGCCCGGCCTCCCAGGTTGGCGGTCACGACCGCCTCGCCGGCGGTAACGCGCGCCGATTCCGTGTCGACCGGGCCATCGTCGACCGAAACGTCGAAGAGGTGGATCTTCCGGTAGCGAGCGCTGATCGTGCCGTCCGGCGCGAGGAGGACGCTGGTGTTGTACGGACGATCCGGATCCGGCGACGTCTCCGCGGTGCTTCCGGCGAGGACCCAGCACCCGTGTCGTCTGGCGACGTCCGCGAAGGGGTCGGTGTGCGGCCCCGGGATCGGCCGGGCCGAGGCCCGGAAGCCTTCGTCGCCGCCGCGATAGTGGAGGTACTCCGGCAGCGCGACGAGTTCCGCACCGGTGGTGGCGGCCTGCTCGGCCAGCTCGGCGGCGCGCTCGATGTTCGCCGCCACCTGGGTGTCGGCGTCGAGCTGAGCGATCGCGACGCGGAGGCTCGTCATGCGCCCCATCCTAGGTGCCCGGGGGACGACGATGCGCCCGGGGACACCAAGGGTCGGCCAAGCAGATCGGATGCCGGCGCGATGGCGTAGTCTGGGGCCGTGACGACGCCGACGCGCGACGACGCCTGGGCCCTCCTCTGCGAATGGACGCAGGGAGAGCGCCTGCGCCAGCACGGCCTGGCAGTGGAAGCCGCGGTCGGCTGGTACGGGGCCAATCGATTCGATGTCGCCGAGCCGGAGCTCGAGACGTGGCGCGCGGCCGGCCTCCTCCACGACTTCGACTACGAGCGCTTCCCCGAGACGCACCCGATGACCGGCCTCGAGGAGTTGCGACGGCGCGGCTATCCGGACGACCTCGTCGAGGCGGTCGCAGGACACGGCGATCACACCGGCGTCCCACGGACGAGCCTGCTGGCCCGGACCGTCTATGCCTGCGACGAGATGACCGGCTTCGTCATCGCGGTCGCCTACGTTCGTCCCAACCGCTCCCTCGACGAGGTGGACGCCGCGGCGGTCAGGAAGAAGATGAAGGACAAGGGGTTTGCACGCCAGGTCCCGCGCGACCAGCTCGAGAAGGGCGCAGACGAGATCGGCATCGCGTTCGAGGAGCACGTCATGAACGTCGTCCATGGTCTCAAGACGATCCGCACGGAGCTTGGGCTGTGAGCGACGAGCGCTGGATCCACATCGAGCGGTCGCTCCGCTCGTCGACCGAGCGCGCCTATCGCGCCTTCACCGACCCCGACGAGGTCATCCGCTGGTTCGCCCTCCGCGTCGAGGGTTCGCTTGCCGTCGGGACCCGCTCGCTGCTCGTCTTCGAGCGAGAGAGCCGCTGGGTCGACGTCGTGGAGGCCGAGCCCAATCGACGCGTCGTCCTGCGCTGGCCCCGCCTCGTCGATGAGAGTCTCGTCACGACCATCACCGTGACGATCACTCACCAGGGCATGGGAAGTCGCGTCGGGGTCGCCGATGGACCGTTCGACATCGATGAGCCTCAGATCCTCGACGCCTGGGGCGAGGCACGAGAAGGTTGGGGAGCCGCGCTGGCCCAGCTGTGCGCGTACCTCGACTACTCGGTCGACCTGCGCTTGTCCGGCTCCTGACGCTCCATCTCCCCTTCACTGCCGCCCCTGATACGTCTCCGGACCACGCGGTGCACCGGGCGACCCAGGCGACCGGCGGTCCCGACCCGGGCGGTCGATCGGTGCGTGACGCGATCCACCTGACCGGCCGAGAGCCACTGGTCGCTACGGTGGTGCACCGGGCGACCCAAGCGACCGTGGAAGACGCGGACGGCGGTCGTGTGGGTCGCCGGCAGACCCAAGGACTCGCCCGGACGCCGGTCGCGGCCGACGTGCGCGGGACACACCGGTGAGTCGATGGCGGCGTCAGCCGCTCGAGATCCCGACCAGGATGTCGATCCACATCCGGATCGACACGGCGAGGACGACGAGACCCAGCACGGTCGCCAGGCGGGCGGGCCGCGTCCGCCGCGAGAGCCGCGTGCCAAGCGGTCCCGCCGGGAGGGCGCCCACGAGGAGCGCGATGGCAAGCGGCCATTCGATCTGGTCCGTCACCGCCTTGCCGGCGAGCCCGGCGAGTGAAACGACGACGACGACCCACAGCGTCGTGCCAATCGTGACGCGCAGGGGTACTCGAACCAGGTAGAGGAGTGCCGGGATGAGGACGAAGGCGCCCCCGGCTCCGATCATCCCGGCCAGAAAACCGATGACCGCGGCCACGACGCCGGCCAGCAGCCGACTGAAGGTTGCCGGGCCCTCCGTGGCCGGCGCGGTCCGGTGGCGAAGGACGAGCAGGGCGAGGGCGGACAGACCGGCGAGGGTCGCGAACGTCGCCTCGAGGACGACGCCTGTGACGAGCACCGACGCCGCCGCGCCGGCGAAGGCAGTCACCGTCATGGCCGGGGCGACCGCCACGAACAAGCCGCGGTCCACGTGGCGATCACGCAGGTGCGCCAGTCCCGCCGAAAGCGCGCCACCCGTCACCTGGACGATCGTGATGCCGGTCACCGTCACGATGTCGAGCGCCGGCAGACCGAAGAGCGGCGGCACGTAGAGGAGGATCGGGGTCAGGACGACAGCCCCACCCACCCCGACCAGGCCGGACAGGAACGCCGCCGTGAAGCCCGACAGGACGAGGAACAGGGCGAGCGGCGGCGTCAGCTCCATCGACGATGATGATGGGGCCTCGCCCTCCACTCGTGCCGATCGCATGACCGACCCAGGGACGCGTCAGGCCAGGGTGGTGCCGGTCAGGAAGCGGTGTCGCTTGACGAGATGGACGATCGAGCCGACCAGCCGAACCTCGGCCGACAGCGGCTGATGCGCCGAGGACGTCCCGACCGACAGCCGGACGAGGCCCGGTTCGACCACCCGCCGGTAGTCCGCTCCGACGTAGGCGAACTGCTCGGCGTGGAGTTGGAACGTGACCGAGCGTCGCTCACCCGGCGTCAGGCTCACCCGGCGGAAGCCGCGCAGTTCCCTGACGGGACGAGCGACGCTCGCCTCCTCGTCGCGGACGTAGAGCTGGACGACCTCGTCTCCTGCGCGCTCACCGACGTTCGCGACATCGACGGACACGCGGATCTCGCCTCCCTCGGTCGGGAGCTCGTCACGATCGAGCCGGAGGCTGGACAGGGCGAACGTCGTGTACGAGCGCCCGTGGCCGAACGGCCAGAGCGGCGTCGTCGGACCGTCGACGTAGTCCCCCTTCCAGTTCGAGCGCCCGCCCGACGGATGGTGTCGGTATGTGAGTGGGATCTGGCCGACGTGGCGGGGGAAGGAGATCGGCAGCTTGCCGCCCGGATTCTCGTCGCCGGCAAGGACGGCAGCGATCGCGTCGGGCCCGGCATCGCCCGGCACCCAGGTCAGGAGGATCGCGGCGCAGTGGCGGGCTGCCCACTCGATGGCCAGCGGCCGCCCGCTGACGAGGACGAGGACGACGGGCGTCCCGGTGGCGACAACCGCTTCCAGCAGCTCCTGCTGGCGGCCCAGGAGCCCGAGGTCGAGACGATCGCGGAACTCGCCGGTCGTCGCGTCATCGGTGAGACCGGACCGCTCGCCGAGGACGACGATCGCGACATCGGAGGAGGCGGCCAAGGCAACCGCCTCGTGGATCTCGCCATCCGGTCCGTCGCGGAGCCCGGTACCGCGGGCGTGGCGGACCTCTGCTGCGGCGAACCGGGTGGCGATCGCGTCCAGGATCGTCGGCCGGCCGGCCAGCTCGTCGGCGGGCTTGAGACCGTCAGTCGACGGCAACCCGAGGGCGTTGTCCCCAGCCCGCATCTCGAGCAGCGTCTCGATGTGGAGCAGGTGGCCGTAGTCGCCGATGAGGTCACGGGCGCTGGCGGCGATCGGCCCGATGACAGCGATGCGGTGGTGGTGGCCGGGCAGCGGGAGGATGCCATCGTTCTCGACCATGACGATCGATCGCCTGGCAAGGACCTGCCCGATGTCGGCCTCGGCGGCCGCCAGCTCGGCCAGGGCCGCGCCCGAAAGCGCATCGACGAAGGGGTGCTCGAAGAGGCCCAGCCGGAACTTCATCCGCAGGATCCGCTCGACCGTCCGATCGATGAGCGTCTCCTCGACTCGGCCCTCGGCCAGTGCCGCGACCTTCTAGCGGTATAGGCGAAACCGGCGCCCATTTGTTTTCTGCTTCAAACTCACTGACGGTCCTTGCCATTCGCGCAATCCAACAGACTAGCTGAAAAGGCGGGGGTCTATCGTGTGCTCACTGACCTGGACCACGGCGACCCGTTTGGCGTCCTGGTGCGACGGATTCAGCAGCACATTGAACGTGTCCGGCGCCACCGCCGAAGGTACGGCTAGTAGCGCCGACCGCTCTGCTTGAAGCCATCGATCTCCGTGCGATCGCGTGACGTCGGTCGTTTCGACCCAGTCTTCAGGCAAATCCTGTAACGTCACGTGTTCGACGACCAGATCGTTTGGCGCTTGAAGCCGCAGGAGTCGGTAGCGAGCGGGCAGATCGCGAACGTCAATCTCGAAATGGACCAAGATCTCCAGCAACGCCGCTGCCGGAGTTTGGCTGCAGTAGATGATCCGGCGCCCACGCGTGTGCCATCGGCCGGAAGCCCGCAGGCCTCCGTCGCCAGCCAGCGAGACGTGATTGCTGATGCGCCACGGGACCACCTAGCAGCCCGTGGTGAACGTCTGGCGTGGCACCGAGACGGGCGAGGCGCCCCGCCGGCAAGGCGCGACGACCGAGAATACCGGGAGTACTTGAGCGAGGAGCAACGCAGCCGGAGAGGATGCATCGCCCGTCGAGTGCAGCCAGACTTTCACCACGGGCTGCTAGGCGGCCATGCCCTCGTCGATGCGACAGAGCAATTCTTCCACGAACCTCGCGCCCGCTTCGGTGGCAAGCAGCTGCAGTGGCGCACGTCCCTGGAACTGGCGCTTGGCGGCTCGAAGCCAACGCCAAGAGCGCTCGCGATCGGCAAACACCTCCTCGCACAGAGCCACCACCCGTGCGATCCGAACCACACGATCCGACTCGTCGCGGCTCAGCGCTTCTCGTCGTGCGCGGCGATGCGTCAGCGTGCGCCTGGGGACGACGAGGGAGTAGATCTCTTCATCGGTGAGACCGGATTGACGCAACGAATCGATGGCACGGGACGACAGCCGCTGCTCGACGACGAGCGTGACGAGATCCTGGTCCGTGCGTAATCGCTGGACGCCGAGGATCTCTTGGACGCGTCTGAAGACACCGTGGCGGTCGTGAACGGGAGCGTCGGCGATGGCGTTCCCGTAACGCCAGTCGTTCCGGTCTGACAGCGAAAACACAAAAGTCACTTCACTCGGGCCGAAGTCCGTCGGGCTCAAGGGCCGTCGGTCCCGTTGGTTGCGGGGGGGCGCCTCCGATTGTACCGGAAGCTCTGTTGGGTGGCGGCGTGAGCACGTCTAAACGCCGTTATTTCAGGAGGTTCCGACCATGTTTGATGATGATCCTCGTTGGGGAAGCGATCCTCGTGAACGCGACGACGACGCACGCGACAGAGACCCGGTCGATCCTCGGGACGTCTTCGTCAACCAGCTCGACTTGCCTCGCGGACACGAACGCGAGCTGGTCCGTGACCGCGACCGGGAGTACACGCTTCGTGGTTCCGAATCCCGCACGCTGAGTCTCGTCGGGGTCTTCCGCGTCATTCCAGCGCGTGACCTGCAGGACCACAACGGTCAGCCCTGCGACCCGCGCAAGGGCGACCTTCGTCACCTCCGCGAGCAGGGTCTTGTTCGCACCATTCCGCTCGCCGGCCACCGCCAGGGTGTCGTCGTCCTGACGGAGCGCGGCAAGGATCTGCTGGAGTCGCATCGTAAGGAGCGCA
>Ga0209108_10000845_pt1 | contig 17428 bp, 17 predicted proteins | sample Rifsed10ft1_FD_184003 | JGI IMG/M metagenome (GOLD analysis project Ga0209108, IMG submission 184003) | Soil microbial communities from Rifle, Colorado, USA - sediment 10ft 1 (version 2) | ecosystem: Environmental > Terrestrial > Deep subsurface > Rock core/Sediment | place: Rifle, Colorado...
GCCCGGTTCAAGGCGATCGAAGACCGGGCCGTGGAGGACGCCATCAGGCTCCAGGAGGGCGTGGGCCTGCCAGTGGTCACCGACGGCGAGCAGCGGCGGCTCTCCTTCCAAAGCCGGTTCGCCGAATCCGTGAGCGGCCTGGGCGACTGGGACCTGAACGCGTTTCTGTGGGGCGACTGGCGCGGAGATTCTTCTACCGTCGGTGATCGGACAATTGCGCGCCCCGCAGGGCTCGGAGTCGTGGAGAAGCTTCGACGCGGTCGTTATTTGTCGGTAGAAGATTTCGAGTTTCTGCGTGCGCGAACGACACGCATCCGGAAGATCACGCTGCCCAGCCCCAGCCTTTGGGCGAACTTCTGGTCTCCGCAGCGCTCCCGCGCAGCCTATCCCACCTTGGAAAACTTCCTCGCGGACGTGGTGGACATGCTTCGCGAGGAAGTCGCGGAGCTGGTTCGGCTCGGCGCGACTTATATCCAGCTCGACGCGCCCCACTATGCGCTGCTGCTCGATCCGGCGACGCGCACGTTCTACGAATCCCAAGGCTGGAGTGCGGAGCGCTATCTGGAACGCGGCATCGAGATGGACAACGCCGTCATCGGGGAATTTCCTGGCGTCACATTCGGCATTCACCTGTGCCGGGGAAACCAGGGCAGCCGCTGGCTTGCGAGCGGCGGGTACGAGCGGATCGCGCGGACCGTCTTCCGGCGCGTCCGGGCGCAGCGGCTCCTGCTCGAATACGACGATGCGCGCTCGGGATCGTTCGAGCCCCTCAAGGAGGTACCGGAAGACAAGTGGGTGGTGCTTGGGCTCATCACCACCAAGCGTCCTCGCCTGGAGCCGATGGACGAGCTGGTAGGCCGCATCGGCGAAGCGAGCCGCTTCGTGCCCCTGGAGCGTTTGGCGGTAAGCCCGCAATGCGGCTTTTCCAGCTCGGTGATCGGAAACGCCATCACCCCGGCAGTCCAGGAACAAAAGCTCAGGCTGGTCGTGGAAACCGCGGCGCGGGTTTGGGGCGCGGCATAAGCAGTCCCCGCTGTTCTCGTCGCCCCAAATCAGTTTTGATTGGCGTCACGCGCCCATTTCGCTAATCAAAAATGACTCCGACGCCATTTACCGCGAGGACCAGGGCCGTGCTTCGTCATCCGCCCCCTTATGAAAGGGTATACTTTTTCTGCACCAGCACGCTTGGGGGCCCGCAAGAGCCGGTATCCCGGATTGATCGGGCCGATACGATTTTTTCATTTTGTTCACCGGAGGGAACCATTTATGAAATTGAAACCTTTTTACCATGTGGTGACAGCCACGATTTTCCTTGGATCGCTGCTGACATTGCCCGCGGTCTGGACGGAGGCGCAGGCCGGCGGGCATATCTCGGTCGTGCCGTCGGAGCTGAAATGGAACGATGCACCCGGCTTGGGCTCGGGCTTCAAGATCGCGGTAATCGAAGGTGATCTCAAGGCGGCGGGCCCGTTGATGATGCGGATCAAGATTCCAGCCAATGCCAAGATTGCCCCCCACACGCACCCGTCGCTCGAGCACGTCACGGTGCTGTCGGGCACCTTTTATCTGGGGATAGGGGAGAAGGTTGACGCGTCCAACGCTCGAGCGTATCCGGCCGGTGGGGTCGTTGTGATCCCGCAAGGTATGCCGATGTTTGCATTCGCGAAGGACAAGGAGACGATCATCCAGGTCCATGGCATCGGACCTTGGGCAACCAATTATCTCAAGCCGGCGGACGCGCCTGCTGCGAAGAAAAAGTAAGATTGTGTAAAAACGCCTTAGGACAGCGCTGAACGGTAACGCCCCGACGAGTTCGGGGCGTTGTTTTTTGTGGCAGACGATGGGACTCAAACGAGCCTAAATGACTTCCGAATAACAATTCTTGCGCACGATAGAGATCTACCGCGCCTGCCCCTTTCCGTTTAGCATGACGTGTCAAGCTAAGGTATGATGATCCAGGTAGTCGAATTCAGGGACACATTCGATCGCGCTGATAAAGCATTCATTGCCAGCTCAAGGAGGACTCCATGAAGCGCGCAGCTCATCTGTTCATGGTTGCGGTTTTGTCATGCGCCGCATCGAGCGTCGCCGCAGCGGCCGCGACGGCAGACTATCCCAGCAGGCCGATCCGGTTCATCGCGCCGTTCGTGCCCGGCGGCCCGAGCGACATGCTCTCACGGCTGCTCGGCCAGAAGCTGACCGAGAGCTGGGGCCAGACCGTCGTCGTCGACAATCGCGGGAGCGCGGGCGGCATCGTGGGCTTCGAGCTGGGCGCCAAGGCGCCGCCGGACGGCTACACGCTGCTGCTCGCCAACGGCGCCGGGGTCACGATCAACCCGAGCGTGTATCTCAAGCTGCCGTACGATCCCGTGCGCGACTTCCAGCCCATCACGCAGGTCACGTCCGGCGCGTACTTCATGGTGGTACCGCCCTCGCTCCCCGCCAAGACCGTGAAGGAATTCATCGATCTCGCCAAGGCGAAGCCGGGGGGGCTCAATTTCGCTGCAACCGGAACCAACAACCTGCTTGCGACGGAACAGTTCAACTACATGGCCGGCATCAAAACGGTGGCCGTGAATTACAAGGGAACCGGGCAGGCGGTGGGCGCGGTGATGAGCGGCGAAGTGCATATGTTCATCATGAGCCCGCTGATCGCGGTGCCCCAGGTCAAGGCGGGAAAGTTGCGCGCGCTCGGCGTGACGGGACTGAAGCGCAGCCCCGCCCTCCCGGATGTGCCAACTATCGCGGAAACTCTGCCGGGCTTCGAGAATATCACCTGGCACAGCGTGATGGTTCCCGCCAAGACGCCCAAGCCGATCGTCGCGAAGCTCTCCAAAGAGCTCATGAGGATCATCAAGCAGCCGGATGTTCGGGAACGCTTCAGTACGGTGGGCCTGGATGCCGTGGGCTCGACACCGGAGGAGCTCGCCGCCTTGATCAAGAAAGAAGTCGTGATGTATGCCAATCTGGTCAAGCAGATCGGCCTCAAGCCTCAATAGACCATCAAACAACAGCTCGGACCGGAGATACTCCAAGACGGTCCGCGTGTCGAGAGGGATCTCGGCGTTGACCAGCATGCGTCTTGTAGGGCTTCTTGGTCCGAACCGGCCCCCAGGCAGGTTGTGACAAGTTTTCTACCACGATGTAATCGGGCGCCCTCTTTGATCATAGAGCATCGACTTGTCCTCCTGGAACACGATTTGTTCAGGCTTGCAGAGCAGCCTTCTTCCCCGTTCCACGCACCTTGAAAAGGGTTGGGACCGTGCGGAGTTGAGCCCGCCTGTCAAGATTTCGTTCAGCTCGAAGACTCTGTCCTTTTCGTCCGAGCGTTGCAGGAAGGGCTGGAAGTCGTCACTCAACAGACCAGCCTTCCGGTACGCGTACCAAGTGCATTGCCTTCGGAAAAGCTTAGGCAGTATGAACTTCCTGGCCCCCTCGTCAACGAGTTGCGAGCCTTTCGGGCGAACCAGGAGGCTTGGGTCGAATCTTATGATCTGCTTTGTATGATGACGCGCGATCCCCCTGCTCTTCCCCTTGTTCCAGGCTGTGACGCAATCATTGAGCTCGCCCCTGCTCATCGAGTTGTACAGCGCGATGATCGCTAGCCCGTGCTCGAGCAACCATAGATTGACGTCCACGCTCCCCACGAGGATGTTCCCCACGAAGCGGCCGTAGGAATCGATCGCCGCGGCCGGGCCTTCGTCATGATCGAGCTCCGAGGTGAAGCGACAGCCCAATGGGTCACTTTTCCGACTGGCCAGAAATTTGCCTAGACGAACTGTCGCTGTCTCAGCCTGATGCTGGCGGTAATCCCGGGAAAGCCCCGTACCCTTGAGAGATCCCAGGCTGGGCTGCGGTTTGGGTCTTACATGAAGCTCAGGCGCGTCGATCCCCTGCAATCGCACCGTGATCTTGCCGTCCCTGATAACGGGCTTCATCTTCCCCTGAACCTTTGCGAACGCAGTGTCATAGACGCTCTTGCGCCTTGCCCTTGCCGTCCTGCCCTCCCGGTACTGCACGCCTCCACGCGAGACATCGATGATGATTTTCGTCGTATCGGCATCTGACTTGCCGTTCGGCCAGAACTGCTGAAGGTCGATCGTGCCGGTGATGGTAAGTGTTCCCATAGTCCCCCTCTGACCGCTCCCGCCCCGCCTGCCTCAAAAAGCGAACTGGAATAATGGGGAAGACTGATTCGGGAGCGGAAGATCAAGGCCGTGCGACGGGATCCGGCTGCCCTGCGGTCGCCGTCTGAAACCAGTCGCACCGACTGAGCAACTCGCGCAGACGACTCACCGCGCCTTCACCGTGCCGATGATGTCCATCCGCACGCGGTAACCTTCGAGCTGTGTGGGGAGACGTGCCTGGGTCTCGGGGCGCGTGCGGTCGAGCCCGATGACGATCACCTCGTGGCCGTCGGCATCCCGGCCAATTCCTACCGACACCACTCCCGGCAAGGCTAGAAAGCGGGCAGCGTGTCTGGCCTTCACGTCCTGAATGGTTGGGGACATCTCTCCTTCCGCGGCGGCACCAGTCCACGATATCAGCAACGCGAGGACCGCAGCAACAGCACGCTTCATAAGGTCAGACTCAGCGCGGAGAACACGTGCTCGATGCGGTTGATGATCGTACTATTTTCGCTCCCGGCAAATAACAAGCCTACCAGGCGGTTGTTTTTGTCCAGCACGGCCGAGCCGCTGTCGCCGCCCTGGCTCATGGGACCGGCCAGCAGCTGATCGCCAAACTGCGCCAGGCGGCCCGGGCCGTATTCCACGTTGACGGTCACATCCACCTGCATGATCTCGCCCGTCGTCAGGCCGGTGGTCCGCCCGCTCTTCTTGATCGCCATGCCCAGGTTGCCGCTTCCCAGACCCGAGATCCTGCCGATTTCCAGGATCTCGCTCGTCACCGAAGAGGGCTCGAGAGGTCTGGCGATCGCCGCATCCACGTGATTTTCCGTGGCCTGGATGTTGACAACGCGATAACGCGTTTTGCTCCGGATAGACGAGCACGCGGCGTTGAGGACGGCGACGAGGCCGCGGGCAAAACGACATTCGCTGGGGGGCTCAAGAAAGGTAATCGGGACAAAGTCTTCCAGGCCTGCGATATGGTCATCGGGAAACCTGCCGCCATCGTGCGGCCCCGGTTGGAGGATGGCGTCGCCCCGGCTCGCATCGTTACTGTTTGCCAGCACGTGGTTGTTGGACAACACGAAGACTTGCCCCGCCCTTCTCACCAGACATCCCAAGGTGCCGGCGGTGATACTGCGATGCCCTATGCTGACCCCGCCGGGGGCCGGCCGGTGCCGTGCCGTCCGGTCCTGGAACGCCCGAATGACGCCGGTGGCCACGACGTCGGTGGGGATGCCATCGATGGTCGGAGGCACCTGGTCGCGCGGTGGGAGTTGGCTCAGGGCGACTTTCTTGGTGACGGAACAAACGATGGACAGCGCGTCGGTCTTTCGTCCCCGCGTGACCTTGTAGCCCACCCCCGTTGCAACGACATTCGTCTGGGGCAGAAGCCTGCTGCGATTTTTGACCAGAGCCGCTCTTACCGAGTCGAGATCGTGTGCCATGCGATTTCTCCCGTGATGGATGGCCGGAGCGCCCGGCACGGCGGCCCGAATCCATTATCAGCCGCGCATATCTTGGTACTATTGTTTTCCCCATACAAGACATCCGAAGCATTTAATTACAGAAGAAAGACAACCGGTCGAAAAATCTATCATTTTGTGAGATCTGATGTCGCCGGCTAACGACAAAGCATGAAGAAAGTCAGAGGTAAAATACTTTCCTCATTTGGTAGCCATCGGCACCCCGGCAGACGCGACCACCGACATGGACAGTGGTCTTCAGGCGTGGTTCTGCGGCGGCGCCGGCACCACGGTGGATAAGCAATACTTGCCGAGCTCCTGCCGCGGGAACTGAAGGCCCGCCTGTCCCCAAGAGCATCAATCGGAAAGGCGACGCGCGGCCTTTTCTAATCAGCGTTTACCGCTCCCGCTCCGCCTCGCGGGCGATTTACCACACTAGCGATAGGAGATACTCAAGGACGCTCCGCGTCCCGAGGTTGATCCCGGCGCTGACCTGCATGCCGGGGACAGGATGTGAAGCAAGAAAGCGGACCGGCAACGCCGTTGTCCGTTGAACTGTTCGTACTGATCGCGTCAGCTCAGTCTAACCCTATTTCTCCCGCAGAGCCGTTAAGCGGTAGCGGTAATCACCTGGTGCTTTGGTCATCTGCAACCGGTCCAGGACGGGAGCCCTCCAAGAGAAACAACATCGACTCAAAATCGAGCATGTCGGCGTATCGGTTCTCGCCATGCTCACGCCATGCGCGCAACGCCTCGGCAAGAAGATCATCATCCCCATGATCGTAACCGCGGCACTGTTTTTCCTCGTGCTCGCGCAGTTCGGCCCTTCGCAGGGATTGAACGTCAATGAAGATGTCACAAACCCCGCGCCAGAAATCGGGGCGCGCGCAGCTGTCCAGGGAAGTATCTGGCATCGGTGTTCCCGCCGGCACGGGGAAGCAAAACCCGCGCATCGCGATCCGCGCTACGTAGTGCGTCTCGATCTGCAGCTTCGGCCAGCCTGGAACCGGCCCATCTTTCAGCGGGAGCGGGTGGGCCAAGGTCTGGGGGCCGAACGTCGAGATCAGCAGGAACGCCCCGAAAATGGTCATGAGGCGAGCCTTGCATCGAGCGACGTGCGCTTCGGTCATCTCCCACCGTAGTAAGCGCCAAGAATAAATACACATAGGGTCAGTGTAAGATTTCCCTCAAGCGGGAAGCTCGCGCCCCGAAAAAGTTACACTGACCCCATTTATTTCGGGAGCGTGGAGATATCCGGTGATACGCAAGCCGTTGCTGTAGAAAAAAACTCCGGGGCAGCCATGAACCTTTCACCATAGTTAATCGGAATCAGCAATCGGCCGCGGCGTTTCGGGTGCCGCGAAAAGTTGGGGATAGCGAACAGCTTTTTTATGCTACGCGCCCCTTGTATGCACATCAAGATCTAGCCTGGGGTTCCTATCGAGTTTAGGAGGAATTTCTTTGTAGTTCTTGGCCTTGAGTTTGTTCCGAGCGTCTGGTTTCTGGCTACACACGGATGGTTTCGAGCACGTCGAGGGTGCCGGCTGCTGGAACAGTTACACTGGCGCTGTAGATCCCCAGACGAAAGGAGCAGGCGCATGCTCGATCTCATCGTACGCGGCGGTCTGGTCGTCACACCGGAGCGCGCGGGTCCTGGGGATGTCGCCATCGTGGGCGACAAGATCGCTGCCGTGGCCGCGCCGGAAGCGTTGAAGGACGTGCCGTCCGCCCGCATCATCGATGCCAGCGGCAAGATCGTCCTACCCGGCGGCGTGGATCCGCACATCCATTGCGACTGGCCGGTGCAACCGGGCAAGGACGGCGGCCCGCCGGTGCTGAGCGCCGGATCGGCGCAGGTGAGCCGGGCGGCGCTGTTTGGCGGCACGACGACGCTCATTGATTTTGCCGTCTGGAACCCGGGCGAAACGCTGGAGCAGACGATCACGCGCCGCGACCGCGACTGGCGCGGGCAGTGCCATTGCGACTACGCGTTCCACGTGACGTTGTTTGGAAAAATCCCGCCAAGCACGCTCAATGAGCTGCCGGAGGCCATTCAGACGGGCTTTCCCACGGTGAAGATCTTCACGACGGATATCCGCCCTTCCATCAAAGAAAGGAAAATCGGATTTGGCGACATCTGGGAGATCTTCAAGGTGATCTCGCGGCACGGCGGGCTGGCAGCGATCCATGCCGAGGAAGACGATCTCGTGATGCACATGTACGAGAAGCTCATTGCGGAAGGACGAGTCGGCTTCGAGAACATGCCCGAGGTGCACAGCGCGCTCTCCGAGGACCTGGCGTTCCGGCATATCATCCGCCTCGCGGAAAACGTGGAAGGCGCCGCGCTTTACATGATGCACGTGAGCGCGGGGACTGGCATCGCGGCCATTCGCGAATCACGCGCGCGGGGTTATCCGATTTACGGTGAAACGCTGCACCAGTACATGCTCTACAACGAATCCGATTACCGGCGTCCCAACGGGCAGATCTATCACACCTACCCTTCGCTCAAGACCGAGGCGGACCAGAAAGCCCTGTGGCAGGGAACGGTCGACGGCGAGATCAGCACCGTTGCGACGGACGGCATTTGCACGCCGTTGTGCGTGAAGGTTCACGGCCGGCGCATCGACGACACTACCGGAGGCAACGCCGGCGTGGAGCCGCGGCTCTCCGTGATGTACACCGAGATGGTGATGAAACGACGCTACCCACTCGAAAAGTTCGTGGATCACGTCTCGGCGAATGCCGCGCGCATCATGGGGCTGTACCCGCGCAAGGGCGCGATCTCCGCCGGCAGCGACGCCGATCTCGTGATCTTCGATCCCACGGTCAAACGCAAAGTGCGCGTGGAAGATCTGCATGAGGCCGATTACAGTCCGTGGGAAGGCCACGACATTGCCGGATGGCCGGAGACCACCATACTCCGCGGCAAGGTCGTGGTGGACAAGGGCAAGTTCATGGCCCATGCGCAAGGACAGAGAATCCCGCGCAAGATCGCCGACGCTATCCGTTCCCGCCCGGCGTGCTAGCGCTGCCAAGGAGGACCAAATGCACCCGTTCCGTGGCCCCGCAGCCCGCCGAGTCGCTCGGCCGGTCGATCGTGGTCGATAACCGCGTCGGCGCAGGCGGCACCATCGGCCTTGAGCTCGTGGCCCGGTCGGCTCCGGACGGCTACACCCTGCTCCATGCGTCCGACGCCGCCATCCTCGTCAGCCCGCAGCTGTACATTATGCTACGGGCTCTAAGATATCATCCGTGCCTTGAGTAACAAACTGGATCGAGGGGGAACATCATGAATATCGCGCAGCATCTTGCCGTGACGGGTCGCGCGCTGACAGGGGCGGTGGTTGCCGCGGCCATTCTTGGGGTTATCGCCGTGGGTGACGCCGCAGCGCAAAAGTGGCCTGAAAAGACGGTGCGCATCGTCACGCCGTTCGGCCCGGGCGGCGGGACGGACATTTTCGCGCGCATCCTCGCGCAGCGGCTCTCGGAAACGCTCGGACAGCAATTCGTTGTGGAAAACCGCCCGGGTGCGGGATCCACGTTGGGCACCGAGCACGTTGCCAGAGCGCCTGCCGACGGCTACACGTTCTTGATGACTTCGGCCTCGTTCTCCTTCAGCCCAGGCCTCTACCCGAAGCTCCGCTACGATTCGATCAATGACTTCACGCGAGTGTCGCAGGTCGTGCAGGTTCCGCACGTGATCGTCGTGATCCCGTCGCTCCCCGTCAAGGACCTCCAGGGCCTCGTCCGGCTTGCCGGGGCGAGACCCGGGGAGGTGCTCTATGCATCCGCCGGGGCGGGCAGCGCGATGCACCTTGCCGGCGCGCTGTTCGGCATCGTCACCAAGACCCAGCTCACTCACGTACCGTACAAGGGCGGCGGCGCGACGGCAACCGCGGTGATGGGCGGCGAGGCCACGACGGCGTTCAATACCGTCGAAACAGTGCTGGCGCTCATACGCGCGAACAGGCTGCGGCCACTCGCGGTGTCGACACGCGAGCGCGCGCCGGCGCTGCCGGACGTGCCGACGGCGATTGAAGCCGGATACAAGGACTACGAAGTGATCGGCTGGTTCGGCCTGATGGCGCCGGCAGGCACACCGCCCGCGATCGTCGAGAAGTTGAGCGCCGAGGTTGCGAAAGCGATGGCGACTCCGGCCATCCGCGAGCGCACGACGGAGCAAGGGGCCACGCCGGTCGGCAGCACCCCCGCCCAGTTCGAGCGCTTTGTGCGCGACGAGGTTGCCAGGTGGACCCGCATCATTCAAAAGGCGGACATCAAGCTGGATTGAAGCGGGAACCGCGGAAATGGGGCAGCAGATCGAAAGGTTGGCGCAGTTCGTCGCGCAGATCCAGTTGGAGGATATTCCCGAGCCGGTGCAACGGCATGCGAAGCTGGTATTCCTCGACACGCTTGGGGTGATCCTGGCGGGCTCAGAACGACCCGAGGTGCAGCAACTGCGCGAGCGTCTGGCGGCTACTGCGGGAACCGGCGCCACCGTGTTGGCGCACGGCTGGCCCACGTATGATCCGCGCACCGCCGCCCTCCTGAACGGCGTAGCGGGTCGCGCGATCGAGCTTTGCGAAGGCCTTCGCCTGATCTCCGGACAGGCGGCGATGCAGGTTTTGCCGGGCGTGCTGGCGTCAGCCGAGCCGGCAGGCCGTACCGGCCGCGAGATGATCACCGCTCTGGTCCTCGGCTATGAGGTCGCCGGGCGGCTCGCTACCGGGTTCACCGCGCGGCCTCTCGCGCACCAGAACGGCCAGGTTTCACTGCTGGCGGCGGCCGCTGGAGGTGCTCGCGTGCGCGGTCTGAGCGCGGCCGAGGTGAGCCGCTCCATGCGCATCGCGACGACGCTGCTGCTTACACCCAGCTACACGAACGCGGTGGCCGGCGCGACGGCGCTCAACGTGGCGGGGGGTATGAGCGGATTCGTCGGCGCGCTCGCCCCGGAGCTGGCCCTCGCGGGCTTCGAGGCGCAGGACGACGCCATCGAGGAGGCGCTCGCCAATCTGGTCGGCGACGGCTTCAAGCCCGACGGCCTGCTGGACGAGCTCGGCACGCGCTGGGAGATCACGCGCAACTATTTTCGTCTGTACGCGTGCTGCAATCCCATCCATCCCGCGCTCGATTCGCTGCAGGAAGCCCTTGCGATACTGCGTCCGCAGCCCGACGACGTCGAGCGTATCGACGTGGCGACCTATCGTTTCGCGTCGCTCATGCGCAACGCGGATCCGCCGAACTATTTCGCCTCGAAGTATTCGCTGCCCCACGCCGCAGCGGTGATGGTGGTGAAAGGAAATGCCGGTTACGCAGCGGTGGACGACGCCGCCCTGCGCGATCCCGCCGTCGTGGCGCTGCGCCATCGCGTGCACGTGACGGAAGACCCGGCGATGAGCGCCGTGGCCCCCCGCTTGAGGCCGGCGCGGGTCACCCTCACCCTGAAGGACGGCCGGCAAGCTACCTGCGCGTGCGAGAGCCAGAGAGGCGATTTTCTGCGGCCGTTCGAAGAGTCCGAGCTGCGGGAAAAATTTCACGAGCTCGCGGGGGTCGTGCTCACCCCGGAAGGCGTCGCTTACGTCGAGCGAGCCGTGGATCGCTGCGACGAGTGGCCGAGCGTGCGTGAATTCACCGAGCAGCTGCGCCGCTACGGTCGACCGTGATCTCGAGCCCACGCTGCCCGCCCACGGAAATGGGTCACGGGATTGGGGTCAGCTCAGTCTGACCCTCTGGGCCTAATTGGCGGTAATGCGCGCGTCTTTGATGATGCGCGTCCATCGCGCCAGCTCCGCCGTCACGATGGCCCTGAATTCATCTGGCGTACTGGCTGCTGCTTCCAGCCCCCGCACGGCGAAACTCGCCCTGGCGTCGTCCGTCTGCAGGAGGCTGCGGATCTCGCCATTGATGAGCTTCACGACGGACGCCGGCGTTCCACTGGGCGCGAGTATCCCGTGATTGTTCGTCACGACGAGCCCTGGATAGCCCGATTCGCCCAGCGTGGGCACTGCCGGCAAGGGCCCGAGCCGCTTCGCGCTCGTGACGACCAGTGCGTTCAACCGCTTTGCCTGGACGAGAGGGATCACCGCGGTGCTTGCTCCGAACCCGGTCTCCACTTCTCCGCCCAAAGCCGCGGTCACGGCGGGCGCAGGACCCTTATAAGGAACGTGCAAGAGCTCCATCTTGCTGATGCTTTGCAGCAGTTCCATGGTCAGGTGGCCGAGACTGGCCACGCCCGGCGATCCATAGCGAATGCTTTTGGGCTTCGCCTTGGCAAGCGCCACCAACTCCGAGAAAGATTTCGCCGGCAGTGAAGGATGGGCAAATAGGACGTTCGCACCGATCGCCACCCGGGAGATATACGCGAAATCCTTCATCGGGTCGTAGCCGAGCCTCGGATAGAGGCTGGGGCCCGACGCCAGCGTGATGCTTCCTACCGATGACAGGGTGTAACCGTCCGGATTGGCGCGAGCCGTGATTTCGGCACCGATGTTGCCCCCTGCGCCGGGACGGTTGTCCACGATCACGGCCTGGCCGAAACGCTCCGTCATCCTTGTTGCGACTACCCGCCCCACAAAGTCATCGTTGCCTCCCGGCGAGAAACCGACGATCATCCGGATCGGCTTGGTTGGGTAGGATTGCGCAGGTCCGCTGGCGGCCAAGGCACCGAAGCTGACGGGTGCCAGGATTGCTGTGCAAAGCAGGTTTTTCCACATGTCGTTCTCCTCGCTTGCCGCATATACTAAACTCAACCGAACGTTTCGAGGTGGAATGCAAGCTTCCCCGTTTCGCGGGTAACCAAGGGAACCCGGGACAGCTCACACTGACCCCATTTATCGTCTGTCGTTTCCTATCGTTCAGAAAGAGAGGGTTTTATGCCCAAGTTTCTCATGCAAGCAACTTTCAGCTCTAACGGCGTGAAGAACCTCATCGAACAGGGCGGTACAAAGCGGCAGGAGCAGTTACAAGGTCTTGCACGATCTTTAGGTGGAACGCTGGAAGCTGTTTATTTTTCTCCTCACCGCAACGAGGGTTTCGTGATCTTCGATCTGCCAGAGGGTCAGCGCATCAATTTAGCGGGCACATTGATGGCTGTTAACGCCGGGGGATTTGTCCAAGTGAAAGCTCAGCCGGTGCTTACTGCAAAGGAGCTAGACAGCGCGGTAGAGAAGGCCCGGGGCGTCAAGGTTCCTGGCAAGTGAAGAAAAGAGTGAAGAAAAGGGGGCAGCTCAGAGCCGAAATATTCTTCTTCCTCCCTCCTCACCGCTCCCGCCCCGCTTCGTGCGCGACCTTCTGGACTGCCAAGAGGAGATATTCGAGGACGCCGCGGGTGCCGAGGTGGATCTCGGCGTTGACCTGCATGCCAGGGACGAGACGAAGCTGCCGGCCCTGGCTCTCAAGGTGGCCACTGCCTAGGCTAATCAACGCACGATAGGCTGCTTCCTGAACGGACTTGATAGCCGGGTTGCCCGGCTCCGGTTTTTCCTGCGCATCTGCACTCACCTGCTTGACCACGCCGTCCAGCATCCCGTATTTACCGTTACTACCTAGCTCGATTGCTGTCCGCTTTCGACCCGAAGCAGCCGTCCAACGTGCGAGCTGAGTGCGACAAGCGCGCCGGCGCTTGACCCGCTTCGCGCGTCGAGCGCATGATTTGCCGAAACGCCCGTTGCGGACCCCCGGCAAGCGCGGATCGGGCCGCCGAGCGCGTCCTGACGCTCCGGCTTGAGTCCGGGCAAAGTGGCCGGGGCCACCTCAGAGGTCGCGGCAGGCTCGGCCGGGGAGCGGACTCCGATGACGGGCGGATTGATTTTCTGATCGCTTAACTAACGGAGAGCCTCATGAGATTCATATTGCGTCTTGCCGGGCTGGTATTCTCTGCTGGCGTGCTTGCTAACGCCGTGGGCGGCGCTTTTGCACAAAGCACCTATCCTGCTAGACCGATGCGCTTGGTCGTGCCATTTCCACCGGGCGGCGCCGTGGATATCCTATCGCGGACTGTCGGACCGAAGCTCGGCGAAGCGTTGGGCCAGCAGGTGGTGATCGACAACCGCAGCGGAGCAGGCGGCAACATCGCTGCGGAGATCGTTGCCAAAGCGCAACCCGACGGCTATACGCTGCTCATGGGCTACGTCGGCCACCCCATCAATGCGACCCTCTACAGCAAACTGCCCTACGACGTGGTGAAAGATTTTGCGCCGGTTACCCTGACCGCCTCGTCGACGCTCGTTCTGGTGTCACATCCCTCATTGCCAGCCAAGTCGGTCAAAGAGCTGATCGCTTTGGCTAAATCCAAGGCGGGCCAGGTCAATTTCGCCTCACCCGGCAGCGGCACACCGCAGCATCTCGGCGGGGAATTGCTCAAGCGCATGGCGGGAGTCGAGATGGTCCACATTCCGTACAAAGGCGCGGGTCCGATACTCGCCGACTTGCTGGGTGGTCAGGTGTTGCTGGGTTACATCAGCTTGCCCGCCGCGTTGCCCCACCTTAAAACCGGGAAGTTAAGGGCGCTGGGCGTTACCTCTTCCAAGCGTTCAGCGGTTGCGCCTGATGTGCCGACGATCGCGGAATCCCTCCCTGGCTACGAAGTCGATAACTGGTATGGCTTACTCGCTCCGGCGGGAACCCCCAAGGAAATTGTCAACAAGCTCAATCGCGAAATCGCGAAGGTTCTGCAGATGCCGGACGTGAAGGAGCGCCTCTATATCCAGGGGATCGAAACCCTCAGCAGCACGCCCGAGCAGTTCGCTGCGTATATCAAGTCGGAGACAGTAAAGTGGGCTAAGGTGATCAAGGATTCAGGTGCAAGGGTCGATTAAGACTCGCGCGCTATGGTTGCCCGTCTCTTGACACGCGATTGCGCGAAACTCAGGAGCTCACTGTCATAACGTATCCCCGCGATCTCGTTGGTTATGGCAGCACGCCTCCCCATCCCGAATGGCCAGGCAAGGCGCGTATTGCAGTCAACTTCGTGCTCAATTACGAAGAAGGCTCGGAATACTCGATTCCGGACGGCGACGGCTTTTCCGAGGCCTTCATGTCAGAGGGTGGCAGCCAGGTGCCGCACGGCATGCGCGATCTCTCCGCGGAATCAGTCTATGAGTACGGCAGCCGCGCCGGGTTCTGGCGCGTGATGCGGCTGTTTGCCGAACGCAAGCTGCCGCTCACCGTGTTCGGGTGCGGACTCGCTCTGGAACGCAATCCAGAGGCAGCGCGCGCGATTGCCGCGGCGGGACACGATGTCTGCTCGCACGGTTGGCGCTGGATCAAGCACTGGTTGCTGAGTGAGGAGGAAGAGCGCTCGCACATTCGCCAGGCAGTCGAGTCGCTTATCCGCACCACCGGCCGCCGGCCGGTAGGTTGGTTCTGCCGCAGCAGTCCGGGCCCGAACACTCGCCGCCTCGTCGTGGAAGAGGGCGGATTTCTGTACGACAGCGACACCTACAACGACGAGCTGCCGTACTGGGTCGAGGTGGGCGACCAGCCGCACCTCGTGATTCCGTATAACACTGATTCCAACGACGGCAAGTTCTTCAACCCGGCAGGTTATTCCAGCGGCAAGGATTTCTTTGACTATCTCAAGGACTCTTTCGACTTGCTCTATCGCGAGGGCAAGACAAGGCCACGGATGATCTCAGTCGGAATGCACTGCCGTATCTCCGGCCGGCCGGGACGCGCGATGGCGCTTGCCCGCTTTCTCGATTACGTGGGCAAACACAAGCAGGTCTGGGTGTGCCGGCGCGAGGACATCGCGTGCCACTGGATCAAGCACCACCCCCCAGACAAGTGAAGCTTGAGCGCCGGAGCACGAGGTTGGCCTTGCCTGGTGGCGTCCGAATAGGCTGGGCCCAGCTCCGGGGCGTTCGGTCTCCCGTTGGCGTCCACCTACACGGCGAACTCCTCAGCCGCGCGGTTTAACCCACGTTTCTGACCAGGCCAGGCACGCGCTCGAGGACTGGCGATCTCCGCGCATCTCTGTGAACGAGGTTTCGCCAGTCATCACGACATCGTGCGGGTCAACCATCTGGCGCTCGGGCATGTGCTTGCTCCTCATGCGCGGACAATGGGTATGCCCGCAGAGCGAGGAGACGCAAAAAGGATAATACCCCGGCCCCAGATCCCTAGCTTCGCCCGGCTATGGATGTCCGCCGTTGGCCGATAACTGTCACATTGAGAACACTGGCCATACCAAAGTTCCCGCCCCGCTTGGTGCGCGAGCTTCTGGACTGGTGAGAGGAGATACTCGAGCACGCTGCGGGTGCCGAGGTGAATCTCGGCGTTGACCTGCATGCCGGGGACGAGTCGCAAAGCAATAGAGGATAGTACGACCCGTCCACTACTGAAGCGGGTGTCCCGGTGAAGCCGAAAAACTATGCGACTTCGAATTTCATTTCTTTGAGGCTCGCTTCGGGAACCCGCTTTTTGACGTTCAGGATTTCAACGCCCACGACTTGATTCTTATCGTTGTAATCGAGGACGATCCCTGGCTTGACCTCCTCCGATTCGACGATCTTCGAATCATCCTGGCTAGACGGACAGAACCAGGCGCAGTCCCTCGTCGACCTCGACCAGTACTCGAGGAGGCAAATGCCCTACCCGTTCCGTCAGGAACGATTTGTCCACCGTAATGATCTGGGAAACATTCACGACGGAGAGCTTGGCGAGTCCGGTTCCCCTCGCCGGGAGACGAACATTTCCAGGGGCTTCTGCAAGCCGGAGATTCGACGTAATAACTGCCGCGACGACCGTCCTTATTCGGCTTTCATTGAAGCTATTTGCCGATACGATCAGGAGCGGACGTCGGAAGCCGGGGCCTGACCCGGCGGGCTCCGGTAAAGAAGCCCACCAGATCTCGCCTCGCCGCATTACCGCGTGCTCCGGGCAACGCTACGGTGCTGAAGCAAGGCGGTCTCAGCGTCAAGCGACGAGCCCTCCGCATCGGGCCCGTATATCTCGTTGAGACGGGAGGTTATCAAATCATCCCTGTGCCTCTCGACAAGCGCCGCCAGTGCCTTTGAATAGAGTTCGCTCCGGGACACGCCCAGGCGGGCGGCGAGCTGTTCGGCCGAGCGAAACACGCGGTCGGGGATGGAAATGGCCGTTTTCATGCGGCTGAGTATAACACTGGTTATACCGACGTCAACCCAGCTTGTCGACAGGAACTTACCGCTCCCGTCCGGCCTCGTGGGCGACCTTTTGGACCGGTGAGAGGAGATACTCGGGGACGCTGCGCGTGCCAAGGTGGATCTCGGCGTTGACCTGCATGCCGGGGACGAGACGCAATCACTGACTGCGACTTTCTGTGAAACCGTTGTTATTCAATTACACCAGCGCCTGCTGTCGACTCATTGTAGTCATTCAACCAAGCACCGCTGCCCACCAAGCGAAGTCCGCCGCCCGGTCCCGCGAACTGGCCTCGGTATGCCAGCCTGCCGCTGACCTATCACGCGGTTCCCGACATCGCCTGACCGGCCGCACGAAAAAAAAGCCTCGGAGCAGCCGGGGTGCGGGAAAGCGCTTGTCGCGCTCTCGCAGTTGGCGGCGAGGCGGGATCGTAGCTGGATTGAATGTCCTATCGTGCCGGCGCAGGTTCGATGAGTAGTCCTGCAGAACGATCAAAGTGCTTCTGTGTAGGCGCAAGTTGCTGTCCCAAACAGCCGTTATGGGTCAATAAACTCATTGAATTGCGGTCGGCAGGCCGCCATTGTACATTACCCCGGCTGCAGGATCGTTTCGCAACGAGCGTTCGCCAGCAATACAACGCGTTCCAGTGCGCTGCCGAAATGCTGACTGAGCGTGGAGGTAATGGTGTTCACTAACAATCCGTTCGCAGCG
>Ga0209108_10000847_pt1 | contig 17411 bp, 17 predicted proteins | sample Rifsed10ft1_FD_184003 | JGI IMG/M metagenome (GOLD analysis project Ga0209108, IMG submission 184003) | Soil microbial communities from Rifle, Colorado, USA - sediment 10ft 1 (version 2) | ecosystem: Environmental > Terrestrial > Deep subsurface > Rock core/Sediment | place: Rifle, Colorado...
CATATTATAGGACGCCCATATCAACGCGCATTACGTTCCCAGTAACCGGCGCGCGCCCACCGGTCTACGCACGGCACGACGCTTACGCGCGCGTTCGCGTTGACTGGACGGTTAGAAGGCATTACCTGTGCTCTACTTGCCATTACACAAACTGTGCGACGAGCTGAAGGCCGAAGCCCGTCAATAGGAGAACCAACCCAAAGATGTAAGCTCGCTTGTACCAGATACGCCGACGCTCGACCCTTCGATTGTGATTGGCGACGGTTTCGCCATTTGGGCCGAATGGCGTTCCGTTCTCGAGGCCAAGACTGATCCCAGTCTCAAGCTGAGGCTGAGGCCATCCGAAGAACCACACGACTGCGACATCGACGATGTCGAGAACCAGACCGGCGATCGTGAGGAATTTCGGGTCCATGTAATGCCTTCTACGTGTATTGGTCGAAAGTTTAGTTGACGATTTGGTGACGCTCGCCAGTGGTCAGAGGGTTTCTCTGTAACGCGATCGGCGTTCATCGATGGCCTGAGGAACCTGCTATTTGCCGGCGAGGGCGGCGGCGACGGCACGCTGGGTGAGAACCGTGATGAGGTGCGAGCGATACTCGGCGCTGGCGTGGATGTCGGAGTTGAGGGTTCCCGCCGGCACGGTGACCTTCGCGATCGCTTCCGCAGCGAATTTTTCGCCCAGGCGCTTTTCCATCTCCTTCACCCGGAACACGCAGGGCGCGGCACCGGTGACGGCAACCCGCACCGCGCCCGCGCCTTCGGCGACGAACACGCCCACCAATGCGAACCGCGACGCGGGATTCCTGAACTTGACGTAGGCGGCGCGCTTGGGCAGCGGGAACGCCACCGCGGTGATGATCTCGCCCGCGCGTAACGCCGTTTCGAGCGTGCCGGTGAAGAACTTGTCGGCTGGGATGACGCGCTTGTTGGTACGAACGCTCGCGCCGATTCCCAGCACCGCGGCGGGGTAATCCGCGGCGGGATCGTTGTTGGCGAGCGCGCCGCCGATCGTGCCGGCGTTGCGTACCTGCCGGTCGCCGATGCCTGCGGCAAGCCGCGCCAGCGTGGGGATGCCGATGGCGACATCCTTTGATGAGGCGACCTCCGAATGCGTCGTCATGGCGCCGATCGTGAGCGTCGCCCCGTCGAGCCTGATTCCGCACAGTTCGCCGATCCGCCCGAGGTCGATCAGTGCCGATGGCTTCGCCAGCCGGAACTTGAGCGTCGGGATCAGGCTCTGGCCGCCCGCGAGCACCCGCGAATTTTCGGTCTTGCGCAGGAGCGACGCAGCTTCCTTGATCGTGGCGGGACGATGATAGTCGAATGCGTGCATGATGCGTACTCCTTCGCGAAATGTTGGGTTACGGTCGCTACGCTGACCTAACCCAACCTACGTTTCTGGGTGTTGGGTTACGGCCCGCGGTGCGCGCCTAACCCAACCTACATCCCTACGCGGCCTTCTTTGCAGTCTTGGCGGACTGGATCGCGCGCCACACACGCTCGGGCGTGGCGGGCATCTCAACATCGCGCACGCCGAGGTGCGCCAGCGCGTCGACCACGGCGTTGATCACCGCCGCGGGTGCGCCGATCGCGCCGGCTTCCCCGCAGCCTTTGACGCCCAAGGGGTTGTGGGTACAGGGCGTCGCTTTCATTCCGACCTTGAAGGCCGGCAGGTCGTCCGCCCGCGGCAATGCGTAGTCCATCAGCGTGGCGGTGAGCAGTTGACCGCTTTCGGGATCGTAGATGCAGCCTTCGAGCAGCGCCTGGCCGATTCCCTGCGCGAGTCCGCCGTGGACCTGGCCTTCGACGATCATGGGGTTGATCACCTTGCCGAAATCATCGACTGCCGTGAAGCTGACAACGCGCGTCGTACCGGTCGCGGGATCAATCTCGACTTCGCAGATGTGGCTGCCGGCCGGAAAGGTGAAATTGGTCGGATCGTAGAATGCCGATTCGTTCAGACCCGGCTCGAGCTTGTCGAGCGGGTAGTTGTGCGGCACGTAAGCAGCGAGCGCCACTTCGGCGAACGTCTTGCAGCGGTCGGTACCGGTGACCCAGAACTCGCCGTCGATGAACTCGACCTCGCTTTCCTGCGCTTTAAGCAGATGCGCCGCGATCTTCTTGCCCTTGGCGATCACTTTGTCGAGGGCCTTCATGATCGCCGTGCCGCCGACTGCGATGGAACGCGAACCGTAGGTGCCCATGCCGAAAAGGATGCGGCCGGTGTCGCCGTGCACGACATCGACGTTCTCCACCGGGATGCCGAGGCGGCCGGCAACCACCTGCGCGAAAGTCGTCTCGTGCCCCTGGCCGTGGCTATGGGAGCCGGTGAAAACTGTCACGCTGCCGGTCGGGTGGACTCGGATCTCGCCGGCTTCGAACAGCCCGGCCCGCGCGCCAAGCGCGCCCGCGATGTTGGAAGGTGCGATTCCACAGGCTTCGATGTAAGTGGAATAGCCCAGGCCGCGCAGCATGCCCCTGCGCTCCGCTTCCTTGCGGCGTGCTTCGAACCCCGCGACGCCGGCAAGCTGCAGCGCTTCCGCGAGGGTCGCTTCGTAGTTGCCGGTGTCGTAGTTGAGCGCAACCGGCGTCTGGTACGGAAACGTGGTGATGAAATTGCGGCGCCGGATCTCGGCGCGATCGATGCCCGTCTCGCGCGCGGCGGTATCGACGAGGCGTTCCACGACGTAGGTGGCCTCGGGGCGCCCGGCTCCGCGGTAGGCGTCAACGGGCGCCGTGTTGGTGAACACCGCGGTCACTTCGCAGTGGATGGCGGGCGTCGTGTACTGGCCCGCGAGGAGCGTCGCATACAGTATCGTCGGGATGCATGATGCAAACGTGGAAAGATACGCCCCCATGTTGGCGGTGGTGGCGACCCGCAGCGCGAGAAACTTGCCGTCCTTGTCGAGCGCGAGTTCTGCGCGGGTCACGTGGTCCCGCCCGTGGGCGTCCGACAGGAACGATTCGGTGCGCTCCGCCGTCCATTTGATCGGGCGCTTCACCTGCTTCGAGGCCCACGTGATGACGGTCTCTTCGGCGTAGAGATAGATCTTCGAGCCGAATCCACCGCCCACGTCGGGCGAGATGACCCGCACCTTGTGTTCCGGGAGCCCCAGCACGAACGCGGTCATCAGCAGGCGCTCGACGTGCGGGTTCTGCGAGGTCACGTGCAGCGTGTACGCGTCTTCGCTCGCCGCATACTGGGCGACCGCAGCGCGCGGCTCGATCGCATTGGGGATCAGGCGGTTGTTGATGAATTCCAGCGTGGTGACGTGGTGCGCACCGGAAAACGCCCGGTCGACCGCCGCCTTGTCGCCGATCGTCCAGACGAAACAGGTATTGTCCGGGGCGGTGTCATGAACTACGGGCGCGCCCGGTTTGCGGGCGTCGCCTGCCCTGACAACTGCGGAAAGGATTTCGTAGTCGACGTCGATCAGCTCGGCCGCATCCTTCGCCTGGTTGAGCGTTTCCGCAATCACCACTGCGACGTGATCGCCGACGTAACGCACCTTGCCCTGCGCGAGTACGGGATGGGGCGGCTCTTTCATCGGCTGCCCGTTGACGTCGGTGATGAGCCAGCCGCACGGCAGCCCGTTGACCTTGGCCTCCGCAAGATCGTCGCCAGTGAAGATGGCGAGAACGCCGGGCGCCGTCGCGGCCTGCGCGCGGTCGATGCTGCGGATGCGTGCGTGCGCGTGCGGCGAGCGCAGGAAATATGCGTGTGTCTGGCCGTGCACGTTCACGTCATCGGTGAACGTGCCGCCGCCCGTGAGAAAGCGCACGTCCTCCTTGCGCTGGATCGGCTGGCCGATGATCGGTGCGTTCATAATTCGTTCCTCAGACAATAGTCAATCGGCAGATGTGAGTCTGCAGGCGTCAGCGCGTAGGTTGGGCTCAAGCGTTTACGCCGATGCCCAACAACACCCGTCGTCCTGTTGGGGTTCGCGCCCCTCACCCCAACCTACGATTCCGCCGGCTTTCAACGTTTCATCGCCGCGGCGCCGGCGACGATCGCCTTGACGATGTTGTGATAGCCGGTGCAGCGGCACAGGTTGCCGTCGAGTTCGGCGCGCACGGTGTCCTCGGACGGATTGGGGTGTTTGCGCGCGAGCTCCAGCGCATTCATCACGATGCCCGGCGTGCAGAATCCGCACTGCAGCCCGTGGTGCGCGCGGAAGGCTTCCTGCATCGGGTGCAGCTTACCCGGCTCGCCGATGCCTTCGATGGTGGTCACGCTCGCGCCCTGCGCCTGGAGTGCCAGGAGATTGCAGGATTTCACCGCGCGGTCGTTGAGATGCACGGTGCAGGCCCCGCATTGGCCGGTGTCGCAGCCGACATGCGTGCCGGTGAGCCGCAGATGATCGCGCAGGAACTGAACGAGCAGGGTTCGGGGATCGACATCCGCGCTCACGGCCCTGCCGTTGACGGTCAGAGAAAGGTTGATGCCCATGCGTCCTCCAGGGAATCGGGTGGGATCGCGTGCCGGGCGCAACACGCGGCACGATGGTTTCCATCCATGCTAGCCCATGGGCATGGCGCCTGCAACTTTACGCTCGTGCGGACGTGACCGGTGCGTGACGCCGGCTTGACCGCCCGGCACGCTTGCACTACCCTACAAGCGCTCTATTTCATGGGATATAACGGGGTCTGGCATGGACAGCGTCGATCTGGAAGTCTTGAAGAGCGCGCGTGAGTGGGTCGAAAGCGGCCACCACGCGGTCATGGCGACGGTGGTCAGGACCTGGGGCTCGGCGCCGCGCCCGATCGGCGCGCTGGCTGCGTTCCGGGACGACGGCGCGGTGGCGGGCTCGGTGTCGGGCGGGTGCGTCGAGGACGACATGATTTTGCGCGTGCGTTCGGGCGAATTGGTGCAGGACCGGCCCGCGACGACCGTGTATGGGGTGAGTGCGGACGAAGCGCAGCGCTTCGGCCTGCCCTGCGGCGGGACGCTGGAACTCGTGCTGGAGCCGCTGACCGCGGCAAGCGGGCTCGATGAGCTGCTCGCGCGTATCGAGCGGCACGAGCTCGTGACGCGGCGCCTTGACATGAAATCGGGGCGGGTGACGATCGGCGCGGCGAACTGGTCCGACCAGCTCGCGTTCGATGGCGCGACGTTCGTCAGCGTGTTCGGGCCGCGCTGGCGGCTCCTCATCATCGGTGCCGGGCAACTCTCCCGGTATCTCGCCCAGATGGCGCAGGCACTCGACTACCAGGTAACCGTGTGCGATCCGCGCGAGGAGTACGCCGATACCTGGACCGTTGCCGGCGCGCAGTTGATGCGCGGGATGCCCGACGATATCGTGACCGGGATGGAGCTCGATGCGCACAGCGCGGTGGTGACGCTGACGCACGATCCCAAGCTCGACGATATGGCGCTGCTCGAAGCGCTCAAGTCGCCGGCGTTCTACGTCGGCGCGATCGGCTCGCGCAAGAACAACGAGGCACGCCGCCAGCGGCTCGCGGAATTCGACCTGTCCCAGGAAGAGATTGCGCGCCTGCGCGGCCCGGTGGGCCTCAAGCTCGGAGCCAAGACCCCTCCCGAAATCGCGATTGCCATCCTCGCCGAGATGACCGCGATCCGCAACGGTGTCACGATTACCCAGTTCATCGAACCGCCGAAAGCGACCGTCGCCGGCTGCGCCGCCTGAGGAATTCGTCACCTTGGACGGTGACGAATTCCTTACAAGAAAGAGGCTGGGAGTTCAAACAGGCCACAATCCGACTTCGGCCGCAATGACTGCGTTACACCGCGTCATTCATGTCCTGACCGTGATGGCCGCGTGTTGCGGTGGTACGTGGGCGGCCGAAATGGCGGCCAGCGGCATCTTCCTGGTCGCTGCGCCGCGCTTGCAGGACCCCAATTTCCGCGAGACGGTGGTACTGGTCACGCAGCCGCAACGCGGCGGCCCGTTTGGCGTCATCATCAATCGCCCGCTCGAGCACAAGCTGGGAGAATTGTTCCCCAGGCACGAGGGATTGAAGGCGAGTCATGACGCGATTTACATGGGCGGCCCGGTGGCGCGCCGGGGGCTGGTGTTCCTGGTGCGCGCCGCGCAGCCGCCGCCGCAATCGGCGCCGGTGCTGCGCGACGTCTACCTGACCGGCGATATCGACTGGGTCGACGCGCGATTGCAGGACGGTGATCTCGCTGCAGGGCTGCGGGTTTACGCGGGCCATTCGGGCTGGGGTCCCGGGCAGCTGCAGAACGAGATCGGCCGTGGCGACTGGTACGTGCTTCCCGCCGACGCGGACGTGATCTTCAATCAGGATCCGGCGACGATCTGGCCGGAACTCAGCAAACGCGCCACGCTGCGACACACACGGGCAAACCCCGCCGCACGACCGGATCAACCCCTGTAGAATCCCGCAAGGTAGTGCAGCAAGAGCGGGAAGATGAGAGTCGGCATCATCGGCGGCGGCACCATCGCACGTCTGATCCTCGAGCACGTCCGCGCGGGCGACCTCGGCGGCGCGCGCGTGGTGGCAATCCTCACGCGCAGTGCATCGACGCGCGGTTTGCGCCTGGTGCAGGAGTTCGGGGTCCCGCTGGTAACCGGTCTTGACGCGCTCGTCGAGCAGCGCCCGGACGTGGTGGTGGAAGCCGCATCGCATGAGGCCGTGCGCGATCACACAGAGGCGCTGCTGCGAAAAGGCATTGCGGTCATCGTGCTCTCGTCCGGCGCGCTGTGCGACGACGCGCTGCGTGACAAGATCGAGCGGGCGGCGCGGGAGGGGAGTGCGCTGCTCTACGTGCCCTCCGGCGGCATCGCCGGTCTCGACGCGCTGAAGGCGGCGTGCATTGCCGGCGTCGATGAAGTCACCATCGCCGTGACCAAACCGCCGGCGGCGTGGAAGGACATCCCTTATGTCGGCGCGATGAAGATCGACCTCGACCGCATCACCGCTCCCTGCACGCTTTACGAAGGGCCGGCGCGGCAGGGCGTGCCGCTGTTTCCGGCTAACGTCAACATCGCTGCGGTGCTGAGCATGGCCGGGATCGGTTTCGACCGGACGCGGCTCAGGGTGGTCGCCGATCCGGCGCTTACACACAATACGCACTTCATCGAGATTCGCGGCAAGACCGGCAACATCAGCATCAAGGTCGAGAACGTGCCGGCGCCTGACAACCCCAAAACCGCGTGGCTTGCCTGCTACAGTGCGCTGGCGGCACTGAAGCTCGCGAAGTCCACGGTGCGGTACGGGACCTGAGAACCGCTGTCTGCGCCAGGCATATGAGTGCAATTCCGTGAAGGCTGCGGCTTTTTCCTACGTCAAGCCGCGGTCGCTTGCCGAGACGTTCGATCTGCTGGAGCGCCACGGCGAAGGGGCGCGGCTGCTTGCCGGCGGACAGAGTCTTATTGCCGCGCTCAACATGCGGCTCGATACGCCGCGGGTGCTGATCGATCTCAACGGTCTCAAGGAGCTGTCGGGCATTCGCGTCGATCGCGATTCGATCGCAATTGGGGCGCTCACGCGGCATCGATCGCTCGAACTGTCGGAAGACGTGTCGCAGCACCTGCCCCTGATTCATGCAGCCATGCCGTTTGTCGCGCACGCCGCGATTCGCAATCGCGGGACTTTTGGCGGCAGCATCGCGTTCGCCGATCCCGCCGCGGAACTGCCCGCGTGCTGCATTGCACTCGATGCGAGATTTGTCATCCGCAGTCGTGCCGGTGAACGGCGGGTGGCGGCGCGGGAATTCTTCAAGGGTCTGTATGAAACCGATCTGCGCCCCGGCGAGGTGCTGGCCGGCGGGGAGTTTGCGCGGTCAGGAGTCCCATATCGGTACTCGTTCCAGGAACTGGCGCGGCGCCACGGGGATTACGCGATCGTCGGCGTCGCAGCCTGCGCGCGGATCGGGGCCGGCGTGCTGAGCGGCGTCAGGATTGCCTTCTGCGGCATGGGGCCGACGCCGATGCTGGCCTCGGCCGCCGCGGCGGCTCTTGACGGGCGCGCTTGTTCGAGAGACGTCATCGCTCACGCGCAGGCATCGCTCGCGCAGGATCTCGCGCCGTTCGATGATCTGTATCAAACCGCCGCGACCCGCATGCACCTCGCGCGCGTGCTGCTGGGACGCGCGATAGCGCAGTTGACGACGGATCATGTGTGCTGAAGCGGCCGATACGCTGGAGATATCGCTCCAAGTTAATGGGGCGCCGGTGCGCCGGCGCGTCGCGTCGCGGCTGCACCTCGCGGATTTCCTGCGGGAGGAGCTGGGCCTGACCGGCACCCACCTTGGCTGCGAGCACGGCGTGTGCGGCGCCTGCACGGTCAGGGTGGACGGCGAGATCGTCCGCAGTTGTCTCGTGCTCGCAGTGCAGGCGGACGGCGCCCGCGTCGAGACCATCGAGGGTCTCTCCGCCGCCGGCACGGTGGGCGCGCTGCAACGTGCGTTTCACGAGCGCAACGCGCTGCAATGCGGTTTTTGCACGCCCGCCATGCTGCTCGCCGCGGCGGAGCTGGTCGAACGGCAGCCCGATGCATCGCGCGAGGACATCAGGCGCCACCTGTCCGGAAACTACTGCCGGTGCACTGGATACCAGGCGATCGTCGACGCTGTCGAGGTGGTGTGTCGCGCGCACCGTGCAGGAGGTATCCGGTGAAGGAAGGCGGGACGATGCCGCCGGCGCGCGGCACAATGCAATACATCGGCGCGTCCTTGCCGCGTGCGAACGCACTGCGCCTCTTGGCGGGGCGTGGCCAGTACGTCGACGACCTGCAGTTGCCGCGACTCGCGCACGCCGTCATGGTGCGCAGCCCCCATGCACATGCGCGCATCGTGAGGATCGCCGCGGACGCGGCACGCGATGCGCCCGGCGTGCTGCGCATCCTGACGGGGCCGGATGTCGCGCAGTTGTGCCGCCCGTACGTGGGCGTGCTGCTGCACGTGAAGGGCATGCGTTCGGCGCCTCAACTGCCGCTCGCGCTCGGGCGCGCGCGCTGGCAGGGCGAGCCGGTGGTGGCGGTCGTCGCGGAAAGCCGCGCGCAGGCGGAGGATGCCGCCCAACTCGTCGAGATCGGGTGGGAAGAGCTGCCGCCGGTGACCGATGCCGAGACTGCGCTCGATCCGGGCGCTCCGGTGATCCATCCCGAATTCGGCGACAACCTGTGTTTCGAGCGGGTGGTCGATACCGGCGACGTGGACGCTGTTTTTGCGCGCGCCGACCACGTGGTCGAAGCGACGTTCGTCACCTCGCGCCATGCTGCGATGCCGCTCGAGACGCGCGGCATCGTCGCCGACTTCAATCCCGCGGAAAAACACCTCACCGTGTGGCAGTCGACGCAGGTGCCGTACATGATGCAGTGGATCCTGGCGCACCATTTCGGCCTGCCCGAGACCAGCGTGCGGGTGATCGCCCCGGACGTCGGCGGCGGTTTTGGTCTCAAGATCCACGTGTTTGGCGACGAGATGGCTGCGGTGGCGGCATCGTTGGTTCTGGGGCGGCCGGTGAAGTTCATCGCGGACCGCCTGGAATCGTTCGTGTCCGACAATCACGCCCGCGGCCACCGCGTGAAAATGCGGATGGCGGTATCGCGCGAGGGCGACATCCTCGCGGTCGACATGGATGATCTCTACGGCATCGGGCCGTTCTCGGGCTATCCGCGCGCCAGCGTCAACGAGGGCCTGCAGGTGGTGAACCTCGCGGGCGGGCCGTACCAGCAGCGCGTCTACCGCGGACGCTCGCGCGCGGTGTTCCAGAACAAGCCGATGTACGGCCAGTATCGCGCCGTGGGCCATCCGGTCGCGTGCGCGATCACCGAAGGCACGGTCGATCTCGCTGCGGCCGCGGTCGGAATGGATCCGGCGGAATTCCGTCGCCGCAACTATATTCCCGCGGACAGGTTCCCGTACACGCTGGTCAGCGGCCCGACTTTCGAGAAACTCTCGCAGCACGAGGCGCTGGACCGGCTGCTCGCGATGATGGACTACACCGGGCTGCGCCGCGAGCAGGCGGAGTTGCGCCCGCGTGGCGTCCATCGCGGCATCGGGCTTGCGAGCTTCGTCGAAAATTCCAATTCGTCGTCCTCGACCTACGGGCAGGGCGGTGTTTCGATCGCGGCGCAGGATGCCTGCACCATCAAGTTGACCGCGACCGGCGGGCTCGCGGTGGCGACTAGTTTGACGGAGATGGGGCAGGGCGCGCACGCGGTGGCGATGCAGGTCGCCGCAAGCGCGGCCGGCGTCCCGATCGACCGCGTGAAGGTCGTGCTCGGCGATACCGACGCCACGCCTTACGGCGGCGGCAACTTCGGGTCGCGCGGCACGGGGATCGGCGGCGAAGCTGTTTTCCAGGCGGCGCGCGCGCTGCGCGCCAACATCCTCGCATTCGTGGCGCGGCTCACCGAGTCGGAGCCGTCGCTGCTCGACGTGCGTGAAGGCAATGTGGTCGATGCCGAAAGCGGAGCGCTGCGCATGACACTGGAAGACGTGGCGCGCACCGCGTATTTCCGCACCGACCGCGTGCCGCGCGACTTCCAGCCGGAACTCACGGTGACCCGCAGCTACGCGCAAAAGTACTATAGCGGCGTTTTCACCAACGGCATCCAGGCGAGTTATCTCGAGGTCGACACCGACACCGGGTTCGTGAAGCTGCTCCGCCACTGGGTGGTCGACGACTGCGGCACGATCGTGAATCCGTTGCTGGTGGACGAGCAGATCCGTGGAGCGGTGGTGCAGGGCATCGGCGCGGCGCTGTTCGAGCAGTGCATTTACAGCCCGGAAGGGCAGCTCCTCAACGGCAGCCTGATCGATTATCTCGTGCCGATGGCGGCCGAGATGCCCGACATCGAAATCGGGCACTGCGTGACGCCGACCGCCACCTCCGAGCTGGGCGCGAAGGGCGCGGGAGAAGCGGGCACGGCCGGCGCGCCGGCTGCGATCATGAATGCGATCAACGACGCGCTGAAGCCGTTCGGCGCGCGCGTCACGATGCAGCCGTTCACGCCCGAGCGCATCTTGCGGGCGCTGGGGAAGGCGGGTGCGGCGTGAGGCGGAGTACGCGGAACGCCTGAATTGGAGATAATTCCACCTTTCAACGTTGCAGACGTGACGATGAACGAGATGATTCCCTTGCCGGCCGCGACGGTGGCGGTCGTGCGCGATGCGCATGGTGGCATCGAGGTGCTCATGCTGCAGCGCAATCTGAGGTCGGGCTTCGTGGCCGGGGTGCATCTCTTTCCCGGCGGCGCAGTGGACGAGGCCGATGCCGCTGTGGAAGCCGCGAAGCTATGCTGCGGCCTCGATGATCGCGCTGCGAGCCGCATCCTGGGACTCGCAGCCGGCGGGCTCGCGTACTGGGTGGCGGCGATCCGCGAGTCGTTCGAGGAAGCGGGCATCCTGCTCGCCTGCGATCGCTACGGCAAGCTGGTGTCGCTCAGCGATGAAAGGGCGGCAGGACGCTTCCTCGTGCATCGCCGCGAGATCAACGCCGGGGAACGCGAGTTTATCGCCATGCTCCACGAAGAAGGGCTGCAGCTCGCGGCCGATCGCCTCACGTTTTTCGGACATTGGATCACCCCGGTCGGCGCGCCGCGGCGCTACGACACGCGCTTTTTTCTCGCGGCGGCGCCCGAGGGGCAGGAACCGCTGCACGACAGCCTCGAAACCATCGATCACCTGTGGGTGCACCCGTCGGTGGCGCTCGACCGCCAGCGCAAGGGTGAGTTCAAGATGCGCACGCCGACCGTGCATACGCTGAAAAAATTCGCCGATTACGACACCGTGGCCTCCCTGTGCAACGGCATCGCACGCGACGAAATTCCGGCGATCCTGCCGCGCATTACCAGGGACGGCAAACGGCTCCTTCCCGGCGATCCGGGGTACGAGGAGGCCGTGGGGGAAAAGGGAAGGGGCGAATGGTCATGAATGCGATCGTGCCGGGCGTGCTGGTCGAACTCACTCCGCTGGTCAGGCGGATTACCGCCCCCAATCCCGGCATGATGACCGGGCCGGGGACCAACACCTACCTCATCGGGGAGGGCGACATCGCGGTGATCGATCCCGGGCCGGAGATCGATTCGCATCGCGATGCGATTCTCGCCGCCGCGGGAAAGCGGTTGCGCTGGATCCTGTGCACTCACACGCACCTGGATCATTCACCCGGCGCCCGCGCGCTGCACCACGCGACCGGCGCGCAGGTGCTTGGCCGCTCCGCGCCGCAGGACGGGAGACAGGATCCTGATTTCGCGCCCGATCGCATACTCGAACACGGTGATGTCGTCGATTGCGGCGCGTTTCGTTTGCGCGCCGTGCACACGCCGGGACACGCGTCCAATCACCTGTGCTATCTGCTCGAGGGATACGGGTTGCTGTTTACCGGCGATCACGTGATGCAGGGCTCGACGGTGGTGATCTCGCCGCCGGACGGCGACATGGGCGCTTACCTCAGGTCGCTCGAGCTGTTGCTGGGGATGGATCTCAAGGACATCGCCCCCGGGCACGGGCACGTGATTCCGGGCCCGCACGACGAAGTGCGCAAGATCATCGCTCACCGCCTCAAGCGTGAGCGCAAGGTGCTCGATGCGTTCGCGCGCAGGAACCCCGCGACTCTCGATGAACTGGTGCCGCTGGTATACGACGACGTGTCACCGCGACTGCATCAGCCGGCGCGGCGCTCGCTGCACGCCCACCTCATCAAGCTCGCGGCCGACGCGCGCGTCGTGGAAACGGCCGACGGCTGGAAGCTCAACTAGACCCCGGGTCCTCCGGTCCACCCTCGGGCATGACCACTTCGATGTGGTCGCGGCTCACGTTGATGAACGGTGCGTGCAGCACCTGGCGGCCGCTGATCTCCCATACTTCCGCGTCGGTCACCGCGATGAAGTTCTTGGATTCGACCATGTAGTCGGTCACGCGGGCGCTGGGCGTGATGTGAATGTAGCCCTTGATGCGAAAACTGCGCGTGAGGATCGTGATCCTGGTTCTGTTCTCTTCACCTTCCATCCGGTGCGCCCCCCTCTTGGTGTGCCGGAACTCGGTCCGACGCTGAATTCTGCACCGTCGCGCGCGAGCGATCAAGCGCTGCGTGCGCGCGCATCAACTTGCGGTGGTGACCTTCGCGTCTTTCACGACCTTGCGCCACTTTTCGACGTCACGCTGGATCACCTTCAAAAAATGCTCGGGCGTGCCGCCCACCGGCCGCAGGCCTTCGCCCGCCATGCGTTCCTTCATTTCCCGAGACTGCAGCGCCTTGCCGATTTCCCGGTTCCACAGCGTGACAATCTCCCGTTGCAGCCCTTTCGGGCCAAAAACGCCCCACCACAGCACGACCTCGTAGCCCGGCACGATCTCGCCGACCGTCGGCACTTCCGGCGCCACCTCCGCGCGCTTGGGGCCCGTGACCGCCAGCCCGCGCAGCCGCCCACTCTTTGCGTGGGGCAGCGCAGCAGGCATGGCACCGAACATGAGGTGGATCTGGTTGCCGAGCAGCGCGCTGAGCGCCGGGCCGGTGCCCTTGTACGGCACGTGCGTCATCCTCGTACCCGCCATCAGATCGAAGTACGCCGCGGCGAGGTGCGTGATGCCGCCGGTGCCCGTCGATCCGTAATTGACGGCGCCGGGCCTGCTCCTGGCAAGCGCGATCAGGTCCTTCAGGTTCTTCGCCGCTACCTGCGGGTGCACCACTACGAGGAACACCGATTCCCCCACCAGGATGATCGGTTGGATGTCCTTGATCGGGTCGTATGCGAGCTTGTACACGCCGGCGTTCGTGGCGTAGCTTCCGGACACCACGATCAGGGTATAGCCGTCGGGCGCAGCGCGCACCGCCATTTCAGCCCCGATCGTGCCGCCCGCGCCCGGACGGTTGTCCACGATTACCGACTGCCCGAATGCTTCCGAGGTCTTCTGCGCGACGATGCGTGCCATGAGATCGGTGCCGCCGCCGGGAGGAAACGGCACCAGCAGACGGATCGACTTGGTGGGGTACGCGGCCTGCTGCGCGGCAGCCGAACCCGCGATGGTAACGGTGGCGAGCGCCGCGACCGCTGCCCAAGCTAAACGCGGAAAGATATTCATGAACGATCTCCTATTCGCACTGTGTCACAACATTCCAGAGAAACTCCTTCCCCCTTGAGGGGGTTGGGATGGGGGTAAAAAGATTTCGTGCCGTGCAAATCCTCACCCCCACCCTCGGCCTCACCCATCAAGGGGGAGGGAATCGATTTTCTTGACACAGGTGAACTAGGCGGCCTGCCGCTTCGCACTGGTCTTTTCCCTGAGCAAGGCGACGAGCTCGCGCGCCGTGTGGTTTTCCATCGCAAGCGCGGTGCGGGCGATGGCGTCCACCGGCAGATCCGGATTGATGCCGCGGAATTTCCCGGTAATTCCGGCGGCGTTCAGCGGATTGGCTGTCGAACCCGTCGGATCGAGAATGTCTTCGCGCAGCCACCGCCCATTGTCCTCAGCGGCGACCCATCCCGCGAAATGCGCCGGGTAGAACTCGTCGAGCCTGGGGTCATGCACGCACTCAAGCCGCGCTGCGAGCGCAATCAGTGCGGGATCTTGCATGCGCTGTTCCGTGAACTGCGCCGGCAGCACCTGGCCGTCGGTCAATGCAGCGGCGATGGCGTAGCGCAGGCTCATCTGCGCGTTGAGCGCCGTGCCCGGTGCGTAGGCGAAGCCGCACTGCACGTCGACCACCTTCGACAGACCCACGCGCACCGGGCGCTGCGGGTTCCACGGCGCACCCAGCTTGCGGCGCAGCGCAAGCGCGGCATCGATATACGCGTGGGTGCTGCCGCAGCAGGAGTAGGGCTTGACCGAGTTGTCGTCGAGATGGAACACGGCGCCCAGCTTGTGGGTGAGCAGCACTGGCTCGGAAGCATCCGAGTACGCTTTCAACACGCCGCCGTCGCCGTACTCGTAAATCTGCGTCGGGCCGGTAAAGCCGAGCGCCACGAGTTCTGCCGCGAGCACGCCTGAATGCGCGGCCTTGCCGGCGTGAAGCCGCTTGCTCATCGTGCCGTCGGCGTTGAATGCCCACGTGCCCGCGCCCTGCGTGCCGGCGAGCCCGAGCGTCCACGCAGTCTGCTCGGTGCTGAAACCCAGCAGCGACGCGCACGCGGCTGCCGCGCCGAACGGCCCGCAAACGCCGGTAATGTGCCAGCCTCGCAGCCGCGTCGCGGACGGGTTCATTGCCAGGCTGGAACGGATCATGACCTCGTAGCCGGCGGCGATCGCGGTTACGAGGCGTTCACCCGATGCGTCCAGTTTTTCCGCCATCGCCAGCGCCGCGGGCACCACGACGGCGCCGGCATGCAGTTTTGCATTGTGATAATCGTCGAGCTCGAAGGCGTGCGACGCCGTGCCGTTGACCAGCGCGGCGTCCGCGACCCGCAGCGACGGCGCGGCGTCGCCCCACACGGTGGCCTCGGCTTTCGCGCCTCCCGCGCGCGCCCATGCGAGCAGCATCTTCGCCCACGGCGTGTTGTAGCCGTACACGCCGCAGCCCAGGGTGTCGAGAATGGCGCAGCGCACGACCTCGCGGGTGCGCGGCGGCAAATCAGCATGCCGCAGGCGCGCGATCCAGTCGGCGATTTCCAGCGTCGGGGCTGAGACCGCGCGGCGATCGAAGTTCATGAGGACCTCCTGCAGCGTTGCGTTTGCACCCGGATCATTGCGCCGAGCGGTACAACATTTGGGGGCGTTCACATTGTAAGTTCACGCGCCGATAATGTCATTTTTCCAGCAGACCGTAGGCCGGGCCGAACGCTGCTGGTTGGGGTGGGGTGCATGGCACCGATGCCCAACAATACACGCTGCGATCCTGTTGGGCATCACTGCGTTCAGCCCAACCTACGCCATCGTCCCCAACTTGACAGGTTTTTGCGCGCCGCCGCATACTGGCTTTATCTCCAGCGCGGCCGATTGCATGTCCACAATCTGGTCGCCATTCCCCAAAGCGTTCCGGAAGCACGGAAAACCGGGGTTTCGCAATATGGATTACGACGTGATCGTGGTCGGCGCCGGCAACGCCGCGTTTGCCGCCGTTGTTTCGGCAAGAGAGCGCGGCGCGAAGCGCGTGGTGGTGCTGGAAAAGGTGTCCAGCCCGCATCGCAGGCCGCGCCGCCGCGCTGTCGTGATTGGCTGACTGTTGGGGTTCGCTTCGGTCACCCTGACCTACGTCCAATCATGAATTCAGGCAGGTTGGGCTAAGCGCGCCGCAACCCAACACGGTTTGCGTTAGGGATCGGCGCACGCGCTTCAGCCCAATCGGCGAACGTTATCGACGCGGGACCGGTGCGTCACGGGAGGCGAAGCAGATGAACCTTGGATTCATCGGATTGGGCCGGATGGGTCGCGAGATGGCGGGGCGGCTGCTCGATGCGGGCCACGCACTCATCGTTTACAACCGGAGTGCTGGCGCGGCCGAACCCTTCCGGTCGAGAGGCGCGCGGATCGCGTCGCAGCCTGAAGCGGCGCTGGATGCGCAGGTCGTGATCACGATGCTCGCCGACGACGCCGCGGTCGATGCGGTGTGGGTCGCGTCGAGGCTCGCCGAACGCATGCCTTCCACGGTTATCCACCTCAACATGGCGACCGTGAGTCTCGCAATGGGCAAGCGGCTCGCGGCGCTGCATCGAAAAAGCGGCAGCCGGTATCTTTCGGCGCCGGTGTTCGGGCGGCCGTACGCGGCCGCAAAGGGGCAGCTCGATATCGTCGTTGCCGGCGAGGAGGGCGCGATCGAACACTGCAAACCGATCCTGGCCGCGCTTGGGAGACAGCATTTCGTGGTCGGCTCCGAGCCGCACCACGCCAATATCGTGAAGATCGCGCGCAACTATGTTCTCGCAACGATCATCGAAAGCCTTGGTGAGGCGTTTGCGCTCACGCGCAAGTCCGGTGTGGATGCCGAAACGTTCCTCAACACCATCACCAGCACGGCGATGAACTCCCCGGCCTACAAGAACTACGGGCGCATGATCATCGAGAAGACCCCGCACCCCACGTTTCCGCTGAAACTGGGCCTGAAGGACGTTGAACTCGCGCTCGAAGCGGGCAGCGATACGCGCGTGCCGATGCCGATGGCCGGCGTCATCCGCGAGCAACACCTCGCCGCGATTGCGCAGGGCTACGGCGACCACGACTGGGCCGCGCTCGGCGAGTACATCGCCGCCAGCGCGGGATTGAAGTAAGCTCATAGGTCGGGATAAGAATGTAGGTTGGGATAAGCGCAGCGCATCCCAACGATCACGTTGGAGTGTTGGGGTTCGCGTCGCTCACCCCAACCTACGATGATCAAGAGGACTGTAGGTTGGGATAAGCGCGGCGCATCCCAACGATCACGTCGAGGAGTTGGGGTTCGCGTCGCTCAGCCGGCCTTGCGCACGAGGTGGCTGCACGCGGCCAGGATCCCGGCAGCGATCCAGAACACCGTGACCGCCCCGAAGAATGCCCCCATCGCGCC
>Ga0209108_10000848_pt1 | contig 17406 bp, 14 predicted proteins | sample Rifsed10ft1_FD_184003 | JGI IMG/M metagenome (GOLD analysis project Ga0209108, IMG submission 184003) | Soil microbial communities from Rifle, Colorado, USA - sediment 10ft 1 (version 2) | ecosystem: Environmental > Terrestrial > Deep subsurface > Rock core/Sediment | place: Rifle, Colorado...
CGGGCGCAACGCCCGTTGGCGCAGCCCCGATCAACGGATTGGTGAAGACGCCGGTTTTGGCCCGCCGCATCGTGATCAGCGCTTCCTTCATGGCCTGCGGGCTCGGGAAGCGCTCAGCCGGGTTGTAGTTCAGAGACGCGTTGATGATGGCTTCCAGCTCGATGCTGACGGCGGGGTTGACCTTGCGGATGGGCCGGTCGGAGAACGAGAAAGGCGGCTCGACCCGCGGGTCTTGCCGGGTGAGCAGGTGATGGACGGTGGCTCCGAGGGCGTAGATGTCGCCCGCCGGGCTGGCCTCGCCGCGATACTGCTCGGGTGGCGAATACCCCTCGGTGCCGATCATCGTCCCCTTCTGCCCGGCCTGGAAGCCGCGCGCGATGCCGAAGTCAATCAGCCGGACGTGGTTGTGGTGGTCGAGCATCACGTTGGAGGGCTTCATGTCCCGGAAGATGACCGGCTCCGGCTTGTGATTGTGCAGGTAGGAGAGCACGTCGCACAACTGGATGGCCCACTCGACCACGGTCTCTTCGTTCAGCAGGCCGGTCGTGTCGTTCAAATAGGCTTCGAGGTCTTTCCCGTCAATGTATTCCATGACGAGGAACGACTTGTCGTTCTGGGTGAAGTAATCGTAAACCTTGGGGATGGAGGGGTGGTTAAGCTCGGCCAGCAGGTTGGCCTCGCGCTCGAACGTGCGCACCACCAGCTCGCGCATGCTCGGGTCGGCGAGGTTGATGATTTCCTTGACGGCCACGAGCTTGGTGACATTGGGAAAGTGCATGTCCCGCGCTTTGTAGACCGACCCCATGCCGCCTACGCCGAGCACGCTCTGAATCAGGTAACGATTCTGAAGCGTAACCCCCGGCTTCAGGCTGCTTTCGGCCTGGCCCTGCCCGCCGCCTGAGATTGACCTCGTAATCTTGTGCGTGTCAAACACGGGAAGATTCACTCCCTCTACTTTAGTGGGGAATTATAGCGGGGAGTGCCTCCAGATGCAATTGTGTTTTGGGGCAAGTTTTGCTTTGGTTCTTTCCTCCCCGCCCGAGGTTTCCCCTGCGGTTCGCCGCGCGGCCAGGCCGGTTCTGCGCCGCCCGCGGAGCGATAGGCGCGCCCGACCCCTGTGTTATACTTTTTCTCCCATGCTGACTTCACGGTCCTCAGGCGAGGCCCAGCGCAATTTCCAGTTCGGCGTGGCCAACGGATTGCTGTTCACGCTCGCCGAAACGTTGATGGACCCCACCCTGGTACTGGTGGCGTTCATCGGCCATCTCACGCATTCCCCGCTGTGGCTGGGGCTGGTGACGCCCCTGCGCGACGGCGCGTGGTTCCTGCCCCAACTGTGGGTGTCGGGCTATCTGCAAAGCCAGCCGCTGAAGCTCCGTCTCTATCAATGGATGGCGGTGGCGCGGGTGTTCGCGTGGGGCGGGCTGGCGCTGGCCGCCTTCTTCGTCCGGGACCCGCGCTCGCTGCTCGTCGCCTTCTTCACGCTGTACGGCCTCTACGCGCTGGCGGCCGGTTTCGGCGGGCTTTCTTTTCTGGAGATTGTGGGCAAGACCGTCCCGCCTCCACGGCGCGCTGTGTACTTTGCGTGGCGGCTGACACTGGGCGGGCTGGCGGGCATCGGCGCGAGCGTCTTCGTGCGCTGGATGCTGGACACCGGCGGCCCCCTGCCATTTCCATACAACTTCGCCACGCTCTTCGCCCTGGGATGGGTTTTTGCGACAATCGGGCTGGTGCTCTTCAGCATCATTCGCGAGACGCCGGATCAGACTTTGCCCTCGCGCGCATCGCTGCCCGCCCAGGCGCGCCGCGCGATCCAGTGCCTCCGCGCCGACCGCAACTATCGCCACTTCCTATCCTTGCGCGGCGCGCTGATGATCGCGGGCGCAGCCACGCCGTTCTTCGCGGTGTACGTGCAACAGCGACTGGGTGGGCCGCCGGGCATGGTCGGTGTCTATCTCGGTGTTTACACCGCCGCGAGCCTGCTGGCGAACATCCTCTTCGGCAAATACTCGGCCCGATTGGGAAACCGCCGGACGATGATCATCGCAACCGTGGCTGGGCTGTTGATGACAGGCTTCGTCCTGGCCCTCATGCTCGCTGCAGCTCCGCTCGGCCTCTCCGGTTGGGCGGCGTCGCTCTGGCTGCTCCCGGTTTTTGCGCTCTCCGGGATTCGTGAGGCGGGGCAGGGTGTGTCGGCCCAGACCTTGCTGCTCGATATCGCGCCGCCCTCCGAGCGCACGCTCTACCTCGGGTTCGCCAACTCACTCCTCGGCGTTGTTTTGTTGGCGACGGGCGTGAGCGGCGTCATCGTCGCGCGCTTTGGATTCCCCGCCCTGGTGCTGGCCGCCGTGGCTGCAAACGTCTTCGCGCTGACGTCGTCTCTGCGCCTGCAGGACGTGCGGCCTGCGCTCGCCCCTCACGCCGACCTTCCGCGCGTCGAAGATCCCCTTCCGGGGGCGGGCAATCAGCCGCACCCCGCGCCGTAATGGGCAAAAAGCGGACTAGCCGCGATTCTAAATTTGATGTAGTCTATCCCCATTCCGGATTGCAAACTGATGTCAAATAGCGGTCAGCCGCCGGGCGAACCGCAGCCAGTGCCATCGCGCGAGCCACCCCGCGCACCTCTCAACTTTGGGGCAGGGATAATGTCAAAAATCATTTCGGTCCATTCCTTCCGGGGAGGGACGGGCAAATCCAACACTACGGCCAATCTGGCGACCCTGCTGGCCGCCGACGGCCACAAGGTGGGGATCGTAGATACCGACATCCAGTCCCCCGGCATTCACGTCCTGTTCGGCTTGACCGAAGACGACATGCAGCACTCGCTCAACGATTATCTGTGGGGCAAGTGCGAAATCCAGCAAGCGGCCCACGACGTGACCCCCAGGCTGGGTGCGAACCTGCCGGGACGGGTCTTTCTGATCCCCTCCAGCGTCAAGGCCGGAGAGATCGCGCGCGTGCTGCGGGAAGGCTACGACGTGGGCCTGCTCAACGACGGCTTCCGCACGCTGATTGACCAGATGGGGTTGGATGTGCTGATGATTGACACGCACCCCGGCCTCAACGAAGAAACCCTCCTCTCCATTGCCATCTCCGACGCGCTCCTCATCATCCTGCGCCCCGACCAGCAGGACTATCTGGGCACGGGCGTGACGGTGGAAGTGGCGCGCAAGCTGGACGTGCCGCGGCTGCTGCTCATGGTCAACAAAGTCCCGACCGTTTTCAATTTTGACGAGGTCCGGGCGCGGGTGGCGCAAACCTACCAGTGTGAGGTGGCGGCGGTCATCCCGCACTCGGACGAGATGATGACGCTCGCCAGCGCCGGAATTTTCGTGCTGCGCTACTCCGATCATCCAGTGACCGGCCTGTTCCGGCAGGTCTTGACCCGGTTGATGGCCTGATGGCTCAGACTTCCGAAGGCGCGGGGATCTCGGAAGTCTATCTGTCTCAAGATGTTCGACCGACTGCGCCAGGAAATAGAACAGCGACCCCGTAGCGAGGGTATCGCCTCTTCCGAAATGATGATGCTGCCCGACCCTCTGGCCAGAATCCTCAATGGGATGCTGCGCCAGGGGCCGCGGTCGTTGAGCGAGCTGGCGGGCGAGTTCGACCTGTCCCTGCCCGAAATGCACGGTCTCGGCGAGTTGCTGGTGGCGAAGGGCATCTTCACTGCAGAGACGCGCGCGGAGGATGGGGAGACCGTCTACCGGGTCCGGCTGGCGCGCACGCGCGAGCTCAAGGCGCGGCCTGATATCTGGAAAGCGTTGGACGATAGATCGAAGTGAGACGCGATGCCCGGGTCGTGAGGAGTGCGTGACGGATGACGACGCATAAACTGGTGACGTACACGGTCAACGGGCAGGACATTCACGTCCATGAAGCCGGGCCGCCGAGCGGCAGGGTCGCAATAATCATCCACGGCTGGTCGAGCTCATGGTACGCGCTCTCGCCGTTGCTTCCCATGCTGAGCGAGCGCTATCGCTGTCTGGCGGTGGATTTGCCGGGCTATGGCTCTTCGCCGCGGATGAAAGAACGGGCCACCATCGCCGCGTATGCGGATTTGCTCGCGGCCCTCATCCAGCAAGTGGCCAAGCCGCCGGTGGTGCTGGTTGGCCACTCGATGGGGGGCATGATCAGCCTGACGCTGGGTCTGCGTCACTCCGAGCTCGTCGAGCGCATGGTGCTGGTGTGCCCCACCATCAGCGGGCGGCTGTCAACGTTCATCAACTTGTTCATCCTGCCGATCACGCTGATGGAGCGGTTTGGATTGGGTAGCTGGATCGTGTCCATTTTTGAAAACTGGGTGGTAGGTATCACCGACCAGTTGATGCGCCCGGCCTCCTTTGCCGAGGTGACCGGGATCACCGCGCAGGATTACACCCAACTGCGTGCTGATGCGCGGCGGCCCGGCCAGGGCCGGGTGCGCGCCGAATGCTACTGGGCGATGCGCGCGAACGACCTGCGCGGCAAATTGAATCAGATCACCGTGCCCGCGCTCGTCATCTGGGGGATGGAAGACAACACCGTGCCACTGCGGGATGCGAGCGTGGTCGCCCGCGAGTGGCCCGAGGCCGACCTGCGCGTGATTCCCAGCGCCGGGCACTGGCCCCAGTTCGAAACTCCCAAGATCGCCGAGCGGTACGTGCGCGCCTTCCTCAGCACGCCGATCAAGTTGCTGAACGTGCAGTTTTAGAAGCCGTATTAGGCTTTTCAAGCCACCCGCCGCTACCCGGAAAGGAGTCCCGCCCTATGCCTGCCCTCAACAAAGTTCAACTCATTGGCCATCTTGGCAAAGACCCGGAGACGCGCTTCACTCCCAAAGGCAAGAAAGTCTGCCACTTCACACTGGCTGTCAATCGGCCCGGCGCAAACGAGCCGGACTGGTTCAATATCGAGGCGTGGGAAAAGCTGGGCGAGATCTGCCAGCAGTACCTCACCAAAGGCCGGCTGGTCTATATCGAAGGCCGTCTGCGAACCGGCCGCTACGTGGACGACAAGGGCGAGACGCGCTACTACACCCAGGTCGTCGCGCGGCAGATGCAGATGCTCGACCGCAAGCCGGACGAGCAGGACGTGGCGGCAGAGGGCGAAGAAGGGGAATAGGCAAACCCCGAATCCAAAGTCCCAAACCCAAGTCACGCACCGCGAAGAATCAACTTCGTTCGGTGGAATGTGGCCTGAGCCGCGTCGGCCCCCAGCGCGTCCACCACTGCCTCGGGGCGGCCGGTGGCCCCCTCGCGCGCGGCGAGGCGCATCACCAGCGCATGCCCTGGCTCATCTGACTCGACCCGCGCCAGCGACTCGATCAGCGGGCGCAGGTCGTATTCCCTTTCCCGCCGGGTGCGCCGGATTTCCGGGGCGGCCAGCACCCCAGCGATGCGCGCGTTCATCTCGGCCGGGTTGAGCGGGCTGCTCACCCCCACACGATATTCCGCGCTGACGACTTGCGTCTGGAGCGCGGGCGACTTCGCTGGCGCTTCCTCGATTTCGATCAGCGTGATCCCCGGCGGCGCAGCGCGCTCCAACGCGGCGCGCATCCCGCCCAGGTCCTGCGCCGTCTCCATCCACACGTCCAACACTTCGCACTCGCTCGTGAAACCCAGCGGCAGCGCGGCGGCCAGTTGTATTTTGGGCTGCGGATTGAAGCCTTCGGAGTAGGCGAGGGGCAGGCGCGCGCGGCGCAGGGTGCGCTCCCACGTTTTGTGCAGGTCGAGGTGGCCGCTGAACTTCATCGCGGCGGTTTTGGCGAAGGTCAGGCGGAGGCGTTGCACGAGCAGAGTATAGCACGCGCGGCCTCGCCTTTCCTTGACTGGCAAAATAAAACCAGCCCCGTCCCCGATCCCCGGCACACGGCCTGCGCCCTCACGCCTCCGTGGGTCGCCCCAGCAGCCTGGCTAATTCAAGCCGGGCAGGTTCATCCACCAGTGCCAGGATTTCGTCACCCTCTTCCAACACGGTGATGCCGCGCGGCAGGACCATTTCACCGTAGCGCAGGATGCCGGAGATGATGCAATTTGGGGGCAGGGGCAAGTCCTTGATGGTCTGGCCCACCGCGTGGGCGCCGGGATAGATTTTCTCCTCGACCAGCGAATATTTCCCCCGGCGAATCTTGAGCATGATCATCATGTCGCCTAACGACATCTCTTCGACGATCAACTTCGCCAGGATGTCGGCATTATTGAGCGCCACGTCCACGCCCATTTCCGCGGTGAACATCCAGGCGTTCTTGGGATCGTTCACGCGCGCGATCACGCGCGGGACGTTAAACTCAAAGCGCGCCAGGCTGGTGGCGACCAGATTCGCCTCATCTTCGGCGGTCACGGCGGCCAGCACTTGCGCACGCTTGATCCCGACCGCCTCCAGTACGTTTGGATCGCTCCCGTCCCCGGCGACGACAGCCTCGGCGGGCATTTCCTGCCGCAGGCGCTCCAGTATCTCCGGCCGGTCGTCAATGACCTTGACCGCATGCCCTTCCTGCACCAGCAATTCAGCGAGGTGCGAGCCGGTCCGTCCACCGCCCACGATGATGACAAACATGCTTAGGCTCCTTCGCTCAGGCCGAGCAGTTCTTCGATGCGTTCCATCGCCGCGGCGAGCACCGCCAGATGAATGACGTCGCCCGCGCGAAACTCCGCGCCGAGCGAGGGGAGGAAGGCCTTCCCCTGCCGGGTGATGGCGGTGACGTTGACCTCGCCGGGGACGGTGAGTTGATTCACGGTCCGGCCCACCAGCCGCGGCGGCGCTTCGAATTCGATCAGCGCGACCTCGCCGTTCCCGAACGTCATCACCGGATCGAGGTTCGCGTGCGTCAGCAGTTCGTGGATGCGCCGCGCCCCCCACGACGTCGAAGAGATGGTCACCAGCCCTAGCCGCCGATAGATCTCCGCTCGCCGGGGGTCGTACAGCCGGGCGACAACTTTGGGGACGCGGAACACGTTGCGTGCCAGGCGAGCGGCGACGATGTTCACGTTGTCGGATGAACTCGTCGCGGCGAAGGCGTCGGCTTGCTCGATCCCGGCGGCGATCAGCACCTTCCGGTTGAAACCGATCCCTCTTACTTTCTGGCCTTTGAATTCAGGACCGAGGCGGGCCAGCGCGTTGGCATCATAGTCAATGACTGCGACGGAGTGCCCCTCGTCGGACAGGATTCGGGCGACCTGTTCACCCACCCGGCCACACCCCATGATGATGATTTTCATAATCTTGCTCCTTCGGGCGCTTGCGGCCCGGGGCGTCGGCGCTCACGTGCCTGATCCACCCACCGGGCAACGCCCTTGCGAATCCGGTCGAGGCCATACAGTACGGGCGCGTACAACATCAATCCACCCCAGTAATACAACGGAAGCGGCAGAAGTTCAAACAGGGTGGCGAGTGGGCGGACGTAGACCAGCGCGAGGATCAGGATGACCGCAAAGCCGATCCCGAGTAACAGGAAGCGGTTGCTGAACCAGCCCAGCCGATGGACTTCTTCTTTCTCCGTCCGGCAGTTGAACGCGTTGCCGATCTGCGCCGTGATGACGCCGGCGAGAAAAACCGTAGTCGCCAGAATATACGTCTGACCGGCGGGCGTCGCCAGTCGTTCAGCAACGGACAGCAGGTCAATCCGCGGCAGGTTCAGCCAGTCGGTGTACCCCTGTGAGGTGTATACAAAGAAGAAACCCGCGTAGCACAGCGCCGTTTCGATCAGACCCAGCCAGAGCGCGCGGGTGAAGAGGCCGCGGTCGAGCACCGGCTGATCGCGGCGGCGGGGTGGGCGGCGCATCACGTTCGGCTCGGGCCTCTCCGTGCCCAGGGCCAGCGCCGGGAGCAAGTCGGTGCCCAGGTCAATCATCAGCACCTGCGCGACGGTGAGGGCCAGCGGAATGTTCAACAGCGCGGTGAGGATGAACGGCACGATCTCGGGAACATTGCTGGCGAAGATATAGGTCACGAACTTGCGCAGGTTGTCGTAGACCGCCCGGCCTTCCTCGATGGCGCTGACGATGGCGGCGAAGTTGTCGTCGGTGAGGATCACGTCGGCGGCTTCTTTGGCCACGTCGGTGCCGGTCATGCCCATGGCGATGCCGATGTCGGCTTTGCGCAGGGCCGGGGCGTCGTTGACGCCGTCGCCGGTCACGGCCACCACTTCACCACGCTCTTGCAGGGCGGCGACCACCCTGAGCTTGTGCTCAGGCGCCATGCGGGCAAAGATCACTTCCTCGTCCAGCGCCGATTTCAATTCGGCCTCACTCAGCGCCTCCACTTCGCCGCCTGTGAGGATGCGCGGACTGGGAGCAGTGAGCAAGCCCACGCGCCGCGCCAACGACTCAGCCGTCAGGCCGTAGTCGCCCGTGATCATCACCATGCGAACACCCGCGGCGTGACAGGTTTGCACGGCCGCCTCCACCTCCGGGCGCGGCGGATCCATCATCGCTAATAGGCCCAGGAGGGTCAGGTCTTGTTCAACACGTTCGGGCGTATACGAGTTAGTGCGGGGCGGGAGCTCGCGCCGGGCGAGGGCCAGCACTCGAAGGGCATTGCGCGCGTAGTGGTCGTTCGCGGCCAGAATCTTGTCGCGAGTTGCGTCGTCCAGCAAGCGCACTTCCCCCGCGATCAGCCAATGCGTGCAAAGCGCCAGCACTTCTTTGGGCGCGCCTTTGACAAACGCAACCTCGCCCTGCTGGCCACGGTGGATGGTGCTCATCCGCTTGCGGCGCGCGTCGAAGGGCAGTTCGTGAATGCGCGGGTAGGCGGTATTCGCAGCCGGTTCGTCCACGCCGCCTTTGAGCGCGACGACGCGCAGGGCGGCCTCGGTCTGATCCCCGAGACATGTCCACTGCGGACGGGCTTCGCGCGGCGAGGGCGGGGTGAGGCGCGAGTTGTTGCACAGCGTCGCCGCGACGAGGAGCGCTTCCAGATCATCGGCGGCCTCACGGTACACCTGGGCGGGCGAGAATTTCCCTGTGGGTTCGTAACCGACCCCGGAGATGCTCAGCCGGCGGCCCGCCACCCAGGCCTCGCGGACGGTCATCTGGTTTTGAGTCAGCGTCCCGCTCTTGTCGGTGCAGATGACGGAGGTTGCGCCGAGGCGCTCGACGATGGCAAGTTTCTTGACGAGGACGCCGCGCCCCGCCAGGCGCTGGACGGCCATGGCCAGCGACAGCGTGACGGTGGGCAGTAGCCCCTCGGGCACCGCTGCGACGGCGATCCCGACGGCGAAGGTCAACGCATTAAAAGTGGTCAGCCCCACCTCGAGCGTCCCGACGAAGAACACCACCGCCGCGATGCCCAACGCGATCCACGTGATGCGCCGCGTCGTGCGCGCCATTTCGAGTTGCAGCGCGCTGGGCTCTTCTTTCACCGCCTGCGTGAGGTTGGCGATGCGCCCGAATTGGGTGGTCATCCCGGTGGCGAACGCCACGGCGCGGCCCGTGCCCGAAACGACCGAAGTCCCCGCGAAGACCAGGTTGGGGCGCTCGACCTCGGTCAGCTCCTCCCGTACCGAGGCGTCCGCCGTCTTGCGGGCCGGGATGGCCTCCCCGTTCAGCACGGCGTTGTTGGTGCGCAGGCCGAATTCCTCGATCACCCGCGCGTCGGCAGGGATGTTGTCGCCCTGGGCCAGGACGAGCACATCGCCAGGGACGACCTCGGCAGCGGGAATCTTCTCTTCCAGGCCCGCACGGATGACGCGCGCATACGCTGGAAGGAGCTGCTTGAGGATGACCACCGCGCGCTCGGCCCGATATTCTTGCCAGAAGGAAAAGCCCGCATTGACCACGACCACGCTCACGATGACCCCACCCAACAGGGGATGGCCACCTAGAAGTGCCACCGCGCCCGCAGCCCACAAGAGCAGCGCCATCGGGTGCACGGTGTGCGCGAGCAGCTTTCGCCGCATCGGCGCGCCCGGCGGCTCGGCGAGGACGTTTTGGCCATAGAGCGCGAGGCGCGCTTGCGCTTCTGCGGATGTGAGGCCGTCCGGTGAGGTCTCCAGCGCCTCGAAAACTTCGGAGACGCGCAGGGCGTGGAGAGGAGAAGAGCTCATGCTGACCCGTTCACAAGGCGCAGTGCGCAAGGCATGCAGAACGCACGGTCCCCTGACTTACGCATCGCCGTTGTGCGTGGCTGAGAATATGCGTCAGCGCGCTTGTCAATGGTCCTCGGATGGAATGCTTTCAGGTAAAATCTTGCCATCCTCGGGCGCCTCGGGCGCGGCTGTTTGCTTGGGCTGTCCGCCGACGCGCGGTTCAGGCTGAGGTTGATTGTCCAGATATTGCTGAAGCAGCGAAGGGGCTTCGGGATGATCCACGTGGAGCGCGTGGTCATAATCCCCGGCGGGGGCGGGTGCCTGCTCATAGCGCAGGGGTCGGCGCACACCGAACAATTCGAAGAAGCGGCTGATGCCCATCAGCAGCGTGTAGCGATATTCCTGCATCTTGAGCGACTGCCACTCGACGATGGACGCCATCGCGCCCTGCACCCGTGCCTTGTCGCGCACGATCCGGTGGATCTGCTTCGGCTCGCGGTAGCCGAGTGGCGAGATCAGCATCAGGTGCGCGGCGACCGCTAACAGGCTGAATGAGACTAAGGCGACCCAGCCGCCCTCGTGCCATTTGCCGATGAGCTGACCGAGGAACACGGTCACCGCCAGTCCGGCGGCGAACGTGGCGCCCGCCGCGCCCCAGGTGCGCGCCCGGCCAGTGAAGTGTTCCAACACGTGCTTGCGCACGGCCAGGCCCATCACCGTAATCGGCATGAACACCCCAACTCCATAGAAAGGAATCGCCACCGTGGTTTGCCCACGTACCAGGAACATGATGAGCACGGCGGCGGCAAACGTGATGGTGACAGAGCGCGTAAACGTGCCGCGCGGATCGCGGTAGACAATGGCTTCGGGGATCTCGCCGATGGCGACATCGCGCCACTCGGTGGCCTGTGCATCCTGGAAGGCCGTCATGGAGGCGGCAGCCAGCATCAGCACGGCCAGAATCTGGTAGGCCCAGAATAGGACGACGCCGCCCGAAATCTGCGTAAACCCGATATAGGCCAGATTGCCGATGAGCGTGCGTCCCTGCGTCCCATCAAAGACATTGAAACGTAGTGAAAAGATGGTCAGGAACAGCGTGGTCAGCCCACCGTAAAACAGGAACGAGGTCTGCACGAACCGGCCGATGCCGGACTTGCCGCTGTAGAAATCCCACAGCCGGTTGAGGCGCGGCAGGCGTTTCTTGCCCCACCTCACGAGGCCCGTATCCTCATTAATCATGAACTGGACGCCATTGGACACCGCTTCCAGCCCGGTGAGAGCGACCATGCCTTTCATCGAAGCCGTGAGCATGTGCAGGATGGCCTGGCCTAGCGAAGCCGCTTTCGGCGCTGCCTCCGCCGGAACCGGTGGCACGCCCTGGAAGTGCGCGACAAGGAGGCCGATGCCCATCATCACCGTTAACATTGCAAACACCCCGATCAAGGTGAAGACGACCTGGGCCGACTCGCCGCGCCCGCGAATGGTGAGATACCACGTCACCGCCGCCAGCACCGCACCGAGACCGAAATGCCAAAGCCAATTCGCATCATAGGCATTCAGGATCGAGAGTAGTTGGTCACCGCCCGACAAGGCCGAGACGACGATGGTGAGCACGTAGTCCTGAATGAGCGTAACGGCGACGATCAGGCTGAGCGTCGGCCACAGATAGCGCATGGATGCAGTATACGATCCGCCCCCTTCGTTGAACGGGCCTAGCGAATACATGTACAGCAGGCCGAAGACCATGTTCGCGAAACCGATGATCGCTACGCCAATGTAGGCATACTTCTGTAAACCGTAAGGGTGCAAGGCGCTCATCATCTCGCCCGTCGCGTAGTAATACGAGGTGAAATAGTCCACGCCGAAGAGCGCCAGCGCGGCCAGCAAGGCAATCTGCCCCGCGCCGTGCACGTGCGCCTGTTCTTTTTTCTCGCGCGGCGCGGCCTTATAGGCTAGAAAGACAATGACAGCTAACAGGATAATTGAAAACATGGGTTACGTCTCTTTCAGCGACAGGACGATTCACTTGGATAGCGGCGCTGTGCCGCCGAAGGCTTGTTCAAGCATCTGAAGCTCAATCAGCAGATGTTTGCGGGTGGAGGGACTCAGGCGCGTGTCCTGCGCGACCTTGGCTTGCTCTTCGCGCATGGCGCGCACGACGAAAGCCGGGACGAACATGATGCGCCCGGCAGGGATGATCTCCATGTCGCGCAGATGCATTTCGAGGCTTTGGTCGTCGAAGTACGGCAGGCTGAGGCTCAGGCCCCGGTTGAGGTCCTGCGCCGCCGCGCGCCGCTTGATCGCGGCGATGATTTCGCCGGTCTGATAACGCGCCAGCGCCCGGCCCTGGTTGACGAGTTGGCCCAACATGCCGTAGCGTTTCTGCTGATACTCCGCGTCGGCGACGATGTACGGGGCGAGGGAGAGGGCGGCGTGCAGGATCGCGAGGAAGCGCTGCATCGAGCCGATGTGCGCTTCGGCCTCCGCCGCCGAGTTCACGAGTAGATGGCCCTGATCGTCGAAGGCCACCCACTGGGGCAGGTGGAATCTTCGAGCGGCGGGGACGTACGGGACGAGCAGCTCCCCGCGGCCTGCGTCCGCCTGCCCCTCTTCCACGATCGCGTCTGTGGTGGCCGTGATCGCCGACTCCGGCTCCAGCTCGCTCGCCATCGGGATCGTCGGGATCTCTTCGCCCTGGGCGGCGACGTACGTGACCGAGCGGCCGGCGGGCAACATGCCGCGCACCATGTGCATGGCGGTGGCGTGGCGCAGGAGGCCGGCGCTGACGGCGATGCTCCGGTTGGGTGACTGGTCGAGTTCGGCCAGGCGTTGCCGCAGCGCCGCGCCGAGGTCGGCGCGCGTCAGGCGGTCAATGAGACCACCGGCCAGTTGTTCGCGGAACTCGGACGGGACGGGCTGGCTCTCGCCGGAGGCAACGTCCACCACCACTTTGTCCGGCAAGGTGAAGCGGACTTGCGGCGCGCGCTCGCGCTGGGCCAGTGCGTCGGCGAGTTTGCGCGCCTGTGCCTCGAGGAAACGCTGCGTCAGCGCGGGCTGCGCGTCCAGAATTGCTTGCTGGGTTTCGTACTCCCGCCGCAGATGGCCCGGTGGGTTGGCCGCCGCAACTGCTGGGGAAGTCTGTGTAGGTAAGGTTCGATCAGGCATAGTTCCTCACGATCAAAAAATGTTCCCAGGCCCCGATGAGGCCGAATTCCACGATGACGGAGAGACACAGCAGGGCCGTCTGGACCCAACCCGTCGTTCCCTGCGTAATGCGGACTTGCAGCAGGAAGAAGATGGCGAGAAGGGCGAAGGCAGGGAGCCAGGTTAGAAGCCGCGCCAGCCGTTTAGGCTGCTCGGTCGGCAGTCCAGGATAGAAACCGGACAGGACGTACACGGGATTATTCAGCGCCGACACAATGGCTTTGGCTAACGGCCTGCGTCCCCCGCCCCATCCCGATAGCATCTGCTCCGCGTGGCACACGATGAGATCGCCCGGCTGCCAATGACGGCGCACGACCTGGATCCAATTGCCACCCGGTTCCAGCCGTGTTTCGACGTGCGTCCGGTCGTCGCTCGTGATGGCTGCCAACAGGGTAAGCCGCCGCCGGGCAAGCAATTCAGTTTCCGGGCTACTGACAATGGTGAGGAACAGAACCTCCAGCCAGCGGGACGAGGCCAGTGACCAGATCCGCGTGGCAAGCTCGGACTCGTCTACATCCACAGCGGGCACGAGCACGACCAGGCGGCGGGCCGAGGGCAATGGCTGATCCGCCGGGATCAGCAACGCCCCAACCGCGGAGGGCGTTGGGGGACTTTCGGCGGCGACGGGTCGAGATGGGAAATCGGTCAGCGCGTTCGGCGAAGCCGCCTGTTGAAGCGCACGAGAGTCAACTGCCGCTGGGAGCGGTGCTTGTTCACGCGGCCGGCTGGAGGGTGAAATAGCCATGCAATCCTCTTTTCTTCATTTGCTGCTCTGAAGTCTAGCGAGCCGAAATAAAACGGCGACAAAGATTCAGACCAACCCTATAAAGGACAAATAAAAACCGCCCCAGAATGGGGCGGCGGGGAGGAGGAGCGAAGATTAGGCCTCTGCGACGAAGCGGTAACCGATGCCGGGTTCGGTCAGCAAGTAGCGGGGCTGGTCGGGGTCATCTTCCAGTTTTTTGCGGAGTTGGCGCATGTAGACGCGCAGGTATTCGGTGTGGTCGGCATACTCCGGCCCCCAGACGCGGGCCAGAATCGTTTGATGGGTGAGGACACGGCCTTCATTCGCGGCCAGATGCGCCAGCAGTTTGAATTCGGTGGCCGTCAACTTGACCGTGGCCTCGCCGCGCGTCACGAGGTGCCGCGCGAGATCAATGCGCAGATTCCCCGCCGTGACCACCGGTTCGGGGCTGCCCTGCGCCTGCGCCGAATGTCTCAGCGCCACGCGGATGCGGGCCAGCAACTCGTCAATCCCGAAGGGCTTGGTCAGATAGTCGTCCGCGCCTTTGTCCAGCGCCCTGACTTTATCGTGCTCGGTGTCGTGCGCCGAGAGGACGATCACGGGAACCTGCGTCCATTCCCGCAATTGGGCGCACACCTCGAGGCCGCTCATGCGCGGCAGGCCCAGGTCCAGGATGACGACGTCGGGCGGCTGGGCAGCGGCCAACGCCAACCCTTCTTCGCCTGTGCTCGCGGTCGTCACGCGGAACTTGTGCTCGGCGAGGATGGTGCGGAGCGCGCGCAGAATCTGCGGCTCGTCGTCAATCACCAGCACGTGCGGCGCGGAGTTCACGCTCCCTCCAGTTCCACGGGGGGCCGGGGCGGCGCCAGCCCTTCCCACTGTTGGGGCAGGGTGAAGTTGAACGCAAAGCCATCGGGCAGATTCTCGGCCCAGATGCGACCCCCGTGCGCCTCGACAATCCCCTTGCAGATTGACAGCCCCAGCCCGGTCCCGGTGACGCGGTCGGCGGCGGTCACGCGATAAAACTTGTCGAAGATGCGCTCCAGGTGTTCTTCCGGGACGTGCGGCCCCTGATTGCGCACCTGCACCCGCACGTACCCGTCCGCCTGGGCGCGGGCGCTGACGTGGATGGCGGTCTCCGGCGGCGCGTACTTCAAGCCGTTGCTGATCAAATTGGTGAACACCTGCTCCATCAGCACGTAGTCCAACGGCAAGAGCGGCAGGTCGTCGGGCAAGTCCAGCTCGATCCGGTGCTGGCGGGCGCGGGGGCGCAGGCGGCCCCACACCCCGGCGACGATTTCATCCAGCGCGTTCCACCGGCGTTGCAGGTGCAACGCCCCGGCCTCGATGCGGGACATATCAAGCAAGTTGCCCACCAGCCGGTTGAGATGGTCGGTCTCTTCTTCGATGGCGGCTAGAAGTTCGCGCCGCGCCTCTGCGTTCCAGTCCACGGTCTCGCTCCGCAGGCTGGTGGCCGAGGCCTTGATGGTCGCCAGCGGGGTGCGCAATTCGTGGGAGACCGAAGACAACAGCGCCGACTTCAGCCGGTCGCTTTCTTCGAGGACTTTGGCGCGTGTCTCGGCGAGGGCCAGATGCGCGCGCCCGAGCGCCAACGCGCCCTGGCTGGCGAAGGTGCGCAGGAGACGCTCTTCAGCCGAGGTAAACGGCGCGGCGCGCCACAACCGGATTTCGCCCTGCCGGTCGCGGGCCGCGAGCAAGACTTCCACGTAGTTCGGGCGGCGACCGGGATGGGGGCCGGGCAGGCGCAGGGGCGTCGGCTCGTCGGCGATCTCCACCTCCACACATTCTGCTCGGAAGGTCTCCAGCGTCTTTTCGGCGATCGCGCGCATAATCGGCTGAAGGCTGCGCAGGCCGACGAGCGCGGTGGCGAACTCGTACAGGTGGGTGGCCTCCCGCTCGCGGGCGCTGGCCGCCTCCATGCCCGCCCGCGCCCAGCTCACCGACTGACTGATGACGATGGCGACCACGAGAAACACAATCAGCGCGAACAAGTCCTGCGGTTGATGTACCGACAAGGTGTACAACGGCAGGATGAAAAAGTAATTGAATGCGAAGAAGGCGCACACTGCCGCCGTCACCGCCGCTCCGCGGCCCCACAAGGTTGCACTCACGACAACTGGCAGAAGGTAGAGGAGGGCGATGACGGGAGTGCTCAGACTCTCGCGCAGGCCAAATAAGACCAGCGTGGTCAGGGCGACGATGATGACGGCGAGGCCGTACGGGAGGAGCGTGTTCTGGGTGAAGAGGCTGCGGAGGCGCTGCATGGAAGCGTATTGCGGGCTGCGTATTGCGTCAAGGGAAGGTCAAGCGGAACACGCTATAGGCGCTATGGATTGACTCATGCGGCCAGACTCACACAGATGGCCGTCGTTTCGTCGGCGCGCAGAGCCATGCAATGGACGCCCTGCACCACGCCATCTTTGGCCGGAACTTCACCGGCCTTGAAGCGAATGATCTTGCTGAGCCGTGAGATGATGAACACATCCTCTGTGTCTTTCACTGCCACCGCGCCGATCAACCGGTCGGTCTTCATCGCAATCTTGCCGCCCGCGCCGGGGGATTTGTTCGCGTTGAAGCCGGACATCAGCCGGACGGTGCCCTTGCCATCCGCGCCGAGAAGAAAGATGCTGCTATCGGCGCGCACGGAGGCGATCGCGATGGCCTCGTCGCCGGGTTCGAGCCGGATGCCAATCCCACCCGGCAGGGGCATCTGCTTTTCGGGGAAGCGGATGGCGAGGCCCTGCCGCGTGGCGATGAACAGGTCGCTGTCGCCGGGCGTCCAGCAGGCGGAGACGGGCGGGCCGAAGTCGGCGGACTTGTAGAGGGCGAGGCCGGGGGCCATCTTCTCGCCCACGAGGTGCGCGGGCATGATCCGCACGTAGCCGCGCGCGGTGAGCAGAAGCAAATACCCCCGGCCGTGATCGGCCAGGACGACGGCGGGCTGCTCTCCGGAACCGAGAGCGAGCAGTTCGGCGAGCGACTGCCCCCGGCTGCGAATCGGCGAGGCCGGGAGCGTGTTCACTGGCAATCGGAACGCCCGCGCCTGATCCGTGATGACGACCAGGTTCTGGGCTTCGTCTGCAATCAGCAGCGCGGCGGGCGGGTCGGCCTCGGGCGTTTCGAGATCGAAGATGCCCATGCCGCCCCGGCGCTGACGGCTGTACAGATGCCGGGCCGTGCGCTTGACGAGGCTCTGCGCGCTGAGGGTGATGAGATTGAAGGTGGTAGGCGGCTCACCCGGTTCGAGCGGCGGTTCCGGTTCGCGCGCTGCTTGTTCGGATGTGGACTGGGCGTCGCCGCGCAGGCGCTCAACCTCGGCCTCCAGCGCCTCGATGTAGGCGCGGACGGTGGGATCAGTTTGACTCAGATCGGGGCGTTCCATGTGCCGAAGATTTGGTAAGAGTCTCTTGCGCTCAACCCCCCCGCCACC
>Ga0209108_10000853_pt1 | contig 17305 bp, 27 predicted proteins | sample Rifsed10ft1_FD_184003 | JGI IMG/M metagenome (GOLD analysis project Ga0209108, IMG submission 184003) | Soil microbial communities from Rifle, Colorado, USA - sediment 10ft 1 (version 2) | ecosystem: Environmental > Terrestrial > Deep subsurface > Rock core/Sediment | place: Rifle, Colorado...
TTCAACACTATCTATTCTAAATTATGTAGATATTGATTCTGAATACGAGATGCTCGGATATGGGATTGGAGTAATTATGTTGAATGCTGGCATGTATCTGATTTTACCTGTTTTGGTTATGTTTAAGTTAACAAAATTAAAACATACAAAATCAATAACTTAAAGTATATTTCTAAACTCGAGTTTAGAAATAAAATCTTATTGTGCGTATTAGAATACCAGATGCAGTGTAAACAAAAAATATTTTGCAAGCTTGAAATTAGATGTTAATCAGTTACAAAAATTTGTTATAACTTCAAAAGATTTCTAAAACTATCGATAATTATATAATATATCACAAGAACAGATCATGTGTTTATTCTGGAGGCAATAATATCATACTAGCTTGCAAGCCAAATTTGTCAATGGGCGCAGGAGCTTTTTTCACAAGTTTAATGGCAAATGTGTCTGACGCATTGATTTCTACGGTAGTTGCTAAATCAGTGCATGTTCTTGTTGAGTCCAGAGTGCACTTTAACTCAGTGTCAATCCCATTTTTGACAAATATTACATCGATTGGCACATTAACTGATAAAGTTGTTAAGACGTAAAGATTTTGTATTCTTCCATCTATTGGAGATAAAACTCTGGCGTTGCTATAATCTAACGCACCTATTCCTTGACCTACATACATCTCCGTTGTAAGACTGGTACCACGATCACCAAGACTAAGTAATATTGGCACTGCTGGAAGACCTTGACCAGATTGTCCCATTGGACCAGGAATGCCTTGCCTTCCATCTTTACCTTGTGGGCCAGGTGGTCCTTTAGGACCAGGAATGCCTTGTTCAGAAGCAAACATGAGTTGTTCTTCAAGATATTTGATTCTTGATTCAAGATCTCTGATGATTTGTTGTAACTCAGGAACATCTGAACTTAATACATATGTGTTATCAGTTTTGATACTAGGTTGAATTTCAGATATTAATTGGTTTGAAAGCAACCATTGTATGTCTTTTGCATATGCTTCGTCAGAAATCTCGCCTGTTGCCCACCATTCAGCGTTTGTCTTTAGCCATTCTGGAAGATAAGATTCTTGTGCGTTGATCTGTGTTAATGGTACTAGCGTGATTAAAGAAGCAAATGTCAGTATAACAGTGGTTTTGTAAAGCAAGTTATTCCTAAAATATTCAAAACATGAATATAACATATACTTTGTAAAACAAATACGGCAAGTTTATGGAATTTTCTAATCCTATCTTGAAAAGCACAAAAACAAAAATTGTCTAGAGTCATATTTGGGCAAAAAATTTCAAAAAACATGTCCAGATCGCAACTTCAAGACAGCATTGAACGATGGCTATTTCATGAAAACTATTCATTTAAAGAATCAAAAACCGAGGAAGATACTTTTCGCTTTGTAATAAAGGGTTTAGGAGCATATAAAATTCCAATTGAGATTTTTGAGCCAAAAAAACAGCAAGGTGTGATAGTTTTAGGCGGGAAAATATTTTTACAGAATAGACATACTGCAAGATTTTTGAAGTTAAATGAACAAGAACAGCAAAAATTCAAAAATTCAGTTAAAGACTTTTGTGATTCCATAAGGACAGTTCATAGGATCTTTAGAGAAGATGGCAAGGTGGTAGTAGGGGTATATGTGGTATTAGATAAAGTTGAACGATTTACACAACAGATTATGCTTGATGCCATAAACCAAGTATTAGAGATGAGTGAAAAGACAAATCAGTTCATAATGAAAACATTTTAAAGGTGATTTTATCAAAAAATACGCTATAAATCCACAAATCATTATAGACACCATATCTAAATACATCATATCACAACCACTAAAAAGAAAAATACTATGAAAAACACAATAATGTTTACAATTTTTATAGGAATCCTGTGTACTGTGTTATTTACATCATCATTGCCTACGACGTTTGCTATTGAATATAAGACGACAACAGATAACAGTAAGGTTCAGTGTAGGCAAGAACAAGTACTAGTGTATAGATTCTATGGAAAAGATTATCTTTGCATTGATGTTCCAGGCGCATTGCGATGGTCACAATTAGGTCTAGCTCAAATGATTGGAACACCCGCTCAAAGTCAAGAAGTTGATAAAAATGGTGGTTGTATGACAGATTTGGTTCCAGTGTATCGTGTTTATGCAGATAAAAATGCATGTGTAAAGGAATCAACTGCTAAAAAATGGCAAGAAGTCGGAACAGCTACAATAATTGATGATGAGCTAAGACAAAAGATAATGGAATCTATTAAAGAGAAAGAAGTACCAGTTGCTGTAAAAGTAGAATCAGAAGAGAGCGCACCTGAGGTTGAAGAATATGTACCTGAGGTTGAAGAGGATGAGATTTATGTTATACAAGACAGTGTAAGAATAGAACCTAACAATGACATTCCTTTAGCTAAAGTATGGTGCAATAACGGAGATTATGCTACAGGTGGAGGATACACTGTAGAAAAAGGATTGGACACGATGTACATTTACAAAAATACGCCAATAAAAGATGAGCCTAATAACAGAAATGGGTGGGAAGTTGGAGCAGAGAATAATGGATATACAAGCCAAACATTAACAGTCTATGTAGTTTGCCAAGTCCCATAAATTACCAGTTTTTGATGTTTTGTTTGGGGTTTAGCTTTTATTCGTACCAAAAAAAGATCATACAAGTCTTAGTGGGCAATGGGGATGTTTTGAGGGTTGGTTGCAATAGTTACGAACAAGTGTTAAACCCCCCATAAAATTAGGCGTTTTTGAAAAAATGACTTTGTTCGTAAACATGTATTGAATATCAGGGGGTTTAGCTTTTACGAATAAACGATAATTTACTAGAAAATTCTAGTTTTTATCAGATTACAAAAATTCAATGATCTTATTTTCTCAATATAATGTGAAAAAATAATTTTTGGCCTAAGTTTTACATAAAATGGTGGGCTAATCCTGCTTTTTTCGCATCTGAACTATCTCAATTTCCACAGTTTCTAGGGGTTCATCTACCTGGTTTCGTCGGATTGCAAACATTTTTGGTTTTTCATAGTCTTCTGTACAGTCAGGACATGCATAAACCAAAACTCGATGCTCATTTGGTGCCTTGGGGTTTGAAAGATGTGGATAATATACTAGCCTTGCGCCGCAATCAACGCAATACCTATTGGCCCGCCTAGTTCTGGCCAATGTAAACCTCCTGCATTATTGCAAATGTGCGATCAAATATTAGATCTATTCAGTCTAAATCAATAAACCAAAAGGTTCCATGGGCCTATATTTCTAAACTCGAGTTTAGAAATATCACTAATAATTTCTGGCCATTAGCAATAGATTTACGCTTGCGTCTTTACTGCATTTCTTAATTCGAATTAAGAAATATGAAAATGCGCCGCCCGTCAGACTTGAACTGACGACCATCGGATTAACAGTCCGGCGCTCTACCACGCTGAGCTAGGGCGGCAACAGGTTTGTACCTAGTCAAAAGCGATTTAATCTTTACTGGTTGAACTGTGAAAAGAAGTCTTGGATTTCTTTGTTATATTTTTCAACAAGATCAATAATTTCTAAATGCTCGTCTGCTGTTGGCTCACGCTTGTGAAATACTTGAAATGCGCTTAGTGCAGAGCCGACCATCTCGCCTACAAAAAAACCACATAAAAAATCACCAATATTTTGACATCCCCACACCTCGCCTATCCTTGGAGAAGCACCCGTGTTTTTGTAAAGTGCAAGTGTCTCTTTAATTAGCCTGTTTGTTTGTTCCTTAAATTCAGGATCAAGGGCCATGTTAAATTATGAATTGATGGTAATTTAGTGTTGTTTACTATTTTTCTATGCCTTTTGCTTTTGAATAAATGTAAAGACCATCAAGAAAAACACGGTGGTCTTTGCCTTTTACCTTTGTTTTTAGCTCAATTTCTGCTGCAGTCTGAGATACATCGGTAAGAACTGGGCCTGTCAGAATCAGATCATCGCCTTTTGATACAACCTTTGTATTTCCATGGATCTTGGCAACTCTTGGAGCACGCTCACCTTGAAAATTTTCTACGAGAACTTGGTTATCTTTTGTTTTTACAGTTATTGGAAAATGTGCATAAACTATCTTCATTTTGAAGGTATATCCTCCAACAACTCCTTCGCAGAGGTTCTTTAGTATAGAGCTTGCAGTGTGTAAAATAGCATAGTCTCTTTTTCTAGTTCCCTGTGCCTTTACAAGAATAGTTTTGTCTTTTACCTCTATTGATACAGGTATTTTTTTAAAATTCTTGTATGTCTTTCCAAGCGGGCCTTCAACATGAATCATGTACTTTTTTAGAGTTACAGTTACCTTTTGTGGAATTTCCACCACTGTTTCAAACTTTTCCATCTGTTTAGTAGACATATCCTATCAAAAGCCCCCCTAATCCCTTGTTTGCTGCATCGTGATGCGACATTACTCCTTGATTTGTTGTAACTAAAAGCATGCCTCGTGAATATGATGGCAGGTATTGTTGCTCCCATTCATTGTACTCTGTTCTTTTTACCTTGAATCTTGGAGTAATAGCTCCGCATTTTGTTATCTTTGCTAACAGTTTGACTTTGAACTTGCCTCCGCGTCTGTCATCAACGTGTTCAAATTCTCCAATATAGCCTGATTTTTGCAATGTTTTTAGAACCTCAATTCCAAGTTTTGAAGTTGGCATGATAATGCAATCACCTCTACGTCGTGCCTCTGTGTTGTATAGTGTTACAAACAAATTTGCTAATACATTAGTTGCTGGCATTTTCTTTTCACTACTTGTTTTTCCTAAATCCTAAAGATCCTGCTACTTCGCGAAAGCATCGACGACAAATCATAAGATCATATTTTTGGATGACTGCTGTGTAATCTCCACATCGCTTACACCATCGTGAGCCTCGTCCAAACTCGTGTTTTTTTCTGCCAGTAAATTCGTATGTTCGATTCTTCGCCATTATACTATCTCCAATCCAAACTCGCGAGTCAGAAATTCTTGTGCTTCTTGATGCGAAATTCTATGAGTCTTGCCAACCTTTGCCTTGTGACGGCTTCTAAGTCTAATATTAAATCCCGGTCTGGCTAGTGTTACTGCAATATCTAATCCAAGTATGCCAATTTTTGGCTCATACTTTATTCCAGGAATATCGATATGTTCTTTAATTCCAAATGAGAGATTACCAAAATCATCAAATGATGAGCCTTTGATTTTGTTTCCCTTTGCCTCAAAGAGTCGTTTCAAAAGTGCGGTAGCATCTTTGCCCCTAATAGTTACTGCAACGCCTATAGGTTCACCTTTTCGCACTCCCCAGTCTCTTTGAGTTTCTTTTGCATCTCTGGCACAGGACTTTTTTCCAGATATTTGATCCAGTGCAAGTTTTGCAACCTCGATTGCATCCCCTGACTTTCCAACGCCCATGTTCAATACAACTTTGTTAAGCGTAATTGTTTTCATCAGGGATTGAGTTTGCTGCGCCATATTTTTCACCGAACTTGAATGACAGGTTTTTCTTTTCCTACTGCCATGACAAGATCTAGAGGAATTTCGATCTTTCTTTCTCCAAGTGAAATTAGTGCTCGCTTTGGTAGAATGTATGTACCTGCTCTTATCTCTGCAACTGCCCCAACCTGTCCTGCATTTATTCCTCTTGTAACTATAACTTGAGCGCCTTTTTCTAATTTTATTACTTCTAAAATTTTCTGTTCAGGAACTTGAATTAAACAAGAATCACCTACATTAACATCAGTATCTGAGATCATAGAACGACCATCATGAAATCCTAGCTGTGTCTTTTTGTTTTTTATTGTAGTTTTACTTGTAAGCTTGACCAGCTTTTTTGATTTTTCTGTATTTGGAATCTTTAATGGCTTTAGCACATGCCCTCCATGTGGAACTAGTCTGTAAATATCTGAAACGCCAGATAATTCAATAACATCCATCAATCCTATCCCGTGATGAAGTGACTTGCGCGTTACTCCATCAATGGTGACTTTTCCTCCATAAATTGCAGATTTTGATTCTCTGAGGGATTTTGTGAGCTTTAGTGTGTCACGAACCAGGACTGCGCTTGGAATTGAAGAATGTTTTGAGTGAGGCCCAGGCCTTACTGTTACAACAAAACGCTTGTCTTTTCTTGTAATGCCCCAAAACGTTGGAGCCATTTGTCGTTTTAGTTTTTTGCTACCTGCTATGCTTACCATTTATTTTTCACCCTTTTTTTCCTTTAATTCTTTTTTTGGCTTTTTTGGTGCTGCTTTAGCTTTCGGTACCTTTGGTGTTTTTGTAGCAGGTTTAGCTTTTGCTCCTTGTTTTGGTTTTGGTTCAGTTTGTGGTGCTTTTTGTTTTTCTTCTACCGCTTTTGGTTTAGTTTCTTCTTTTAGTTTGATTTCTTCTTTTAGTTTGATTTCTTCTTTTGGTTTTGCTTCTTTTTGCTTTGAAGTTTTGGACTTTGTTCCTTCTAGTTTTTGAATACGCCACTTGTCGCTTGTATTTAGCTCAGTTACAAGTAGATTTGAAGAATGAATATAGACATCAAATTGTCCTCCCTTTAGTTTTTCTTTTTTTATTCCCTCAATTGTAACTGCTCTTTTTAAAGTATTTACTTCCTTTACCTTTCCATCAACTCCCTTGAATTCGCCACGCAACACTCGAACAGTATCGCCAATTGTTACACGAATGCTTCTTGTGCCATACTTTTGCCTTAGATCTTTTGAAAGATGACTTCCAAGCTGTTTGCTTAGCACATGATATGGTGCTTGATAAAGTTGGAGATTTCTAATTTTTGTCGGCTTCATTTTATACCACCATTGATGCCAGGTTTGCTATTCTTGGCCATTTTTCAGAAGCCTCTGCCGCAACAGGGCCCTTGATGTCAGTTCCTTTTATTTCACCTTCTGGAGTAACAAGAACACCAGCGTTGTCTTCAAATGATACACGTATTCCGTTTAGTCTTCGAATTGGATATTTTTGTCTGATAATCACAGCACCATAGACTTGTTTTCGCAGCTCAGCTGGCCCTTTTTTTACTACAACATTTACAAAATCACCTACTGCAGCTGCAGGCATTCGTGAAACGCGTGTTTTTGTTTTCTGTACCATAACAATTTCAATAATTTTTGCACCAGTATTGTCTGCACATCTTATCTGTGCACCTAGCGGCAAGGCGCGTGTTACATATGGCCTAAATTCTTCAACGCCTTTTGCAGATACTGCACGACTTTTAGTTGACATTAAGATTTAACCTCCACTACTACAAAGGAGACAGATTTTGACAGTGGTCGACATTCTGCTGCTACTACCTTGTTGCCTTCTTGTATTGCAAGACATGACGGTGCAAATGCATGAATTGTACTCTTGCTTCTTGCATATCTTTTGAACTTGTCAAGGTATTTTGGAGTTTCTCGTTGTACTACAACCATTTTTCTTGCCTTTGCGCTAACTACTGTTCCTTCAAATAATTTTCCACGCACTGACAGATTTCCATGAAACGGACAATGAGAGTCAGTACATTCTGATTTTGGTGCACTGGCAGGTAATCCAATATTTCTGCTCATAGCTTTGCCCCCAACCTATCATATGATCTTCGATTTAGTATGGCGCCATCTAGAACAGCTTGTGTGCCATCTAGTTTGAATTGCCATTTGCTGTTATGTTTTGGGATCATTTTTAGTCCGTTTTTTGTGTCAAGTGTGAACATTGATTTTGTCTCATCAACTATTCTACCAGATAATCCTACAATCTGCTTGTTTGATGAATCCAAAATTTCGGTGTCTAGTCCGATTAGCTCATGAAGCGCAATATTTTCTTGTGTAATCATTTCTTTTTCATCTCATTTAATCTTGTAAGAACTCGCGCAATGTCTCTTTTTAGTGGCTTTATTTTTCCGCTGTCTTTTCGCAGCGTGCCTTTGGCGGATTCTACGTTTAATTTTACTAGATCTGTTCGTAGCTGATCCAGTCTACCTTTAAGATCAGTCTCATTTAGCTCTCGAATTGTCTTCATTTTGAGGTGTGCCATTACTTTAGCTTCTCCTCTACTTCTTCTAGTGTCTCAAGACTCTTCATTTGTTCTGCTTCAAACAAAATTTGTTCAGTTTCTGTTCTTGGTTTTTTCTGCTCAAGCTCTTTAGCTACAATCTCTTCTGCAATTTCTTCAGTTATGACAATTTCTTTTTCCTCTTCTTCCTCTTCTCTTTCTTCTACTTTTGGTGCAACCGTCTTTTGTTTTATTGTTGCCACGTCTCTTAGCTCAAATTCTGGCACAACTTTGTCTTTTCTTGCAATTCTGATTCGTATACCAATTAGCCCCATAGGGGTTTCTACATGTGCAATGTCTTCATTTACTATAACTTCGGCGTGATGACCTGCACGTGGAAGAATTCCAGCCGTATGTTTTTCAAAAGATGACCTGTCGCCTCGAAGTTTGCCTGAACATGTGATTTGAACACCCATTGCGCCATTTTCCATTATTTGTTTTAGTGTCCACATCGTAGCCCGTCTAAACGCAGTACCTCGTTCAATGTGTGAGGCCAATCTATTGCACATTACACTTGAAGAAAGCTCAGGATGTTCGATTTCAACAACTGATAGTTGCGGATTTTTTAGGCCAAAGTCCTTTGCTAAAATTTCAGTTAGTTCACGTATGCCACTTCCTTTTCTTCCAATAACAATTCCAGGTCTTGTAACATGTAATGCAACTCTGGTTCCTGTTGGCGTTTTTGAAATATCAACGCCAGCATATCCTGCGTCTTTTATTTTCTTTCGCAGATAGTCATTTAGCAACATCATGTTATAGTTGTCTTTTAGTACGTTTTTTGTTGATGACATGACTATACCTCTTGTGCAACCAACTCAACATGTGTTAGAGTATTGTTTTTTGGAGTTGCCCTTCCCATAGCTCGTGAGATAAAGCGTTTGACTATTACGCCTTTGTGGACTGTGGCGTTTATAATTTTTAGTCTGTCCAAGTCCATTCCTTTGTATTCTGCGTTTGACTCTAGATTATCAAGTAGTTTTACAAATTCTGTTGCTGCCTTTTGTGGATACCTTCCTGCCATGACACCTGGGTCTGACTTGTGGCCCACCTGCTTTTTGTATCGTCTAAATGGTACTGCGTTTTGAAATGATATAACGCCATTTAGAAAATCGCGAGCCCTTTCAATTGACATTCCCTTTATTGCAACTGCGATTTCTCGTGCATGTTTATGTGATATTTCTTTTTCTCTCAAGGAAGCACGGACATGTTTTGTGCTATCAAATTTTGCAAATGCATAATCGAATTGGCCCATACAATCACTTTAGTGGCACATACAGACTTGACCTTGATGCGCCAACGCCGGGTGCACCATGAGATACTCTTTTGTTTGTCATAACATATTCGCCCAGATAATGACCAATCATTTCTGGAATTATAGTAACAGGAACAAAATCCTTTCCTGAAAAAGTATTAACAGTCACGCCAACCATGTAAGGCAAGACAATCAGATCACGTAGATGTGTTTTGATTGGAGTTTTTAGTTTTCCTGCCTTTGCAAGCTTGATTTCTTCAATTAATTTTCGCTTTCCATCAGTAATTCCGCGTGTGAGTGATCTTCGCTGTCTTGAGGAGAACAGCAAAAATAGTTTTTCAAGTGACATGCCTTGAAGCGCTTCTAATGGGACTCCGCGATACTCAAATTGCTTTACCATTTTTTATCACCAATTTGTAAAAAATCACGCTTGACCATATTATAGCATTCCTATTTTTGTTGCCAAGTCACGCGCCTTTTCTGTTGATTCAAATTTAACAAAGGCCTTTTTTCCGTAAACCGTTTTTGCGGTGTTAATATCTACTGCTTTTTCATTGTATAATGTTGTTACTGCTTCTGCAATCTTTGATTTTGATGCAAAGTTGTTTACAATAAAGCAGATTTTTTGCTCGCTTTCAACTAGCGCAAATGTCCTTTCTGTGACATATGGTCTCAGTATTATTTTTGTTGCCTCGTCTGTATTCATCTAACATTCACCATTAATTCCAGATGAGTTGACTTGATCTTTGCAATCTCATCTATTGCACTCTTTGAATATACAGTAAGCCTGATTGAGTGAGAGCCTGGTGCCAAGTCCAAAACACTAAGGTGGTTTGCAGCTACTACATCGACCCCAGAAAAAGAGCCGCATGCTTTTGCAAGTTTTTCAGGATTTTTTGTAACAAAGAGTATACTTTTTCCAATCTTTGTTTTTCTTCCACGCAATGCAGATTTTCCTGTGCGAGCCTTCCTTGTACTAAGCCTTTCAATATCTTGTGACAGCTTTAGAGAATCAAGAATTTTTTTCATCTCTTTTGCAGTAGATACAGATTCTATATCATCAGAGACAACAATTGGAAATGATTCAATTCCTTCTACTTTGTGGCCACGCATCTCTACTAGTTCTTTTGATGCAGTAGCGGCAATTGCAGAGCATAATGCAAGCGTATTTTCTTTTTTGTTTAGTTTTTTGTAGATTATTCTTTCTACAATTGGTGGATGTGCCTGCCTTCCTCCTCGAGCTGAAGCAACCCCTCCGGCCTGTCCTTGTCTTCCGCCGCCTCCACCACGCATTCTTGCAATTCTTGCCTGTCCATGGCCTGTTGGAGGATCATTTGACATTGCAACAACATCCATGCCAGCAGTAGGATGTCTTCCCTGTCTTTGGTATCTGTGCGAGTCAAGATTTACGTAAGCCTTGTGAATTAGATCTTTTCTAAACGGCGTAAAAAATACTGGCGGCAGCTCGATTTCAGATTCTTTAGAACCTACAAGTGACAGAGTATGAGCTTTCATACAACAACCTCAAGAATGTTTGGCTTGAGAATCTTTGATGGAATTTTTCTTATCTGTGATCTAAATTTAACTAATCTATTGTAGGTGCCAGGAACCGAGCCCTTTAGTATTACATAATCTCCATTTACTGTTCCAAAATGTTTGAACCCACCAGATGGATTGATTTTAAATTCACTTTTTTCTGTGTTGCCCATTATCATAATTCTTTTGTTGTACTCGACTCTTTGATGGAACCCCCGCTGGCCTCCACGTGGAACTGTATACATTATGTTTGAAGGAGAAATTGGTCCAAGTGAGCCTAGTGCCCTGACACTTTTTCTTGATTTGTGCTGTTTTCTTTTTACTCCATATCTTGTAATTGGGCCTTCCCAACCTTTGCCTTTTGTTATTGCAGCAACATCAACCATTACACCTGTTTCAAAAACTTGATCAATTTTTACTTCTTTTCCTAAAAGATCTTTTACATACGCAAATTGTTTTTCAACTGTACCGCCCTTTACTGCCACCTCAAAAACAAATGGCTTTTTTTGCTCACGCCCTGCAGCCTGTGGCGAGATTGCAACGAGTGCAAAAATTTCTTCGATTCTATGCAGTGATTTTTCTGCCTTTGCTATGTTTTCATCACTTGGTTTTGCAGTAAAAAGTCTTGAAACATACTTTGGCAAGTCTTTTGCATAAACATCAAACGCTGCATGTAGACCATCATTATTTTTTGAGTATCCACGCATTCCAATTACAACAATTGGAGGTGTTGCAACTACTGTTGCAAGTGAGACAAGCTGCTTTCCAAAGTTTGGAGTTTTTTCACGATCATCGATGCTGACAACTTGGATACAACCTGCCTTGAATCCTGCATAAGCTAAAAGTTTTGGTTCTTGCAAAGTCGTTTTTGGCCAAGTGCGAATACGTGCTTCCATGCTTTTAGCACGTCCTCTAGGAAGGTATGCAAGGCTACCACGACGTGGTTGGCTATGTTTTCTATGACCCATAGATAAACGAAAAAAGTCGCAAACCCCATTATATACGTACTAAAATTTTGAAACAAAAAATCGGTTTTTTGTAAAAAATCTTACGGCTGCAAAATATCATTAATTGAGAAAAATATTGTTATTGCTCCGATCACAACACCAGCTGTTCCAAGTGCAATTGCCAAAATTAGAAATTTTTTTTGTTTTCTCAAAAGCAAACTTTTTTGATATTAAATATAACCCAATCGCATAATGTTTAGAATCGACAGAGTTCCAAGAAGCGCTTCTTCTAGTCTGACTGTTTCAGTAGCCTGTTGTGGAAAAAAGTTTAGAGTCTTTGAGTTTTGTATGTTCTTTATGTTAGGACCCAAGAGATCATATAGTCCTCTTTGTGGCGAACCAAAAACAACAAGAAGTGGTTTTTGATCAAAGAAATTTTCTAACGATGTTTCTGTTATTGACTTTCCTTTTCGTGAAGTCAGTATGATGTTTCCATCCCATGATGATAAAAATTCAGACAGATTTTTTCTTTCTTTTACCTTGTATCCCCAATACTTGGGTATGTTTTCTTTTGTAATTTCCTTTATCTCAAAATCTGGATATCCTGTTTTGAATTGGATTGTAACTCTATCGCCACTTTGCAGCTTGCCAAAATATGGAATCGCAAAATCAATTCCTACATCAACAAACTTTTTTCCTTTCAGGAAAAATATTACGCCATCACGAATATCCCCACTTTGGATTTTTTTAGGGTTTATCATTGGCAGGTGGCTTGGAATTTTAAGCGGTGCCATCACACCAGCATATCTTAGCTCATCAAGTTTTGGATATAATCGCCTGCGGAGATACTGTGGGGTTTCTAAATATTTCAAAAGAGTGACAATAAGCGATGTTTCAGATTTGCTTCCACCTTCATGATAAACATAGATTGTATCTATTTCAAAAATTGCACAAGCCCTTGCAATAAGTGAGATCTTGCGAGACTTGTCAAGCTGGGTTGATTCGTCGCTTAGAGATGAGTTTGGGACTGCGATTGAAATATTCAAGAGTCGGTTTATTTTTTATCAGTAGGGTATTTTTGTTTTGCAATCTTTGCATACTTTGCAATCTGATCTTCTGGAATTATTTCAAATTTTTTTGTATCAACTTTTATCTGCGACATTTTGATATGTTTTGATCCTTCTTTTTCTTCACTTACCAGATAAATTGCGGCAACTGCAAGCGCACCTGCATCATCAAGTGACATATTTTGGGTGTATGATTTTTCAAGAAAATCGGCTACAACGTCAGAGCCAGAACCAATTGAAACTGCATCATATGCAATGTAGGTTCCACTTGGATCAGTAAGATAAAGCGAACTTCCATGATCATCGACGCCGCCAATTATTAGTGCAACACCAAAAGGCCTTACACCTGCATACTGGGTAAATTGCTGACACTGGTCTGCTAGATGTTTTGCTATAGTCTCTACCTCAACTGGTTCGTCGTAAATCATTTTGCTGCTTTGTGAGAAAAATCTTGCATTGTCAACTTGACTTCTTGCATCTGGGATGTATCCTGCAGCTGCAACTCCAATGTGTTCATCGACTTGGAAAATTTTCTGAGGTGTTTCTGAAATCTGGAGCTTTCGGGGTTTTTCTTCAACTGCGATGATTATGCCGTCTTTATTTTTTATGCCAACTGCAAGCGTTCCTCGCCTGACAGTTTCAATTGCATATTCGACTTGATACAATCTACCATCTGGTGAAAAAACAGTAATGGCTCTATCATAGCCTTGTTGTTGTGGCATCATTTTTGTTTTCAATGCTTTGAAAGTTTAATTTAAGTCTAGTTATGCACAAAATGTGCGATTTGAAATTCCATTTACTGGGCACAAAAACATAACAGCATTGCACCAAAATACAATTGAGATCACAACAGAGCCCAAGCTAACAATAAACGGCGACTGTATTGTTGGGATAAATGCATCATGTGGATGTGATGGACTTCCAGAAAAGCTAAAAAAAGAAATCCGCGATCCAAGCTCAAAAATAAAGTTTTCAATTATTGTAGATAATCAGTCTTTTACAGTAAACGGTCATGGAAGCAAGGACCTGAAATTGTCTCATCCACATGACATAGTGTTGAGAAAAAGCAAGTTTGTTTGCCCAAGAACTATTGCCATTGGGTGCGACAAGGCATCAGTCTCAATTCCAAAAAAAATGATTCATGTTTTGCAAGACCCGCAAACAAAGGGAATTTTTGTTATCGAAGTCACTTAGAGTTTTGGTGTGAGTTTTCTAGAATTTCTGTAATTGCGCGATTTATGATTTCAAATGTAAGATACTGGCCATAGCTGTCATGCTCAGGTTTTGAGTTTTTGTTTGCAGTTTTTTGCGAGATATTTTTTAGCAGTTTTTCGATTTTGCCACTTGTTGTTTTGACAAGCGATGAGTACTTTGCATCAAAATCTTTTGGCAGATTAAATCCTAAAAACTTTGTTGAAGTTCCGTAAAATTTTGTAACAGCACCTCTAGCTTCTTCGATTCTTACAATCTCAATTAGACCTGATTCTTTGAGAATATCCAAGTGATGCCGCATCGTTGTTAGCGCCTTTTTGTAACCTGACTTTTTTAGCTCATCTAGGATTTGTTCTGCGTTAAGCTCCTTTCTGTATAAAATCTCAAGAACTTTTGCACGAGCCGGATCCTCGATTGCGCGGGCCTGATCAGCTGTTGTTATGACAGTCCGATTTACCCTTGCTGGCTTTTCAAGTAACGTTGACATGTTTAGGATTAAGTCTAGCAATAAGCTAAAAGATCCTCATATCATATTTTTTTGGCTATTCGCACTAATTTTTCTTCGCTACAGCAACCATGGTTATGTTACAAATAAAATATCATATGCTACAAAGAACATAGTTGCATAATCATAATTGTTATAGTGAAACTATCAAAGTTGTAGCAATACAACAAATTAGCAAAAAATAACAAAAAAGGCAGCTTGTGGGAAATCATGTGGTAGGTGGGCACCATAATGGCAAAAATCAACAATTGTAACTTGAGATGATTTTGGAAAATTCGAGTTATAGTGAGTGACCGGTTAGTCTTTCGTATGCAATAACATATCGCTCAGTCATTTTGCTTATCAGATTTTGAGGAATTTTAGGTGCAACAGGCTCTTGGCCTCTTGCCCGTGCATCTTCAAACTGCTTTTGATATCCATTTGCTGTAAGCCAGTCACGCAGCAATTGTTTGTCATATGCGTCTTGTATCCTGCCAATTTCATAAGAGATTTTTGGCCATAGCCTGTATTCGTCAGGACCAATAGAGTCACCTAGAATGATTTTGTCGTCAAGCTTGCCAAACTCTAACTTTAGATCAGCTAAGATAAATCCTGCAGCATCTGCGATGCGAGCCATTTTGTTGTATATTTTAATCGATGTATCAGACAACCAGTCAAACTCTCCTTCTGTTACAAGGTTTTGTTCAATTGCGGCAGTCTTGTCAATTGGTATATCATGGATTGATTTTGTTGTAGGATCAAAAATTGGCTCCACTAGTTTTGCGGCAAGCCTTGTATCCGCATCATTGGGCAGCTTGATTTCACCGCTTTTCCATCTACCTACAAGGCTTCCATAAAAGTATCCCCTTACAACACACTCTATTGGAAGCATTTTCATTTTTTTTACAATCATTTCTGTCTTTGACTTGGTTTTGACAAAATGATTTTGGACATTCAATTCGTTAAACCAAAACTCTGCAAACTTGCATAACACCTCACCTTTTTTTGGGATCTCATCTTTGAACTTTACATCATATGCAGAAACGCGGTCGCTAAACTTGAAAAGTAAGTTGCCGTCCTCAAGGTCATAGACATCCTTTACTTTGCCTGAACCGATAAACCTCAAACAGAATTTGTTAATATCAAGATCATTTAACTGATACTAGGAACCCATCATGCCAGGCATTTTGGTTGGCATTCTGTAGACCTTGTTTACATAGATTCCCTCATCTGCAGTAACTATGACAAATTCCATCTGACTGTCTGAAGGAGGCGAAACTATGATCTTTTGTCCTGGCTTTAGAGTGCCAATCTCTTGAATTTGCCCTGCTCCAAAATTAGCCCTCACATTTGTCAATGGCTCACTGCCAGTATTTTGGATAGTTACTCGTGCCATAGTAAAGAGGCTTTGCGGATCCTTGAAAGGATCAACTGAGACCTCGTACTGCTGGGATGCAAACGTTCCTTTTGATAAGGAAACACCTACAACCACGCCTATTGTAACGATTGCTGCTGCCATTGCAGCTAAAATTATCTTGTATGTGCCCAACTAGAAAATAATGCCTTTTCTTACTTTTAAGACTATTTGCCGTCTTGCTCTGGAATAACAGAAAGCGTTGTAGTAGATACTACGTTTTTTATCTTACGAATTTTTTTTGTTATGGTATTTTCAATGTCCCTTTGAGTTGGGGCTTCGATTTTTACAAAAATATCATATACGCCAAATGTTCCCCTTGCCTCTTTTACATAATTGATTTTTAAAATATCGTTCATAACTTCCATCTCATGGGCAATCGCACTTTTTACCAAGACATATGCAGTTTCCATTTGTGCTATTCCCCTTTCATTTCTATTCTTGTCTTAAAGGCAGGCTTTATTCCAAGAGTTTCATAGTTTCCAGTATAACAGGTAAAACACAACGAGTCATGTGGGATCCCAATTGCCCTTGCAAGATTTTCAGAGTCATTATACCCAAGAAAGTCAGCACCTATCTCAGAGCGTACTTTATCAACAATCTCTTTTTCTGAAAGATCCTTGCCATCAGCATATGTTGCAAGCTCCTCTTTTGATGGAAAGTCAATTCCTGCATAACAGGGATACTTGATTGGCGGATATGTGATAAGCATGCTAATTTTTTTTGCGCCAGCACGTCGTAGTGCCTTGATTATTGCCTTTGAGCTTGTGCCACGAACCAAGCTGTCATCTACTACAACAACATGTTTTCCTTCAATGATTTCAGCTATCGGTATTATCCAGCGGTTTATCTCGATTCTGTCGCTTTGGTGTGGCTCGATAAAGCTTCGCAGCGGTCCTTTTTTGCTGTAACGGTCCTTTAGCAGGCCTTCATCAAATTGGACCCCAAGCTCTTGCGCATACCCTAACGCTGCAGGCCTTGCAGAGTCGGGTACTGGAATTACCAAATCTGCGTCTTTTATTGGAAACTTTTTTGCAAGAAATTGTCCGATTCTTTTTCTTGCCATGTAGATGTTTGTTCCCTCCATTCTGCTTGTTGGATGGGCAAAGTAGGTGTATTCAAAAGAACAATGTGCATGTGTTTTTTCTTCTGAAAACATCTCTGTTTCAATTCCGTTTCTGCTAAATTTGATAAGCTCGCCTGGCTTTACATCACGGATTAGTCTTGCTCCAATTGCAATAAGGGCAGATGACTCTGATGCTACTATGTGAGTGTTGTTTTCTTCTTTGTATCCTAGAACCATTGGCCTAAAGCCACGGGGGTCGCGTGCCGCATAGACAGAGTTGTCATCTGACAAAAATGTAAAGC
>Ga0209108_10000854_pt1 | contig 17302 bp, 15 predicted proteins | sample Rifsed10ft1_FD_184003 | JGI IMG/M metagenome (GOLD analysis project Ga0209108, IMG submission 184003) | Soil microbial communities from Rifle, Colorado, USA - sediment 10ft 1 (version 2) | ecosystem: Environmental > Terrestrial > Deep subsurface > Rock core/Sediment | place: Rifle, Colorado...
GCCAGCGCGTCATGCCATTGCGAGGGCTTCCGCACAATGGTGACGCCAATCGTGGACCCTTGCGACGCAGGTTTCACTACGACCGGCCAACGCAACTTCGCTGCCCGCAACAGGGTGGCGCTTGAGACCTTCTTCCCGCGCTTTACAACGGTGCCGGCTGGCACGGGAATACCCGCTGAGGCTAAGAGTGTTTTCGTCGTCACTTTATGCATGCCGATCGCGCTGGCCTGGATGCCGGATCCGGTGTAGGGAATTCCCAGGGTTTCCAAGAATCCTTGAATCGCGCCGTCTTCCCCGCCTGGTCCGTGCAACGCGAGAAACGCCAGGTCGATCTTCTGATCGTACAGATCCTGAGAGAGCGTCGCGCCGACATCGATGGCCACCGCATTGTAGCCACGGCGAACCAGCGACCGATGGACTGCGGCGCCTGTCCGGAGCGAGACGTCACGCTCGGCTGATTGCCCACCCATCAATACCCCGATACGGGCACGGGTCAAAAGGGGTCGCTCTGTTAAGCGAGGCTCGCTCATACCGCTACATCTCTCCTACAATTTTGAGTTCGAGATCTAACCGCACACCAGTCCGACGGCGAATGGTGCTGCGAACCTCCCCAATCAGCGCAATCACGTCCGCCGCGCGCGCCTGCCCCCGGTTGACCATGAAGTTGGCATGCTTCAATGAGACTTCCGCATCGCCGACGCGTGCCCCCTTGAGGCCGACCGCCTCGATCAACCGGCCGGCAGAATCGTTCGGAGGATTCTTGAATACACAACCCGCGCTCGGCATCGCGAGCGGCTGCGTGTCCCGTCGATAGCGGAGATAGTCCTTGACCACTCGCTCAATCTCCGATCGGACCCCTTGCGTTAATTGAAGCCACACCCCCACGACGATGCCGCGAGGCAGCAAGGCCCGTCGATACTCGAACCTCACCTGGGCAGCCTCCACTTCTATGATCCGGCCTGTCATGGTCACCATACGAACGGCCTTGATCGAATCCTTCATTTCCCCGAGCTTCGTGCCGGCGTTCATCACCACACAGCCGGCCACCGTACCGGGAATTCCCGCCGCCCATTCTAATCCCGCAAGGGAGTGGCGGATGGCGTATCCGATCAATGTCGGCATCCCGACTCCCCCTTCGGCATAGAGGACAGACCCCGGTTCTTCTTTGATCCCCCGCAACCGCACCAGGCTGACCACGATGCCACGGATGCCCCCGTCCCGGATGAGCAGATTCGTCCCACCCAGGACAAACAACGGGATCTTACGGGCGCGCGCCTGCTTGACCACCAGACAGACATCCTCAATGTCAGCCGGTTCCACCACGACATCCGCCGGCCCTCCAATCTTGAACGAGGTGTACTCTCGCAACGGAGCCTGGAAGGATACGGATCCCCGGAGACCTGCCACCGCACCCCGCACATCTGCCCGCGTAAATCGCGCATGCACTCTCGCAGCTGTCGTGACAGGCCGACCTCCTCGCTTCATAGCATCATGCGGTGGGGGCCAATCGGGCCAACAGTCCAAGCCCGGTCTTCCAGATATCCCCCGCCCCCATTGTGATGACGAGATCCCCCGGTTTCAGATAGGGCAGCACCTGATCCACCAACATGTCTTTTTGTTCCACAAAGGTCACGGACGGATGGCCGGCCGCACGAACAATATCGGCCAACTTGGCTCCGGACACCCCGGGAATCGGTTGCTCCCCTGCCGCATAAATTTCCGTCAAGAACAGTACATCCGATTGCTCGAACGCGTTCGCAAAATCCTCCAACAAGTCTCGCGTCCTGGTATAGCGATGCGGCTGAAACAGTACCACCAAGCGCCGGTCCCCCCACCCTTGCTTCGCCGCGGCCAGGGTGGCCTTGATCTCAGTCGGATGATGCCCGTAATCGTCCACGACCATGATCCCATTGGCTTCCCCTCGCAGATGAAAGCGACGCTCTACCCCGGCATAGGCCGCCAGCGCTTTCCTGATGAGATCCACCGGCACATCCAATTCGATGCCGATCGCAATCGCCACGAGCGCGTTGGAGACATTGTGGCGGCCGGGCACCGCCAGGCGGAACGGGCCCAGATTGCGCCCACGGAACTGCGCCCGAAACTCAGCGCCCCATTGGTTCAAGTTGATTTCTGTCGCAAAGAAGTCCGGCGTGACACCCTCACGCTCACTGAGCCCGTAGGTCTGATAGCGCTTCACGATATTTGGGAAGAGCGCTCTGAGCCGATCATCGTCCGCACACAACACGGCCAACCCATAGAACGGCACCTTATTAATAAACTCGAGAAAGCACTCGTTGATCCGCTCCATGCTGCCGTAGTGTTCGAGATGTTCCCGGTCAAGATTCGTGACCGCGGCGATAGTCGGAGACAGACGGAGAAACGACCCATCGCTCTCATCTGCTTCCGCCACAAGGAGATCGCCTCGGCCAAGGCGGGCATGACTCCCCAGCGCATTCACTTTACCCCCGATCACCATGGTGGGATCCAACCCGCCCTGTGCCAGCACATTGGCCACCATCGACGTCGTCGTGGTCTTCCCGTGGGCGCCGGCAATGGCGACCCCGAACTTCAGTCGCATCAGCTCCGCTAGCATCTCGGCCCGAGGAATCACGGGAATCTTCTTTGTCTTCGCCGCCACGACCTCGGGGTTCTGTGCCGACACGGCGGAGGAGATGACCACCACTTGAGCCTCCCCTACATTCGATTCCTGATGGCCGACAAAGATGCGTCCGCCGAGTTCTTCCAATCTCCGCGTCGTATCGGAGGCCTGCAAATCCGAGCCCGTCACTTTATATCCCAGCGTCAACAACACCTCGGCGATGCCGCTCATCCCCGATCCCCCGATTCCGACTAGATGGATCTGCTGCGTCTTACGAAACATCGGCGCGCGCCTTACTCCACCGGCCGGTGGATACAAATGTGACCCCTGTCCGCGTTGCCCAATACCATTAGACTCCTTCCGCTCCACCAGACTGGTTGACATCATGATAGCCCTCCATGAGTGCGTAGCATTCGCGGACGATGACCTCGGCCGCATCGGTTCGCCTCATCGCTAGACTTGCTGCCCCCATCGCCCACAATCGCTCCGGATCCCTGAGAATGGTCACCACGGTGCGAACCAACATGGGTCCTGTGAGCGCAGATTGCGGGAGTACCACGGCGGCCCCGGCTGCTTCCATTACCTTGGCATTCTTCGTTTGGTGGTCGTAAATGGCCGACGGCAACGGAATAAGAACGGCCGGCTTTCCGCACGCCGTAAGTTCCGCCACCGTCATGGCGCCGGCTCTCGCCACGACCAGATCCGCCTCCCGTAATGCCACGGGCATATCGTAGAGAAACGGCGTTACCCGCGCGGCAATGCCGGCGCGACGATAGGCCTCGGCCACCCGCGCATGATCGAACTCGCCAGTCTGATGGGTCACTGTGAGATGTGACAGTTGCGTCATCAGTTCGGACAATCCTTCCATCACCGCTGCATTGATCGCCTTCGCCCCCTGGCTTCCGCCGAAAATCAATAGATGAAACGGTCCCGACTTTTCCCGGCTCTGTTGATTACCCTCCAGGAACGCCTTTCGAATCGGAGTCCCTACCACCCGCACCTTGGAACGATTGAACGAGTGAGCCGCCGACTCAAATGCAAGAAAGACGCGTTGCGCGAATGGTCCCACCGCCTTGTTCGCCATGCCAGGATCTGCATTCGGTTCAAGAATCACGCGCGTCACCCCGGTCAATGCTGCCGCAAGAAGCATCATAGGACTCGTATAACCGCCAACCCCGATCACCAGATCCGCCCGTCTGGTTCGTAGAATCCGCAGGCACTGCCACAAACTGACCGGCAGCGCGCACAAGCCTGTCACCAACCCGAACAGCCCCTTCCCCATCACCGGCCTGGCACTGATCAAGGCCAGCTCGAATCCCTCGTGGGCGAGCACGTTCGATTCAAGTCCACGCGCTGTCCCCACGAAGAGCACCTTGGTCGTGGGATCGTGCCGGAGAAACTCTCGCGCCAACGCCACAGCCGGATAGAGATGGCCACCGGTTCCTCCTGCTGCAATGACGATCGTCATTCGTAATCCGACCCACCACGTCCACCACGGGACCCGCCGGCATGCCGGTCGCGAGAAATACTGAGCAAGATCCCCACGCCGATCAGACTGACCACCAACGACGACCCTCCGTAGCTGACGAACGGTAAGGTAAGCCCTTTCGTCGGCAAGAGCCCCGTCACCACCGCCGCATTCACCAACGCCTGGCCGCCGATCAACAAGGTAATACCCATGCCCAGATAGCGGCCGAACGGCATCCGCGCACGCGCGGCGATCTGAAACCCCCGCCACACAAAAAATGCAAACAGCAGGGTCACGGTGGCGGTCCCGATGAGCCCCAGTTCTTCGCCGACCAGCGCCAGGACAAAGTCTGTATGCGCCTCCGGAAGGAAGTAGAGCTTCTGTTTGCCCTCGCCCAATCCCACCCCGAACGGACCGCCGCTGCCAAAAGCCAAAAATGATTGCGTGATTTGGAACCCGGCATCCGACGCATCCTTCCATGGAGCAAGAAATGTCATGAGCCGTTGACGTCGATAGCTGGAACCGAGAACCAGCACCAGCACGACCGGAATCGCGCAGAGGCCTAAGGCCAATAAATGGGAGATACGCGCCCCAGCGAGAAAACACATCCCGACCGTCACCAGTCCGAGCACCACGACCGTCCCAAGATCCGGCTCGAGCAGCACCAGGCCACCCAGTAGTCCGACCACGATCAAGGCCGGCAGAAGACCATCGCGAAACAACGTGATCTTGTCCCCCTTTTTGGTCAAATACGCCGCCACATAGATGACCGCCACGAGTTTGACCATTTCCGCCGGCTGCACCGAGATGGGCCCCAACCGCAACCATCGCCGCGCCCCCTTGGCCGCCGTACCGAGCGACGGTACCAGTACCATGACAAGCAGCAGCAACATGCAGACCAACATCGGAATAGAGAGCTTCTTCCAGAGCGTGTAATCGATTCGCGACGTGAGATGCATCAACAGAAAACCAAACGCGAGCCAGGCGATCTGCCGTTTCAGAAAAAACCCGGGATCCTGAAACCGGTTGCCCGCCACGATGGCGCTCGCGCTGAACACCATCACGAGTCCCACCAACGCCAGAGTCATGGTGACCGCCAGGAGCGTGTGGTCCGCCGCCACCCGCTGCTTCCCCGATCGTTGGCTGGTCTGGGACCATGGCAGGGCCAACGTCCCCGCTGATCGATGCGCCATTGCTCAGAACCGCCCCTCCCTCGCCTTGCACGTCACGCCGGTAAGGCATGAACCAAAGCCTTGAATTGACGACCACGGTCTTGATAGTCCGCAAACATGTCGAAGCTGGCGCAGGCCGGGGACAACAGTACGACGTCACCCGGTGATGCCCCCTGCGCCGCAAAATTCACGGCCTCCCGCAAGGTGGCCGCCTCGGTCATCGTGGCGACACCCTCCCACGCCCGTCGCAAAAGCGGGGCCGCTTCTCCGATCAGAATCACGCACGTCACCCGCCGGCCGACCGCCTGGGCGAGTCGCGAAAAGTCGCCACCCTTGTCCCGTCCGCCAGCAATAAGCCAAATCGGTTGATCGATGCTCTCCAGCGCTTTGAGTGTGGCATCGACATTCGTGCCCTTCGAATCATTCACAAATCGGACACCTCGACGCTCTCGGACAACTTCAAGGGCATGTTCGAGCCCGGGGAACGTCGCGAGGACGCGACGAATCGCGTCGAGAGAACAGCCGCACAGCATGGCATAGGTCGCGGCTGCCATAACGTTCTCCACATTGTGGCTCCCGATGATACGGATCTCGCTTCGACGGCAAACCTCCTGCCGTACACCGGTGACCGTCGTCACGATCCGATCGCCTTCGAGGCAGGTCCCTCCAACCAGGTCGGCACCGATCGCCGACCTGCTCGTAAACCCCAGTCGTTTCGCACGGACACGATGTCGCAACGCGGCCACACGGTCATCGTCAAGGTTGAACAGGGCAAAATCAGACTCAGTTTGGTTCTCGAAGATCCGCTGTTTAGCCGCGACGTATTCGTCCAGCGACTCATAACGGTCCTGGTGATCGACCGTCACGTTGAGCAGGGCAGCGATCCAGGGATGGAATCGATCGACCGTTTCCAGTTGGAAGCTGGAAACCTCCACGACAAGATAGTCGTATGGACTCGGTTTCCCTGCCTGGCTGGCGTGAAGGTCTTCCACCGCCGCCTCACTCAAGGCGGTGCCCAAATTGCCGCCGACAAACGCCCGCTTGCCGCTCTCGGCAAAAAACTTGCCGACCAGAGTCACAGTGGTGCTCTTGCCATTGGTCCCTGTGATCGCGAGGAGCGGGCTCCGGAGGAACTGCGAGGCCAACTCCAATTCGCCGATCACCTTCACGCCGCGCCGCCGCACCGCTTCAAGCGTGGCCAGTCGATAGGGCACTCCAGGGCTGATCACCACCAGGTCAGCCTCGTCGAGCGACGATTCGTACCGCGCCCCGACGGTTACGCCGACGTGATCGCGGTCGATGCCGCCGAGGACTGCGGTCAGTTCTTCCGATTCCTTCCGGTCGGCTACCGTGACACGTGCTCCCGCCGCCTGAAGCAGCCGGCAAGCGGCCACACCGCTTCTGGCAAGTCCCATTACCGTGACACGTGCTCCCGCGAGTTCCACAGCCGCTTCTCCCACCATGCCGTCACCGGAGCTTTAAGGTACTCAGACTCAGCAAGGCCAACAGGATGGCGATGATCCACAAACGCACTACGACCTTGGGCTCCTCCCATCCTTTCATCTCAAAGTGATGATGGATAGGTGCCATGAGAAAAATGCGCTTTCCACGCGACTTGAACGAAATGACCTGAAAAATGACCGAGACCGCTTCAATCACAAACACTCCGCCAACCATGAGAAGCAGCAGCTCGTGCTTGCTGATCACCGCGACCGTACCCAGCGCCGCTCCCAGGGGAAGCGAGCCCACATCCCCCATGAACACAGAAGCCGGATAGGTGTTGAACCACAGAAACCCCAGGCTCGCCCCCAGGATGGCGGCGGTGAATACCGCGAGTTCACCCGCGCCTTCGATGTGCTGGATGAGAAGATAGTCCGACATGAGTCGATGGCCTGCGACATAGGCCACGATCGTATAGGCCAATGCCGCGATCATGACCGGTCCGATCGCTAACCCATCGAGACCATCGGTCAGATTGACGGCATTGGAACTCCCGACAATAACCAGTACGGTAAAGACGACATACCACCAGCCGAGATCTGGAACGAAATTCTTGAAAAACGGGATGCTGAGCTTGGTCGTATAGTCGGGCAGGAAATAGAGAACCAGCGCAATTGCCAAGGCCAGCGCCACTTGCGCCGTGAATTTCTGCCCCACCGACAACCCCTTCGATTGGGCCTTGATGAACTTGAGATAGTCGTCGGCAAATCCAATCGCCCCAAACCCCAGCATGGCGACGAGGACAAGCCAGACGTAGGGCTTCGCGATGTCGGCCCAGAGGAGCGTCGAGAGGACCACGGCGAAGAGGATGAGAATCCCGCCCATGGTGGGCGTGCCGCTCTTCGCCAGGTGGTGTTTAGGCCCGTCGCCACGAATCTGCTGACCCAGTTTCATGTCTTGCAACTTCCTGATCACCCACGGCGCCAACACAAAGGCGATCAAGAACGCCGTCACGGCCCCATAGATGATCCGGAAGCTCAAATACCGAAAGACGTTCAGAAACGAATATTCCGTATGAAACGGATACAGCCAGTTGTAGAGCATGCCGTCTTTACCTTAATAATGAGCCTGCCCGTCCGACCGACTCTTGTGTCGGATTGACGCCGACTCCTTACGATGCCTGCTTGATGACAGCCCTCATCCCCGTCAGAACCTGCACAACCTGTTCCATTTTCATGCCGCGAGAGGCTTTCACCAACACCACGTCACCCTGCCGCACGACCCTCTTGAGGTAATCAGCCGCGGCAGCCGCATCGACCACTTCGTCGATCTGCGGACCTGCCATCCCGCCCCTCCGAGCTCCTTCCGCAATGTCCCGACCCAATGTCCCGCAGACGATCAGCCGCGACAGCCCCTGTGTGGCAAGAAACTGTCCAACGTCCCGGTGCATCTGAGCAGTCTCAGGGCCGAGCTCTAACATGTCTCCCAATACGGCAATCCGCTCGCGTGCAGGACTCCACTGTGCCAGCAATTGGAGCGCCGCTTTCATCGAAGCGGGGTTGGCGTTGTAGCAATCGTTAATGATGTGGACGCCATGATGGGTCACTACCTGCGATCGCATCGCGGCAGGACGGAATCGGCCCAGCCCTTGGGCAATCATCGAACCGGACAGGTTCAGCGCAGCACCCACAGCCGCGGCGGCGAGCGCATTGGTGACGTTGTGGGTACCATGCACCTTGATTCGAACAAGCGTGGGGCGGCTCTTTCCAGGGAGATGCAAACGAAAGGTCGTTCCTTGGCGAACATCGGACGTGACCCCGCTCGCGCGGACATCGGCCATCTCCGAAAATCCGAACGACATGACACGGCATTGCGCACGCGCGGCGAGATAGTCAAAGTAGGGATCGTCGGCGTTCAAAATTGCCACGCCATCGGCCGAAAGCATGTCCAACAATTCGGCCTTGGCCTGCGCCGACCCCTCCATACTTCCGAAGAACTCGAGATGATCGGGGCCGATATTGGTGATCAACCCGATCGTGGGCCTAACAATCTCGCAGAGCCTGGTCGTCTGCCCTTGCTGATCCACCCCCATCTCAATGACGGCCGCTTGATGGCGGGCCGTGAGCCGAAGCAGGGTATAGGGTACGCCGATCCGATTGTTGAAATTCCCCTCCGTCTTCAACACCGGCCACCGCTGGGCCAACACCGATGCCACCATATCTTTCGTCGTCGTCTTGCCGTTGCTCCCGGTCACCGCGACGACGGGAATATGGAACCGGCTACGATGGTGGGTCGCCAATTGCTGGTAGGCAAACAGGGGATCGCGCACCCCGAAGAGAAAGGGCGCAGATCGGCCGTCGATCCGGCATACCGCGGCAGCGCTTGGGGGAAGACGGTATTCATCGTGAACGATGGCTCCGGCCGCGCCTTGCGCGAGAACGGCTGGCACAAACTCATGGCCATCGAATCGATCGCCTCTGAGCGCCACAAACAGATCACCACGGCGAACCGATCGAGAATCCGTGCTGATCTGCCTGATCCGGCGCTTCCCCGAAATCGAATCTTGCCCCGCGAGAACCTTCACGCTGATGACTTCTCGTAATTCCTCGACCGTAAAGAGTCCCATCGAATCCTCGTCCTGCGCGATCTCGGCCGTGGCATGGACTTTCACGCGCAATCCTGCAATTGCTGAATCGCCTCGCGAGCCACCTCACGATCGTCAAAATGAAACTTCTTGTTGCCGATGATTTGATAGTCTTCATGTCCCTTGCCGGCAATGAGCACCATGTCGCCGCGGCGGGCCTCGCGGATGGCGGCGCCGATCGCCTCACGGCGGTCCGGCACCAAGTGATACTGCACATGACTGCGGCGCTCTAGCGCATCGCGTACGCCGACCTCTACTTCACGGAGGATTGCCAGCGGGTCTTCGGTTCGAGGGTTATCGGACGTCAAGACCACCACGTCACTGTATTCCACGGCGGCGCGACCCATCTTCGGCCGCTTCCCTCGGTCCCGATCACCGCCGCAACCGAATACCGTAATGATCCGATCGGTCTTTAATGCCTGGGCGGCCGTGAGCAGCCGGACGAGTGCATCTTCGGTATGAGCATAATCGACGACAACGGTAAAATCTTGTCCGGAAGAGACCCGCTCGAAGCGACCTGGGACATTGCTGATATGGGCGGTCGCTTCGCAGATCTGATCGGACGTCGCCCCGTCGTGCAGCGCCACCCCGATCGCCCCCAGCAAGTTGTAGACGTTGTGCTCCCCGACCAAGCGGCTCTCGACGGTAAACGTGCCTGCGGGAGTCGCCGCAGTAAAGATGGTCCCGGTAAGCGAGAGGCGCACTCGTTCCGCTTTGAGATCGGCCTGGTTGTGAATGGCATACCCCCAGACCGGCGCAGGACAGGCTGCCCTGATCGCGTCCCCGCGAGGATCGTCCACATTGACGATGGCGCGCTTCCCGGCTTTCTGCCCCTCGGCCAATCCAGTAAACAGTCGCAACTTCGCCTCAAAGTATTCATCCATCGTGTGATGAAAATCGAGATGATCCTGCGTGAGGTTCGTGAAGACCGCCACGTCATACTCGCAGCCCGAGGTCCGGTCTAACGCGAGGGCGTGGGACGATACTTCCATCACTGCGGCAGTAAGTCCGCACTCGACCATCTTCGCCAAGAGTTCTTGAAGCTCCAGTGCACCGGGCGTCGTGTGAGAGGCCGGAAGTGTCTCCTGCCCGATCTGGTACCCCACCGTGCCGATCAAGCCCACCCGTCGGCCGATCCCTTCCAGTAACGCTTTGCAGAGATACGTGGTCGTCGTCTTTCCATTCGTACCCGTCACGCCAATCATCTTGAGACGGGCGGATGGGTCCCCATAAAACCGGCTGCCGAGAAGACCTAGCGCCTTGCGCGAATCAGCCACCCGCACAAACGGTAACGGCCCTGACACCACCGACGCCTGCGCGACCACCGCAACCGCTCCAGCCTTGATGGCCTGTTCGACAAATCCGTGTCCATCAACGCGTTCACCCTTGACGGCTACAAAAAGGCTCCCGCCCGTCACGGCCCGCGAATCATCCGTGATCGCATGCACCGGACGACTCACATCGCCTCGCTGCTCCAGAATCTCGACCCGCCCACGGAGCGCCGCGAGCACCTGCGTGACGGTGATGGGATCGCGCGCCATGGCCTCTTAGTAGTCCTTCATCGCCAGTGCGACTTTCACAGTGTCCTCCCTGGACACACCAAGATAGTTGAGCACCTGCTCCCCGACACGCCCAAAGACGGGTGCCGCCACGGCCCCGCCCCAGGCTTCGCCTTGCGGTTCATCGAGAACCACGATCATCGCCAGCCGAGGAGATTCTGCCGGCACATACCCGACAAATGACCCGACAAACTGCGTCGAGGAATAGGCGCCGGTTCGCGAATCGATTTTTTGCGCGGTCCCGGTTTTGCCCGCCACACGAAATCCAGGAATAGCCGCCTTCGCCCCTGTCCCTCTTGTCACGACACCTTCCAGCACCGTCATCATCGTCCGAGCCGTGTCCGGTGACACGACTCGCCGCTTTACTTGTGGTAGTACTTCCTTGAGTAAGCGACCTTTCTGATCGCGAACTTCGGACACCACATAGGGCTTCATCATCACGCCCCCATTGGCGAGAGTTGCCACCGCCGACACCATCTGGAGGGGCGTCACCCCGACCTCCTGTCCCATCGAAATTGACGCCAGCGATCGACCGCCCCAGTCTTTGGGATCCTTCAAGAGCCCGCTCACTTCACCCGGCAGGTCAATCTCCGTACGTTGGCCGAATCCAAATGCTTGAAGGTAGCGATAGAGCCGCTGCTCTCCGAGAGCCATTCCGGTTTTGGCTGCGCCGATGTTGCTGGATTTCTGAATCACCTCGGAGAACGTCATCCACCCCAGCTTGTCATGGTCATGAATCGTCGTGTTCGCGACCACCATGCGGCCGTTTTCACCGAAGATCATGGAACCGGGCGTCATCACTTTTTCTTCAAGCGCTGCTGCCGCTACCACCACTTTCATGGTCGACCCGGGCTCGTACGTATCTGTCAAAGCACGATTACGCCACCGATCGGGCGTCAACGCGGCGACGACATTCGGATCAAATCGTGGACTGACGGCCATCGCGAGAATCGCACCGGATTGTGGCTCCATGACGATGATCGTCCCAGACTTGGCATGGGTATGAGTGACGGCCTCGTCGAGTTCTTTTTCTGCAATGTACTGGATGACCTCGTCGACGGTCAGCGTGAGGGCATGCCCCGGCGTAGGCACTTGCTCTGCCAAACCCTTGGGAAAAACCGTGCTGCCTAACGCATCGCGCTGCAACACGGTGACGCGTTTTTCTCCATGCAGATGCGAATCGTATCGCCGCTCGAGCCCCTCAAGCCCTTGCCCGTCCATCCCGGAAAATCCAAGGACATGGGCCAGCAACGGGCCCTTGGGATAAAACCTCCGTCCCTCCATCACCACACCGATGCCATCCAACGACAACTGCTCCAGCCGACGGCCTTGCTCGGGCTCGACCTTTCGTGCCAGCCACACGAAGCTCTTATCTTGCCGGAGCTTTCTCTCAAGCTCACCGCTTCGAATATGGAGCACCTGAGAAAGATGGCGGGCGACGGTCGACGGGCTCTCCAGCAACGTCGGTACGCCGAACACAGATGGAACCTCCACATTCATCGCGAGCACTTTGCCGTGCCGATCCGACACCATGCCCCTGGCCCCCTCGAAGGACACAGTCTTTTGATGTTGCCGATCTGCCTTGGCCGTGAGTTCTGCTGCTTGAAGCACTTGGAGCGTGACCAGCCGAAATAGAATGATGCTGAACCCGCAGAGCAGCAGGAGCAACATCACATAGCGACGCCCGCGAGAAGGGACAGCAGTCACTCGTTCCCCCTCCCGGTTGAGACATGTCGCGCCAGACGGATTTGCTCCACGGGTGGGAGGGACAGGCTCGGAGCCTCTCCCTGCTGATGCACCATCAGCACTTGCCCCTGCTGCGGCGGAACCAGCCCCAACTTTTCCGTCGCCACCTTCGCGATCCGCTCCGGAGCCGTCAGCGCAGAAAACTTCACTTGCAATTGATCCCGCTCTCGCTCCAGCAAGACTTTCTGGACCTTCAATCGTTCGATCTGATAGCCCACTCGAACGACATCGACACGTTCCCACACAAACACAAAGACCAGCAGCACACCGGCCACAATCGTCAGTGCCTTCATGAATGACCCTCCTTGGATACCCGTTGGGCAGCCCGTAACTTGGCACTGCGGGATCGGGGATTCCCGTCCGATTCTTCCCTGGTGGGAACCTGCGGCTTCTTGGTGAGCACCAGCAATGCAGGATTGTCCTTTCCGGAGAGCGCCCGAAACGTATGCTTCACAATTCGATCTTCGAGTGAATGAAATGAAATCGCACAGAGGCGGCCGCCGGGAGACAAGACATCTACCGCATCGCGCAACGCCGGTTCGAGACAGTCCAGCTCCTGATTCACTGCAATGCGAACAGCTTGGAACGTGCGAGTGGCACAGTGGAGACGACCATGCCGATAATTCGTCGGAACCGCTCCTTCAATCACGGAGACCAATTCTTTCGTCGTTGCCAAGGGATGGCGTTCACGCGCATGAACAATGGCACGCGCTATTCGTCGAGAAAACCGTTCTTCGCCGAATTGAAAAATCGCGTCGGCCAGCTGCGCTTCCGGCCATCGATTGATCAAGTCAGCTGCGGTCCCGCTCATCGATTGATCCATGCGCATGTCCAACGGACCGTCTCCTTGAAAGCTAAAGCCACGAGCAGGTTCTTCCAACTGCGGGGACGAGACTCCAAGGTCAAACAGGATTCCATCGACCTGGCCAATGCCACTGACAGCAAGATGCTGTTTCAGATCCATAAAGTGACCATGGATAAGGATTACGCGGTCGCCGAATCGTGCGAGCCTTTCTCGGCTAGCTGCAATGGCCGCCGCATCGCGATCAAGCCCGATAAGCCTGCTGGCAGGACCGCTCGCCTCAAGAAGTTTTTCAGCATGCCCACCATACCCCACCGTACAGTCAAGATAGGTTCGGCCATCATCTTGAACAAGCCAAAACAGTGCTTCTTCTGACATGACCGGGAAATGCCTGGAGACCCCCATAATCTATTAGTTGCCAAATTCACCCACTTCTTCCCACTAACGCGCGCAGTATACACTCACTCAAAGACTTGTCAATAGAAAATTCATGGACTTATGAAGCCTGGAGGTTTCTGTTTGGGGCCTTGTCCCGTCGACAAAGTGCCTCCGATTTGGGAGGCTGTCCCCCGGCTTTCAAATAAGTCCAAGCAAGGGTATAGAAAGGACCTACCATCCCCAACATATGGAACGGAAGGGGGTATGAAATGACTCCCTTCGTGGGATTTTGAGCTTCTATGACATGCTAAGAATTGCTGGCGAGACCTTTTTCGAATTATCGCAATCTCTCAGGCATTACCGCGTTAGCTGTGGGCTATTTGACACCAACTTACTCAAATTGATTGATGAAAAAGATAGGGAAAGCCAATTGAACAATCTGTTAAACGCACGGAGTTAGCGATTTCATTGACAAGAGCTCGAGTCGAGTTGAAAATGATTTATGCGTTCGCTCACAACAACTAAGACCCTCTGCGTGACCGTCTTGGGGGGAGTTACCCTCGCATTCAGCGGTATCACCACCGTCACGGTATCAGCGGCATCACCGCTCTATTGGTGCCCTGATCAACAATCCGATCGGCAATATTCAGCGAAGCAAGGGCCGGGGTGCGTGCCGCTTGTTGAAAATGAAGAAACCGTGACAGCAGAGCAAGAAGGGGGAACACCCACGGGCGACAAGCCGCCACGCGACTTCAAAGTCGAGAATCTGCAGGGCGACGTATCGACGTTTCTGAACAAGTATCGCGACTTCCTCGATTGCTGCAAGACCGATCTCTCGGAACTTCAGCAGGTCGAAGAAATGGGAGACGAGGTCGGAGATTTGCTCAAATCCACCCAGACCAATATATCGAATCATTCGATGGCATCGCGCGGCATCATGCTCCGCGAAATGATCCCGACTGTCGCCAAGGTTCGCGCTGACCTGAAGAACCTGCGCGCGACGCTCGAACGTATCAGCACCTCGACCAACACCCGCGATTCAGGAGACTTTGAAGAATCAGGTCGGGAAGCGCACGCGATTCGCGAAATGGAAGAATCGATTGAGAGAGACATCCGAGCGCCGAAACTGTCGACAGGGCCAAAGACGGGCGCCAGTATCGGCAACGCACCAGCGGCAGGGCCGAGTATCGGAAAAACCCCGAAGACCGGCAACACGATCGGCGCGGAAGGCGTCACCGGCCAAGACATCGGGGCGTCATCGAAAAGCAGCCACGACATCGGCAGCTCAGGCCCAGTTGGGTTTGGGATCGGCGCAACCGGCCGCGCAGGGCCTTCACTCGGAGAATCAAACCTCAATAACGAGTCATCTTCAGCCGTCGGCTCGTCGCTCCAACGTTCGACAGTAGGGTCCAGCCTCTCGGATTCGACGGTCGGATCGAGCTTCGGCGGCTCTAGCGTGGGCTCAAGCCTCGGGGAGTCGAGTGTTGGCTCGTCGTTCGGGTCATCTTCAGTCGGTTCGACCATCCAAGAACGGGGCACTGGCCCACCGCAGTAATCCTCTCACTGGCTAGGCAGGATGGTGGGGACCGACTCCCACTCCTCTCCCCTGTTCCGACTCTTATACAAGCCGCTCCCATTCGTCCCAAGATAAAACAGCTTCGGATCGGTGGCGCTCTGCGCGAGGGACCGCACGTTGAGAGTCGCCAACCCTTTATTCTGCGTGGTCCATGTGTTCCCTCCGTCTTCACTCCGGTGGATGCCTTCCCGGCCACCCAGGTAAATCACGCCCTTTCTCGTCCGATCCAAGACCATCGAAAACACCATTTGGTCCTGCAAGGACTGGCCGATGCGCACCCACGACGTCGCCGCATCCATCGACTTATAGAGCCCTTCGAGCGTCGAGGCATACACCGTGTCCGCCTCATAGGGATCGACCAGAATCGCCGTGACATTCAGCGCGCGTGACGATTTGATGATGGCGGGGGACACGAGTCCGTTATTCACTTTTTCCCAATGCCCCGCTTGATCGACTGATTTATAGACACCGCCACTCGTGCCCGCATAAAGGATCGATGGCCTCGTGGGGTCCAGCCCGAGCGTCACCACCATCAGCACTTCTTTCATGCCGTCCATGCGCTTCGTCCAACTGTCGCCGGCATTCTTGGTTTCAAACACGCCCATCGTCGTTGCGACGAACAGATGCTGGTTGTCCGCCGGATCGAAGACAATCTGATTGACCACGGAAGAGATCGTCACATCGTCCAACCCAGCTCGTTGCGAGACCCATCGCTGCCCTCCATCATAACTCTTGTACACCGCATCGCCCTTCGTGCCGGCATACACCGTGGCCGGGTAAGCCGGATCAAGCGCCATCGAAATCACGCGCGAGTGGCTCATGCCTTGCGAAAGATTCGTCCAGGTCTGGCCCCCGTCGCGCGTCTTATAGATGTAGTCGTTCGTCGCGACGTAGATGATGTCAGGATTCTTCGGATGGAGCTGGATGACGACGATGGCATCACTGCGATTGCAGCCGGAGAGGGAAAGGGCCAGAAGAAAAATGAGGATAAGAATTCTAGCCATGCACAAGACAGGGCCTTACGGGATGCTCAAAAAGGTCGTCCAGCGAGGCCGCAGCGAGTGAAGAGGCGAGGCGTACTGTTCTCGTACGTCGAGCCCCTGAACGACGCGAGAACGAAGCTGGCGGCCTGTTTCAGCATCCCGTTCTAGCGGTAGTTGGTGAACTGCAGATCAATTCCAAAGTCTTTGCTCTTGAGAAACGCCATCGCCGCTTGGAGATCATCCTTGCTCTTGCTCAGCACGCGCACTTGCTCGCCCTGAATCTGCGCTTGCACTTTCAGCTTGGACTCCTTGATGGCCTTCGTCACCTCTTTCGCCTTGTCCGCCGCGATACCATTTTGAATCTTCGCCACCTGACGCACCGTCCCACTCAGCGCCGGCTCCACGGTCCCATAGGTGAACGCCTTCAATGAGACCCCGCGCTTCACGCACTTGGTCTTGATAATATCGTTCACCGCGTTGAGCTTATACTCATCGTCGGAGACCAGGACCAGCTCCTTTTCCTTCTCCTTCAACGTAATCTCCGTCTTTGAGTCTTTGAAGTCGAAGCGCTGTTTGATCTCCTTCGTCGCCTGATCGACAACATTCTTCATCTCTTGCATATCCACTTCCGAGACCACATCGAACGAAAATTGCTCAGCCACGACCTCCTCCTCTCCTAACGTCACCCATTATATTTCCTACAGGAAACTCTCTTCGACATTCCAAGGGATGGCTGGGTAGATCTCAACTGCGCGTGTCGAAAGATATCCTTCCAACTCTCTATTTCTCTCTAAAGGGAGTGGCCGAGGCTGCCCTTTACTGCGCGCATCGAACGAGCACCGTCGATCTAATTGATCCTTCCAAGCTTGCTCGTTCTCTCCAGGGATGGGGGCTGATTGATCTTCCACTGCGCGCGTCCAACGAGGGCCTTCTGA
>Ga0209108_10000856_pt1 | contig 17286 bp, 11 predicted proteins | sample Rifsed10ft1_FD_184003 | JGI IMG/M metagenome (GOLD analysis project Ga0209108, IMG submission 184003) | Soil microbial communities from Rifle, Colorado, USA - sediment 10ft 1 (version 2) | ecosystem: Environmental > Terrestrial > Deep subsurface > Rock core/Sediment | place: Rifle, Colorado...
TGCAGGCGGGATTCACTGTTCCCGGCGGCGCCGGCGGCGCGAGGAACGGCGTCGCGCACGGCTGGCCCGCCGCGGTGTTGAAAATCAGTCCCAAGTCCACCGGTATCGGCGCGGCCGGCGGCGGTGGCCCGAGCTGGAAAGTCAGGTTCTGGTCCACCCAGGAGGCGTCGCCCTTATAGTAGTAGAGAAACTGGTCATAGCTGATGTTCGTCTTGGGCAGAACCTTGAAATCCACACCAACCTGGTAGGCGTTCACCGTGGTCTTCCAGGGCTGGAACAGCAGGACGTCGGTCCCCTCGTGGAAACTGGTCAACGACGGGCCTTCACTGATGTTGCGCGAATACCCCAGGCGGAAGCGCACGCGCGATTGGGGCAGAAGGGTCAGGTTGAAATCACTCATCCGCCGCGTAATCTCGAAACGGTGCGGCGAAGAGGTGATCACCGGCGAGAAACCAGCCGGCGCGTTCGCAACCGGCGTCGCCGGGTTCAGCGGGTTTGCCAGGAGGCTGTAGTCCCAGAAATTCCGGTCGCGCCGGAACGTCCCGCTGAAGTTGTACCACTTGTTCTTGTACGCCCGCAGGCGGGTGATGTTGTTCGGATCCCCGCCGTAGCCGAAGCTGGTAACAAATAAGTCGTCAAACAGCCATCCCTGGTGGTTGAGCGAGCGCATCGCCAGCGTGTGTTCCAGCAGCCGCGGTCCGGGGTTGAGGTTGACGAAGGTGTTGTACACATTCCGGCTGCCGGTAAAGTCCGTGTGGCGGTAGCCGAATTCAAACGTCTGCCTGATGTTGTAGTTCCCCGAGTTGATTCCCTCGCCGGGCGGGGTCGGCTCTTGCGCCACCGCCGTGACAGCCAGGAGAAGCACCACCGACAGGGTGAACAAGGCGAACCTCAGAGGCGAATGATTCAGTTTCATAAGCCACTCCCGAAAAAAGCGGAGACGCGGCAGAGCCAGATGGGCGACTCCCGTGCGAGAATCTTTTGCCGATTGGATAGTGCTTTGCATAGCGCCCCCTACTTGAAGAAAACCATGCTGAAGTTCGAGCCGTGGATCTGTACGTGACACAGTGTGCAGGCCTGATATTTTTGCGCCTGATTGTGGAACGTCGGAATGCCGGGCACGGGCGAATCGACCGTCAGCGTGTGGCACTCCAGGCAGAGCAGGTTGATCTGGCTCCGCCGGAGCAGCCGCGGGTTCGAGGAGCCGTGCGGGATGTGGCAGGCCACGCAGCCCTCGGTTTTCATCGGGGGATGCTCGAAAACGAACGGCCCGGCTTTCTCCACGTGACACTTGAAGCAGATCTGATCCTGAGCCACGGTGGCCCGCAACTGCTTGGTGATGAACCCGCCGTGCTGGTTGTGGCAGTCGGTGCACTTCACCAGCCCTTCGTTCACCCGGTGACGGAACGGCTTATTGAAATCGGCCGTTGTCTCTAAGTGACAAGAAAAGCAGAGCTGCGGCTGCTTTTCCTTCAGCAGGAACTGCGCTTCCTTGGCGGCGTGCTGCGAATGGCAATCAATGCAGCTCACGTCGTTCATGTTGTGCACGGAACGGGCGTAGTTGCTGTGTTCTTCGCCGTACTCATGGCATTCCAGGCAGCGCTGGCTGATCTCGTGCGCCGACACGTTTTTGAAAGCAAAGATTTTGGTTTTGTCGCCCATCCCCTCGACGTGGGCCGTGCCAGGGCCATGGCAGGCTTCGCACCCCTGCCAGGCCGGGCCACGTCGCGTATCGAGCATCGTCTTCCAGTGCGCTGTCGGTTCGAACTTCTTGTAGATTTCTTCGTGACAGCCCTTGCAGCTTTCACTGCCAACATACTGCGAGGCGTCGGACGCCCTTGCCTCAGGCAAAGGCGGCCGTCCGGAGGGATTGCCTTTAGCCCTGGCATTGTCGGACGCATCGGCGTAAAGGACGCCAACGCAAAGCAGGGACAGCACGCACAACCCGAGGAACTTTTTGATCCACATCCCGCCAGGGCGGGACAGTTCGGGTGTCATCGGATTACTCCTTGAAAATTTTCACTGAGCACGGAAGGGGAAAAAGCAAGTCGTCTGGCTCAAGGGGCCGAGGCTCAAAAACTTCAAACCGGAAGGGAGCGGCGATTCGTGCCTGCGCTTGGCATTCCGTCCAGCCGTGTCGCATCACGGGACCATTCCTCGGGAGCGCGGACAGGACGCGCACAAGGATTGCAGCTGCCGTGGCGCGGTTGAGGAAAAAGCTAACACAAGGCGGTTCAGATTTGCAATAAGAAATTGCTGTATTGTTAAACATCCTCCCGCCCGCTAACGCAGGGCCAGGTCTTGCAAAATTTTCGGATTTGTCTCTTCCATGGCCAGGAGGCGGTGACAGGCCGAGCAGTCCTGGCTCACCGTCTTGCCGTCGCTGCTCGTGTGGTTGCCGTCATGGCAACGAAAACAGCCGGTGAAATCGGTGTGGCCGATGTTATTGGGATATGTCCCCCAGGAAATATTCATTGCGGGAAAAACGTTCCGCCGATAGATGCGGCTCAGTTGCTCAGTAGCCGTATCAATCTGGGCTGTTTGGTTCTGGAAAATCTGAGGATAGTTGGCGCGATAGAACTCTTTCAATTCCCTGGCCATGGTTTGCTGGGCCTCGTCGTGACTCGCATGATTGGCCCGCAAGAGAGCGACGCCGCGTTTCTTGATGAAAGGCAACTCCGCGCTGATGCGGCCGGCTTCCAGGGCCTCGTCCAGGGCGCGTTCGGGTAACTGAAAAGCGTGAGTGGGGCGGTTGTGACAATCCATGCAGTCCATCACCCGTCGTTCGCCGAGCGCCAGTTGTTCGGGAGTCAGCTTCGAGTCCGACGCGACATATTCGGTGACATTGCCCTTGGCGTCCGTGGAGCGAATCCACGGAATCGTCTGCCGCTGCCGATCGCTGGCGATGTAGTCAATCTCCCGTCCCGGTCCAACGTGGACTCCATGAATCCCCACGCCGCCGCGCGGCGAGTGACCGCCGATCTTCAACACAAGGACGTTGTATGTCGGAGAATTTTTCTCATCCTCGCCATATTTCTTGAAAACGACAAATCTGTCCCCTTCAAACTTGTCCGGCCAATGACACTGCTCGCAAGTTTCCCGAGCCGGGCGAAGGTCCTTTACGGGCGAGGGAATGGGCCGGCTGTAAAGGCGGAACGTAACCGAAATCACCTGGTAGGTCCCGGAGAGTTTCGACCGCACAAACCAGGACGCCCCCGGCCCAATGTGGCATCCCACGCAGGCCACACGCGAGTGCGGTGATTCCTGGTACGCCGTATATTCCGGCTGCATCACCGCGTGGCAGGTCATCCCGCAAAACTGGACCGAATCCATGTAATGAACGCCACGATAGCTGGCGGTCAGAAGGATTACGACGTTCAAACCGGTGGCCAGGCCCACCCATCCCATCCCGCGGCGCAGGTTGGGGTCCTGGAGGTTGACCGGCGGATAGACCACTGGTAGCAATCCCGCCTTCACCAGTTGCCTCCGCCGCCGCAAGGCCCCGTACGGAATCAGCAGCAACCCAATGAGGAAGACCGCCGGCAGAATCAGAAAAAACAGAATGCCGGAATAGGGGTGCGCGACGAGGCCAAATAGCTCGCTGAAGTAAAAGATGATGAGGGTAAGGGCGCTGGCAGTGGTGATGACGGCTCCGGCCAGAGTTACCGGGTTGTGGCCCAAATAGAAAACCGGCCGGACCATCTCTCGGACGCGATTTCGCATCATGCCAGCCTCTTAGTGTACAGTCTCGGAAGTCGGGATGCGATGGTCCGAATGGATGAGTGTCTCATAAGGCCCAAATAACAGAATAACAAATTGTCAACGGCTGAAAGACAGAAAGAAGTCTCATAACTCTGAGACGGCGCTGTGTTCCTGCGGGATCAATTCCCGCACCGCCGAATGAATCAAGTCGATCGGGAAGGGCTTCTCGATGACCCGTTCGACACCGGCGTGGCGGGCGCGGTCGGCCAGCTCGTCGTCCGCCTGGGCGGAGATGAGGATAAAATGAGTGGTAGGGTATTTTTGGCGAATCTCCTCGACCACGGCAAAGCCATCAGGCCCAGGCAAGATGGTCAAGTCCGTTATCACGACATCAAAAGGAGTCGTTCTGCCCAGCTCCACAGCTTCTCGGCTGGAAGCTGGCGCGGAAACGTCGTAACCGTCCATCACCAAAGAGGTGCGCAACACCCAGCGAAGTAGCGGATTGTCTTCCACAAGCAAAACGCGCGCCATCGAAACCTCGGCCAACATTCTTTCCTTCTCCCCTGCGCCACGCAGCGTAGCGCCGGAGTTTACCCCGACGCTTTTTGTCGGGGTCTCGGCGGCTTTGGCCACGGGCCCTGAACCGTTATGGTTCAGGGCGGGCCACGGAGCACGGGTCACGCCTTCCCTACTTATTGCGAACCGCTTGCCATCCGGAAGCTGCCGACCGCTTTTTCTGGCACTCAGCCTAAGCTTATTTCCCACAAGGGGTTGAAGCAGCAGGGAGCGATGGCCGGGCCAGAGATACACGGTGCCTCCCGAGCTCACTTGCGTTGGCTGGCGCAACCGCTTGAGTCTTTTTGCTCAAAGGGTTGGCGGGGAACCCCGATGCCCGGGCCGCCAGCCTGGGCAGAATCGGCTGCCCCTCTTGCAAGGCGAAGAAATCCTGACATTTAGTCCGAGGCCTCTGGACAACTCGTTCTGGCAGCGGACGTGCCCTCTCTTTCGCGCTGGTAGCGCCGCCTTCCAGGCGGCTCTTTCAAGCCGGCTCGCTCCGATGGGATTGGGGCGAGGACTTGAGCGCTACGCGAACAACTGGCGGCGTAGCGCCGCCTTCCAGGCGGCTCTTCGAAGCCAGCCAAAACGCTTGCTCAGCCCAGCGGCTTGTCCTGTTTACCCTGAGCCCGCCGAAGGGAGCGGAGCCGAAGGGCCCCATCCGCTGGGTGACGAGGCGAACAACTCTCTTACCATGGAAACCAAAACTTCTATCCTTGACGCCGCGTTCAAGCGATTGAGCTCAATCCGCACCGGCATTTTCCTGCTCATCGTTCTGGTGATTACTGCTGTCATCGGGACTCTGATTGTTCAGAGACCGATGGCTCGCCCAGGCGAACTGGAGCGCATGTATGCTCCCGAAACGTTGCGAGTGCTCAATTTTTTTGGATTGCTCGATGTCTTCCATTCCTGGTGGTTCACTTCGCTGCTCGCCCTTCTGGCATTGGTCATCATCCTTGCCTCGATCGAGCGTTTCCCGATTGCCTGGCGCTATTTTGCCCATCCCTACCGTTTCCCGGATGATCATTTCGTGCGCAACCTGCCGCTTCAGGCGACGGTTTCATTCCGTTCGCTTACGGCAGAAGAGGCCCTGGCTCGGGCGAGCGAAGCGTTTCGGCGGCGGAGATTAAAGCCCGTCGTTTCGACGAGACAGAAATCCACTTGTGGTGAGCTTGCCGAATCCACTTGTGGTGAGCTTGCCGAATCCACTCGTGGTGAGCTTGCCGAATCCACTCGTGGTGAGCTTGCCGAATCCACTTGTGGTGAGCCCGCCGTGGCGGCCGAATCCACTTGTGGTGAGCTTGCCGAATCCACTCGTGGTGAGCTTGCCGAATCCACTTGTGGTGAGCTTGCCGAATCCACGGCGATCTTTGCTGAAAAATATCGCTTTTCCCGCCTTGCTGCCTATGTGGTTCACACGAGCCTGCTCATGATTGCTGCCGGCGCGATTGTGGATTCGATCTGGGGCTATCGGGCGTTCATGGCCCTGACTCCGGGCGAAACCTCACAACAGGCTGAATACCTGGGGGGCACGGCCAAGCTTTCCCTTCCCTTCGCCATCCGTTGTGACGGCACCGGCCAGGAAAACTATGCCGACGGAACGCCCAAGCGCTGGTGGTCGCGACTGGCGGTGCTCGACCAGGGAAAAGAAGTCCTGACCAAAGAAATTGCGGTCAACGACCCGCTGACTTATCGCGGGGTGCGTTTTTTCCAGGCGAGCTACGGCTCGACCGGCGAGGCCAAGCAGTTGACGCTGGCGGCGGCACCCAAAGAGGGTGGCAGCGAGAAAAAAATTGCGCTCGTTCCCGGCGTAACGGCACCCCTGGATGACCGCGGCGCCAAAGTCATGCTGACCGCATTTGTGCCCGACTTTGCGGTGCGCGGCAACCAGATCGTGGCGGCGTCGGAACGGCCGGTGAACCCGTTCATCGAGCTGATGGTCGAAGAACCAAAACGCGAGCCCGTGACGGTGCGACTTTTTCCCGCCCAGCCTGAATTTGCCCCGCCCAACCCAAGCTCATTCCAATTCCGCTATGAGGGCGTGGAAATGGGCTACTATACCGGGCTTCAGCTCGCTCGGGAACCCGGCCAATGGCTGATCTGGGCGGGTTGCATCTTGCTCACCGTCGGGCTTGGCATGGCCTTCTATTTTATCCACATGCGTTTCTGGGCGCGGCCGGTTTCCGATGACCGCGGCGGCCCGCCGCGGCGGGCCCTCTGGTTGGGCGGCTCGGCCAGCAAGAACCGCGAGGATTTTGAAGTGCGCTTTCGAGAGCTGGTGAGTGAAGTTCGGCTCGCGCTTGAGTCCGCCCCGCCGCCGCGGAACGGACGGAGAGAGGCCGAGCCGGAACTGACGTCAGCGCGCAGCACGGGTCGCTGAGCGCAGAGGATAGTGCGAGCATTGTAGCGCCGCCTTCTAGGCGGCCTCATCAAGCTAACGGGTCGCTGAGCGCAGAGGATAGAACCTGTTGCAAAACCACCTAATCGCTGTTTCCGATCAACGGGTTAGCGACAACTGTGTAGCCCGCCTCTTTAGAGGCGGGGTTTTTCCTGGGTTTTGGGCCCAAATGCCCCGCGTCTGAAGACGCGGGCTACAACGCGTCGCCCAACAGAAACGGAATCAACCGATTCCGATGGGTTTTGCAATAGCTTCTAGTGCGAGAGTTGTAGCGCCGCCTTCTAGGCGGCCTGCCATCAAGCTAACGGGCCGCTGAGCGCAGAGGATAGTGCGAGAGTTGTAGCGCCGCGTTGTAGCGCCGCCTTCTAGGCGGCCTCCCATCAAGCTAGAGGAGGAGAGAAACATGTCACGCACGGGAACAGGAGCCTCCACCCTTTCCGTCCGCCCCGGCCGAGCTCGCTCCTATGGCCTGCTGGTCGGGGTGCCGCTGGTGGTTCTGCTCCTTCTGGTGATGTCGCTTCCAAGGATGATGCAGTCGGAAAATCCGTGGAGCGAGGCCAACCTGCTTTTCCTGGCGCTGCTGTCCTATCTGGCGGCATCCGCCTACTATGTGGGATTCGTGCCGTTGCGCGACGAGCTCCTCCACCGCATGGCTTTGGGGGCAACTGCCGTCGGCCTGTTGATCCATACCGGGGCGGTGGTCCATCGCAGCTACACGGCCGGTCGCCCTCCTTTCTCGAACATGTATGAAATGCTGGTGAGTTTTGCCTGGGGAGTGGTGCTGGTCAGCGTCATTTTTGAAAAGAAGTACAAGATGACGTTCGTCGGTTCGGTCACCCTGCCGATTGCGACCCTGGCGCTCATCTTGACCCAATTGATGCCGTCGGAGATCCGGCCGCTCATGCCCGCCTTGCAGTCCACCTGGCTGCATATTCACGTGACCTTCGCCATGTTCGCCTACGCCGCCTGTGCTGTCAGTTTCGCGCTGGCGTTGCTCTATCTCGTCAAGGACGGCACTTCGACGAATATCTTTCTTTGTGCAGTAAGTGCTTTTGTTTCAACTATTTGCGTTGCCTTGCTGACCCGGCTCGACCCCCATGGCGGGCTCTTGGTTCCGGCCTGGGACGTCCTCGAAAAGCGCGAAATTTTTCTCGCTCAGAAAATGCCGCTCATGGTCTCGATTCCCGGCCTGGGCTATCTTTTTGCAATCGTCCTGGCCGTCTCCCTGGTGCCGCTGCTGCTCGTGCTCCTCGCTCGCCCGAATCTGGCTCGCGGCAAGAGCGTCGCGCTCGAAGCCTGGGCGCGGCGCATCTTCGTGGTGGCCACTCTGCTTCAAATCGTCGCGGTGACGGCGTTTGTCGCCCGGGCGAAGGACGGCAGCTATTTTGCCGCTCAGGTCGGAACTTTCTTTCCCACTCGCCTCTCGGCGAGCCCCTTCCTGGTGGCGGGGATGGCCTCGGCGCTGTTTGCTTCGGCGCTGATGCTCTTGCTTCTGTGGCGCCGGGAGACGATTGAGAGCATCCTTCCCGAGCCGAACAAGATTGATCTGCTCACTTACAAAACCATCGCCGTCGCCTTCCCCTTGCTGACTATCATGATTGCCACCGGCGCCTATTGGGCCAACCGCACCTGGGGCTCTTACTGGAGTTGGGATCCGAAAGAAACCTGGGCCTTGGTCACCTGGCTGGTCTATGCCGGTTACTTGCACGCGCGGCTGGTGCATGGCTGGCGGGGCCGCCGTGCTGCTTATCTTGCGATCATCGGTTTCGCGGTGGTGATCTTTACCTTCTTCGGGGTCAGCTACCTGCTGCCCGGCCTGCACGCCTACGCCTGAAGCAAGCGACCAGTGCGCGGCGACCAGCGCCCAGTGATCAGCGGCCACTTGCCAGGAACCGTTTGAAAGGGTGTACCTGGGTTAGAGTGGGTAGTATGGGGCGGACTACGCACGGGAGGCCCCCTCAGCATTCTCTTCCTTTGCATCCTCTGCTTCCTTTGCCTCTTCTGTTTCCTGTGCTAGCATGACGTTGAGCCTGTAAGCAAAGAGCACGCTATGCGCATCGATTGGCGCCTCAAGGCTACCCTTCCGCTGTTGCTGGCGGCGCTTGTGGGCCTGCTGATCTTCGTGGCCGTGACCGTCAGCGTGGAGACGCGCGCCCGGCAAATGGTGCTGCTGGTAGCGGCGGCCGGGGCGGTGGCGCTTTGCGCGGTGATGCTGGTGGTGCTGGCGATTCTGGTGCAACGGCCGCTGATCGAGCTCCAGGAAAAGATTGCCCGAGCGCGAGCCGGGGATTTGACCGTCAAGGTCAGCTTCGCTCGCCAGCAGGACGAGATCGGCGAGCTGGGCCGCGATTTCAACCACATGGTGGAACAGCTCCGCAAGAGCCGCGAGCGCACCGAAGAGCTCTACAATGCTCATATTTCGCAGGCCGCGCACCTTGCCTCGATCGGCGAGCTGGCCGCCGGCCTGGCCCACGAGATCAAGAATCCCCTGGCCGGAATTCGCGGCGCCATTGAAATCATCGCGGCTGAGCTTCCGCCCGACCATCCCAACCGCGACGTCATGGATGAGGTGCAGGCGGAAGTCATGCGCATCAATCGCATCCTGGTGGACCTGCTGAACTACGCCCGGCCGCACCCCCCGCAGATTCATCGCGCCGATCTGAATCGCACGGTCGAGCACGTCGTTACCCTGGCCCGGCAGCAGATCACCAGCCAGCCGATCGAGATTGCTTATGCTCCGGCCGCTAACCTTCCTGAAGTGGAACACGATCCCGCTCAAATCCAGCAGGTCGTGATGAACCTGATCTTGAACGGCATTCAGGCCATCGACGGCCAGGGCCACGTCAGCGTCCGGACGCACCCGGAAGGACCCAAGCAGGTCGCGCTCGTGGTCCAGGATACCGGCCGCGGCATGCCCGCCGAGCTTCTGCCCAACATCTTCAAGCCCTTCTTTACCACCAAGGGCCAGGGCACGGGCCTTGGCCTGTCACTTGCCAAACGCATCGTGGAAGCTCACGGCGGCCGCATAGAGGTTTCGAGCAAGCCGGGAACGGGAACGTCCTTCACCATCTGCCTGCCAGTGGAACACCCAGCCTCGACAACGCCTTCCGATTTGGTTCTCAGGACAACGGCTTCGTAAAGTGAGTGCCGGGTGCCGAGTTCCGAGCACTCGCTTTCGAGTTTCGGTTTTTCGCTTTTCGTTTTTCGATTTTCGACTTTCCTGTCGCCCGCTGGAAGCCACCTGGCCTACCAAATCTCAAGCCATGAGGAGTAAAATAGCCATCTGGGTCAATTCATGGCCAAAGGAAAAATTCTCGTCGTGGACGATGAGAAGCTCGTCCGCTGGTCGCTCGTCAAGAAGTTCACCGAGTGGGGCTACTCGCCGCTCGAGGCCGAGACCGGCGGGGCCGCCCTGCAGTCAGTCCGCAACGAATCACCCGAACTCATCCTGCTGGACATCCGGCTGCCGGACGTGAGCGGCATGGAAATTCTCCAGCAGATGAAAGAGGCCGGCGAGCCTTCCGCCGTCATCATGATGACCGCCGACCCGCAGCTCGATGACGTCAAGGCAGCCATCAAACTCGGCGCCTATGACTTCATCGGCAAGCCCATTGATTTTGACGAGCTGAGCATCACCGTCCAAAACGCCCTTGAGGCCACGCAACTGCGGACCGAAGTTGCCAGCCTCCGCGACGAAGTGAAGCGGCGTACCGGCTACCGCGACGTCATCGCCGCGTCCAGGCGCATGCGCGAGCTGCTCGATTTTGTGCGCAAGGTCGCCGCCAGCGAAGCCAGCACCATCCTCATCCAGGGAGAAAGCGGCACGGGTAAGGACCTCGTCGCCAAGACCATTCATTACGAGTCCAGCCGCGCCGCCCGCCCCTTTGTCGCCATCAATTGCTCCGCCATTCCGGAAACGCTGATGGAGCCGGAATTGTTTGGCCACGAGAAGGGCGCCTTTACCGATGCCAAGGCGATGAAGAAGGGACTCTTCGAGGTGGCTGACGGCGGCACGCTTTTCCTGGACGAAATCGGCGAGCTATCTCCTTTCCTCCAAGCCAAGCTCCTGCGGGTGCTCGAAGACCAAAATTTTCGTCGTGTCGGCGGTGTCAAGGACATTCAGGTGGACGTGCGGGTGATCGCCGCCTCCAACCGCGACCTCGAACGAGCCGTGTCGGAGAATCGCTTCCGCCAGGACCTTTTCTACCGGCTCGCCATCATCTCCGTGTTCCTGCCATCGCTGCGCGAGCGCAAAGAGGACATCCTGCCGCTGGTGGATTTCTTTGTCGATCACTACAACCGTAAATTTCGAAAGAGCATCAGCGGCTTGACGGAAGAGACGCGGCAACTCCTGCTTGCCTACGATTGGCCGGGCAATGTGCGTGAACTCAAGAACGCCATCGAGCGCGCCATGATTTTGGAAGACGAGCCTTTCCTCCGGCCGACTTATCTGCCCTTCCACGTCACCCAGCCGCGCGCCGGCGTGACCTCTTTCGAGCGGCAATCCTCCTCGACGCCGGTGGGCAGCTCGTGGCAGCCGCTCCACCCCGCCCGTCCGTTCACGACGGGCGTTTCCGCCGCGGCGGACGAGCACGGACGGTCGGGCCGGTGGCTCCCGCCGCTTTCCATCCCTGAGGGCGGCACGTCGCTCGAGGAAGTCGAGCGGGCGCTGGTGGAATTGGCGCTCAAGCAAACCAACGGCAACCAAACCCACGCCGCCAAGCTGCTCGATATCAGCCGCGATGCCCTGCGCTACAAGATGAAAAAATTCGGGCTGATCGCCAGCGCCGAAGAACCTACCGAAGAAGCTCCCGCCCCGCCCCATCCCTAGTCTGTCAGAACGCTTACGGTCTTTTCCCCAACGGTTCTTACGAGAATGCGCCTTTCGCTTTTCGATGGCAGTGCTACCGGCGATCCGAGACCAGCAGACTTTCAGGAGAATTCGCGTTCCTCTTTGCAATAGGAATCGCGACGGGAACTAGCATTGCTTAGCTGTCTCCTTCCGGGCGACCCACAGGCAGTCGGCGCACACGGATCCGGGTCTTCTCAATCACAATCACGCTGCCAGCTTCGGCAGCATCAGCCACTACAAGCAGGTTCGCCAAGAGCAGCCTGAGTTGCGCTTCCGGCCGGCCGGGGCCGCGACGGAGAAGAATCACAGATGGTTTGTTTACTTCCCGTAGCGCTGGGAGGCTCGCAAAGTCTGTGTCCGCTGAAACAAGAGTCCTTATCTTCCTGCGCGGCTCTCGCAAAGACCTCCCAGTCGGCGGCTGCCTGCAGGTTGTAGTCTCGCACATGGATGGCATTGTGTCCGGCAGCCCGCAGCCCGGCCGCCACAAGGGGAGACAACGCATTGTCTACGAGGAATCTCAAGAACTCCCAGCGACCGGGAGTTCGCGTTCCCGCACCGCCTCGGCGGCATAGCGCAGGTCTTCGCCGATGTCTTCCGGCTCAAGGTCTGGATAGGCCTTTAATATCTCCGCTTCGGCCATCCCCTCGCTCACCATGCCCACCACGGTTGCGGCTGGGATGCGCAAACCGCGGATACACGGGACGCCACCCATTTGTTTCGGATCCAAGGTGATTCGAGGAAACTGTTTCACTCTCAGCCTCCTGCCGGACAGATTGAACGCACGCTCCGGCCGGGCTCTATTTGTTAGAAGAATACGACGTTGACCCATTTTTATCAGTATGCGGCCGGGCAGTAGGTGCCCATAGAGGCGGGAAGCAGGAGAAGGCGCAGGCCCGCGAAGCCTGAGACACCGAGATTGGGACGAAGCGGCTCAGTCGAACTTGTGGCGCGCATTCTGCGTCCCGGGCGCATTTGCGGGACGAGCCTGCCGGCGCACGCGCAGTTGTCCTGCGCGCTGCATGGACCGCATAGGCGATTAAAAATAGTACCTTTTGGTTAACTAGTACTAATGGCCTATTGGTGATAGTACTCCGCCATAGTACAAAGGAGGCTTCGGAACCACCGGAGGGGAGAAAGCGGTGGCTCCGGAGACAAGATGAACCTGAGGGAGATTACATTACAATGAAGACAAAGAGCTTTTGGGGAATCGCCTGCGCGCTTCTTGTGTCTCTTTTGGTCGCCCCGAACGCTTTTGGGCAAGACCTTAATCCGCGGTTGACGATTTTCGGCGGAGGCTCTTTCTTGAAAGGTGAGCGGACCTTCGTCGTTGGCGGAGACCAGTTTCGTTCCAATTTCGCAAAGGGGGGCAAATTCGGATTCCGTGGCACCGTGGACGTGGACAGCCATTGGGCCGTGGAAGGCAGCTACAGCTACGGCACCAACAACCTGCGCATCTTTGAGCTGCGAGTGCCGCCGCGAGAGCGTGCCTTTGGGACGCGCGTCCACCAGTTCGCGGCCAACGCGTTGTACTTCCTGAACAAGCCAGAGGACAAGATGCGGGCCTTCGTTACTGGCGGCCTGGGGCTCACCCGGTACAGTCCCACCGACGCCGCCAAAACATTCGCTGCGACATTTGAGTTCGTGGATGAGGCGGCGGTGATCAGCAGCAACACCAAGCTCAGCCTCAATTTTGGCGCTGGCGTGGAAGCGAAGGTCCACGACCGCTTTGGCGTGCGGTTTGACCTCCGCGACAACATGACCAGAATCCCGCGCTTTGGCGTGCCGGAGACGCCGCCCGGGCCGGCGGTAGATTTCTTCCCCGTCAGCGGGGTTGTACACGACTGGGAAACCTCCGTCGGGGTCGTGATCTATCTGCGCTAGCACCGTTCCAATGGGTGCGAGGGAAAGGGTCTGACATGAGATTTGCAAGTGTTCTTCTCGCCGTGATGGGCCTTTCTGGCATTTCGGCCGCACAGATGCAGAGCCCAACGCATCAGCCGAGCGAAATGCAGAAGAAGGAGAATCAGTCTTCGCCGCTGTATCGTGTCACGGTGGTGGCGCGTACGACCAAGGCAATCAACTACCGCCACTTGAGCGGGGCGACCAGGATTGATTTCCGCGGAACCGTCCTCCTCCCTTTTGCCCGAGGCCAAGCGAAAGTGGAAAGCAAGAAGGGCGCGATCAAGATCCAAGCAAGATTCGACAAATTACAGTCCGCCACCCAATTCGGCCCTGAGTTCTTGACCTACGTCCTGTGGGCCATCACTCCGGAAGGCCGCGCTACCAACCTCGGCGAAGTGCTTTTGGAGGGGACCAAAAGCAAACTGGAGGTTACGGCTCAATTGCAGGCTTTTGCCCTGGTCGTGACCGCGGAACCCTATTTCGCCGTCATGCAGCCGAGCGACGTGGTGGTGATGGAAAACATTGTGCGGCCCGACACGGTCGGAAACATTCAGGAGATTGATGCCAAATATGACTTGCTGCAGAGAGGTGAGTACGCAGTTGTTTCCGCCAATTTTCAGCCGATGAGAATGGACCCCAGGATACCTCTTGGGCTGTACGAGGCCAGAAACGCCGTGCAGATTGCCCGAGGGGCGGGCGCCGATCGCTACGCCTTCAGTAGCTTCCAAAGGGCGGTGGAGCTCCTCCAGCAGGCGGAGAGCTATCAAACGCGCAAGGGCGCAAAAAAACAGGTCGAGATGGCAGCTCGGGAGGCAGTGCAGACCGCTGAGGATGCGCGGGCCATTACGGTGAAACGCCGGGAAGAGGAGCGCCTGGCCAAAGAGCGCCAGGCAGCGGCGGAGCGCGAAGCGCGCGCCAAAGCGGAAACCGCCGCGGCCGAACGCGCCAAGTTGGAAGCCCAGTTGGCCGCCGAACGCGCGGCCCGGGAACGGCTCGAGGCGGAGGCAGCCCGTGCCGCCGCTTTAGCACAGCAGCAAGCCGCCCAGGCCGAAGCCGAAAGAGCACGCCAAGCCGCTCAACAAGCTGCCTGGCAAACGGCCGAGGCGGAAGCAGCACGTGCCGCCGCTTTAGCACAGCAGCAAGCCGCCCAAGCGGAAACCGAAAGAGCGCATCTGGCTGCCGAGCAGGCCGAACGCATGCGGCAGCAAGCCGAGGCCGAAAAAGCGGAGCTGCGCTCGCGACTCTTGCGCCAGTTGAACTTGATCCTGCAAACGCGCGACACGGTTCGCGGGCTCATCGTGAACATGTCGGACGTTCTTTTCGACACGGCCAGGTACACCTTGAAACCGGGTGCGCGGGAAAAGCTGGCGAAAATCTCCGGCATCGTCCTGGCCTATCCCGGGCTGAATCTGCAGATCGAAGGTCACACCGACAGCGTCGGCGGCGATGAATACAACCAGGGGCTTTCCGAACAGCGCGCTGACTCCGTGCGGGATTTCCTGGTGCAGCAGGGAGTTCCGGCAGCCTCGATCAGCGGGCGCGGGTTCGGTAAAACGCAACCGGTGGCCTCCAACGAGACCACCGAAGGCCGCCAACAGAACCGCCGCGTCGAGCTGGTGGTCACCGGCGAGGCCATTGGCGCCACCGCCGCCAACTCCGGAACTTCACCGCAGTAAAGCCGACAGGCTGATTGCCAACACCGAAGAACGCACCGAACAAGCCCCCGCTTGGCCCCTTGGGAATTACTGCGGTTTGCTCGAGATCAGCGGACAGTTTGCACCTAATGCCGCAACAGATCAGCCCTGAAGGGTCTCACCGTGAAGGGACAACACCTGGCCGGCGCGACAAGAGGAGAAGATCGCTGGAATCCCGAACGTCAAAGGGCGCGCCGGAATAGTCTGACCAGGTGGAGACGATCTCGAAACCGATTCGTTCCAGCAGAGTGCGCAGTTCTTTTTCGAACAGAGGGATTTGGCGGTTGGTGTTGACGCGATAGTCCCAACAGGTTCCAGGGGCCAGGGGCCGGGTGAAGAAAATGGCGTGGAAGTCAATAAACTCGGGGCCGTATTCGGCTACCTTGAAGAGGATGACTTCTTCATCCTCGGTGCGCCCGGAGAGCAGGGGAAACCACTTGGTCTTTTCCCGCCAGCGCTTGTCATAGTTAAGATTCTGGATAAAGAAAATTCCTCCCGGAAGGAGGACCTCGTAGAGAGAGCGCAGAGCCGCTTCAAGCTGACCCGGGGCAGAAAGGTTGGGCAAGGTGTTGCCCAGGCAAAGTGCTGCTCCGAAGCGCTCGCGGAGCCTGGCGCTTTCTTCAATCGCGCAAAGTTTCACACTCGCCTTTAGGGTTTGTCGGGCCACCGGCCCCGCAGGCATGTCGGGATGAATCCCGACGCTACCATTCCTTGCCCGACGAATCTCTTCGGCAGCCGCGTCCAGTTTCTTCTGCGCCACCTCGACCATCGCCGGGTCGGAATCAATGCCGATGACCTCGAAGCCCTCTCTCGCGAGCGCCAGTACGTGCCCACCCGTCCCGCATCCGGCGACGAGGACTTTTCGCGAAGGCACCTCAGCAAGAATTTTTCGAAGCAGAGGCATCTCGCGGGCGAGTCGCTTCTCCCAATCCACCACGACGTCGTAATAGCGAGCCAGATCGCTTGGCACGGTGGTCTCCCTCAGCCCCGAGGCTCTTGCCTCGGGGATTAAAAGCCTCTTGTATCCCCCAGGCGGGTGCCTGGGGGCTCGGCGCGGGAACCACGAATTCCTGATACACGTTCTAAAGACGACTGCAAAAGTAACTTGACGGCGCTCCGTAGGAAAACCCGCATAAATAGCGGACATCCGGGCCAGGGGGCGTCAAGCTATTTCCGCAATGCTGCTTAGAGCCGTGCGCTGGCGCTAGAATGGCGCCCTCCAAGCTTCGACAGCGCGGCGAGAGCCCGCAAGGCAATTCCGGTGGGCAGGGCGGCAGCTCCCCACCTTCCCTCGCGTCGGGCAAGCGCGAGCAACCGCGGCCGGGACCGAGCGAGCATCCGGCGGGCATGCCGATTCCGGCTGTGGCCAATCACATCGAGGACATAGAAGCGGTCGAGATGCGGCCAGTTGCCATCGCGCTTCTGGAGTTTGGCCAGAAGGCGAAGCAGATTTCCGGCTTGCTTCTTGCTGCGAGGATGGCGGTCGCGCAGCAAGACCGCGAGAACAGAAACCATCAATACCGGCGCAAACATGCCGCCGTATCGGGAAAAGAGCCGGGGGAAGTTGCGGAGTGATTCGAGGTACCGCTCGAGCCGTGGGTCGCGGTCATAGCCCCAACGCAGCAGAGCTTCGAGCGCGACATTGCTGATCAAAAACCTTGCCCCGGCGTCAGAAGCTATTTCTGCGCCGTTAGGAAAGCGGGCGCTCGAAAGCTGCGCTTCACCGGGGCTGAAGCAGGGGCCGAAAAAGTGCTCACAGATGCGGTCGCGATGGCTTGCTTCCGAGCAACCCCGGGCGTAAGCGCCGGGCTGGCCTTGCGTCGAAAAGATCCACTCCACCGCGCGATAGACGCCGGGAGTGCGATGCTCGCCCAGGTCGTGAAGCAGCCGCAAATTCCAGGCCGTATCGGCGAGGCTGTGATGCCAATGGCCCTCCGGGCTCTCGGTAGCAACGAGGTTCGAAAGGAAACGGTCGCGGGAGGCGCCGCCCGACGCCGGCAGGAAGGCGGCGAGACCTGCCTGGACGCTTTCGACCGGGTGGGCGCGCAGGAAAGCAAGGCTGCGTGCGATCGTTCGCTCGAGAGCCCTCGGTCCGGCTGACCTCGGTCGCTTCACTCGCTTCATGGATGCAAGAGGGCGCCCTCCCCCGATGTAGGGAATGCCCGCCCCGTACCGGATCGGTA
>Ga0209108_10000858_pt1 | contig 17277 bp, 17 predicted proteins | sample Rifsed10ft1_FD_184003 | JGI IMG/M metagenome (GOLD analysis project Ga0209108, IMG submission 184003) | Soil microbial communities from Rifle, Colorado, USA - sediment 10ft 1 (version 2) | ecosystem: Environmental > Terrestrial > Deep subsurface > Rock core/Sediment | place: Rifle, Colorado...
GCGCCGCCGGAGAGGCCGGTGCCGGCGCCGCGCGGGACGACGGGAAGGTCGTAGCGGCGGGCGATCTTGACGGCGGCAGCGACCTCGTCCGTGGTGTCGGGGAAGACGGCGACCTGGGGCTGGCCGCGCTCGATCGTGCCGTCGTACTCGAAGACGAGGAGGTCTTCGGGGGCGCTGAGGACGCGGTCGCGCGCGAGGGCGCGCCGGAGGTCGCGGACGGCGGCGGGCGGGATGGGGTTCGGCATCTCGCGGAGATTGTACGACCTCACCCCCGCTGCCGCGCGCCCCTCTCCCTGCAGGGAGAGGGGCTGAGTTTGGCGCTGCCCGCCGCCTAGAACAACGTGGGTGAGGTCGGTGCCGGCCATTTACGATGCGCCAGGGCTGAGATAGACTGCGCGGCAACGTCGCTCACGGTGGGAGGTACTCATGCCCTTACGAGTCGTCTACAAGTGCGCGGACGGGGCGGACTTCCCGGTCGAATGGGAAGACCCGCAGGACGCGCAGCAGTTCTGGGTCAGCATGCGCGACCACAAGCCACGGCCCAACCTGCCCATCGAGTCGAGCCACGGCAACGACTGGTGGCGCTGGGTGAGGGAGGCGAACGCGGAAGCGGGCCTGCCCTTGCCGCCCTTCATGAACGGTCGCATGGGCGAGTTCAACGGCCACATCTACGCCGGTGGCATGGACCTCGCGCCGCCGCCCGGCCTGGATCCCGAGGTCGCCAATGCCATGGGCCGCTTCTTGGCCCAGTACGGCGGCCCAATGGGCGTCTGGGAGAAGTACTGCCTGCCGAAGATCAGGGAGCACTGCGACCGGCTGGCGGCGGCAGACGACCGCGCCTCGGCGCGAGGGATGATCGACGAGATGAGCAGGGCCTGGGCGCTGACGATGCTCCAGATCGCGGTAATGTTTGGCCCGGCGATGGGCCTGATGGGTTTCCTCGCCCAGGAGCTGGGCGGCGACCCATCGCTGACGGCGCTGGAGCTGACGCAGGGGTTCCCGCACGCCACGCTTGACGCCGACCAGGAGCTGTGGGAGCTGGCGCAGATGGCGAAGGGCTCGGCGGAGCTGCGGGCCGCCTTCTCTGAAGCCAGCGGGAGCGAGGCGCTCAGGCGCGCCATCGAGTCGCATCCCGAGTTCAAGCAACGCTTCGACCGGTTCATGGCGGTGTATGGCGCCCGCGCCCAGGACTGGGCCCTAAGCGCGCCGACGTTCCAGGAGCGGCCTGAGATACCGCTGGGCATGATCGCGGCCTTCCTGCGCAGCGACGCGCCCGCGCCGGACGAGGCGATCCGCCGCGGCGCGGAGCGTCGGGAGACAGCGATTACTGACATCGAAGCGCGGATCGACGACCCGGCGAAGAAACAGCAGCTGCGGGCGATGGCGGCGCAGGTCGCCGACCAGGTGCCCATCCAGGAGGGCCGGGCCTACTGGCAGCTCATCGCCTGGGGCCACTGCCGCACGGCGCTGCTGCGCATCGGCGCCCGGCTCGTGCGAGAGGGCCGCATCGAGACGCCGGAGGACGTGCTGTTCCTGCGGCTGGAGGAGATTGAGGCGCCGGGCGCGGACATGCGCGCCGTCGTGCGCGAGCGGCGGGCAGAGTGGGAGAGGTGGGCAGCGCTGGCGCCGCCACCTTTCATTGGCGCGCCGCCGCCGCCGATGCCGGGTTCGCCGATGTTTGGCGCCATGACCGACGCCGCCGCCTCGCCGGACGCGAAGGTGCTCTCGGGGGTGGCGACCAGCAGAGGCCGCGTCACCGCTCGCGCGCGCCTGCTTGGTGATCCCTCAGAGGGCACGCGCCTTTCGCAGGGCGAGGTGCTGGTGGCGGTGATGACGGCGCCGCCCTGGACGCCGCTTTTCGCCATCGCCGGCGCGATCGTCACGGAGACGGGCGGCGTTCTCTCGCACTCGGCGATCACGGCGCGCGAGTACGGCATACCTTGCGTCGTCGCCGTGCCGGGAGCCATGTCTCGGATCAAGGACGGGGCGCTGGTCACGGTGGACGGGGCGGCCGGGACGGTGACGATCGAGGGATAGGGCATGTCCCCGCTGCGTTATCGCGTCGCTTAGGCCCTTCGCTGCGCTCAGGGCGACAGAGTCTCGTCAGACGAGGTGGGGCGAGATGTGGCGGAAGACGTCGCCGACGTCGATGACGCTGGCGGGCTTGTCGTCGCGCAGGATGGGGACGTGGCGGAAGTCGCCTGAGGCCATGTGGTTGAGGGCGAGAGCGATGCTGTCGTCGTCGTGCAGACAGATGGGGTCAGCGGTCATGATCTGGCCGCAGGTGACGGCGTTGAGGTCTTCCTTGGGGCCGGCGACTTTCTGGAGGATGTCCCAGCCGGTGATGATGCCCGCCAGGCGCTCGCCGTCCATGACCAAGACGCAGCCGACGTCGCGGCGCTGCATGACGCTGACGGCGAGGCCAACGGGGTCTGAGACGCCGATGGTCGGCGCTTCGTGCTTGGGCAGCGCGACGATGGGGTCCTGGACGAACTGAGGCGCCTGGCCGCCCCTGGGGCTGCCGGGAACGTCGAGGCCGTACAGGGCCTGGCCGCAGTTGACGCACTCGTCGGCGCCTTCGATGTTCTCAGCGTGGCAAGAGGGGCAGATCATGGCGCTTCCCTGCGCAAGCTACAAGCTACGAGCCTTAAGCCTTAAGCCTGCGGCCTGAAGCTTGAGGCTTGTCACTCCACCTCCCACACGTCGCCCTGACGGAGGAGGGCGTTGATATCGCCTTCGCCCTGGGCGGCGATGGCCTTGGCTATCTGCTCCTCCATGAGGTCATTGTATGTGGGGCGCTGCGCGGCGCGGATGACGCCGACGGGCACGGGGAACTCCGGGTAGTCCATGCGGCTGAGGAGGAAGGCGACAGTGGGGTCCGCCAGCGTCTCGTCGTGGACCAGGAGGTCCTTCTCGCTGACGCCGTCCTTGCCCAGCTCGACGACCGCGGGCTTGAGGCCGTTGAGGCGGATGCCTTTGTCCTCGTGCTTGCCAAAGACCATGGGCTCGCCCTGCTTGAGGTAGAGCATGCGGTCGGCGCGCACCTCTTTGGCGGTGAAATCCTCGAAGGCGCCGTCGTTGTAGATGTTGCAGTTCTGGTAGATCTCGACGAAGGAGGCGCCCTTGTGTTCGTAGGCGCGGCGGAGGACCTCGACCATGTGATGCGGGTCGACGTCCAGTGAGCGGGCGACGAAGCTCGCCTCGGCGCCGAGGGCGACGGCGAGGGGCCGCAGCGGCCAGTCGATGGAGCCCATGGGCGTCGAGACCTTGACTGTGCCCACGGGCGAGGTGGGCGAGTACTGGCCCTTGGTGAGGCCGTAGACCTCGTTGTTGTGGAGGATGATCTGCAGGTCCACGTTGCGGCGCATGACGTGCAGGAAGTGGTTGCCGCCGATGCTCAGGGCGTCGCCGTCGCCGGTGACGACCCAGACGCTGAGCTCCGGCCGCGAGGCCTTGAGGCCGGTCGCGATAGTGGGAGCGCGGCCGTGGATGCTGTGGAAGCCGTAGGTATTCATGTAGTAGGGCAGCCGGCTGGAGCAGCCGATGCCAGAGATGAAGACGATGTTCTCCCGCGGGAGGCCGAGCTCTGGCATGAGGCGCTGCGTCTGGGCAAGGATTGAGTAATCGCCGCAGCCGGGGCACCAGCGCACCTCCTCGTCGGCGACGAAGTCTTTGCGGCTGAGGACCTGGATGGGCGGGTCGGCTGAGCTCTTGGCAACCATAGTTCTTTCCTTGCGCTAGTCCACCAGCTCGTGCATCTTCGCCTCCACCTCGGCGATGGTGAAGGGCCGGCCGGTGACGCGGTGGAGGCCGACGGCGTCGACGAGGAACTCGCCGCGGATGAGGAGAAGGAGCTGGCCGAGGTTGTTCTCCGGGATGAGGACTTTCTTGAAGCGGCGGAGCACGTCGCCGAGGTTCTTCGGGAAAGGGTTGAGGTAGCGCAGGTGCGCCTGGGAGACGCTCTTGCCGGCGGCGCGGAGGCGCTGGACGGCGGTGCGGTTGACGCCGTAGGTGCTGCCCCAGCCGAGGACGAGGAGGTCGCCGCCTTTGGCGTCGCCGTAGACCTCGAGATCCGGGATGTCGTTGGCGATGCGGGCGATCTTCTCAAAGCGCAGGCGCGTCATCAGGTCGTGGTTCTCGGGCTCGTAGTTGACGTTGCCGTCGATGTTGCCCTTCTCCAGGCCGCCGATGCGGTGCTCGAGGCCGGGCGTGCCCGGGATCGCCCACGGCCGCGCCAGCGTCTTCTCGTCGCGGGCGTAGGGCTTGAAAGTCGCCGGATCCGTGGCGAAGTTGGGCTCGATCTTCGGCAGGCTGTCGAAGTCGGGGATCGCCCAGGGCTCGGAGCCGTAGCCGACGTAGAAGTCGGAGAGGAAGACGACGGGCGTGCGGTACTTGATCGCGATGCGCCAGGCCTCGATGGCCGTGTCGAAGCAGTCGGACGAGGTGGCGGGCGCGATGACGGCGACGGGGGCGGCGCTGTTGCGGCCAAACATGACCTGGAGCAGGTCGCCCTGCTCCGTCTTGCTCGGGATACCGGTGCTGGGGCCGGCGCGCTGCACGTCGATGATGACGAGGGGCAGCTCCACCATGACGGCGAGGCCGATGGCCTCGCTCTTGAGGGCCATGCCGGGGCCGCTGGTGCCGGTCATGCCGAGGTGGCCGCCGAAGGAGGCGCCGATGGCGGAGCCGATGGCGGCGATCTCGTCCTCAGCCTGGAAGGTCTTGACGCCGAACCGCTTGAAGCTGGCGAGGTAGTTGAGGATCTCGCTGGCCGGCGTGATGGGGTAGCTGCCGTAGAAGAGCGTACGGCCGACGAGCTTGCTCGCGGCGAGGAAGCCGAGGGCGGTCGCCTCGTTGCCGCTGACGTTGCGGTAGAGGCCGGGCGCGAGCTTCGCCTTGGGCACGTGGTAGTGCTGGGCGAATATCTCCGTCGTCTCGCCGTAGTTGTAGCCCGCCTGGAGCGTCTTGATGTTCGCCTCGGCGATCTTAGGGTTGCGGGCGAAGCGCTCCTGGACGTACTTGATCGTCGAATCGAGCGGCCGGCTGTACATCCAGAAGGTCAGCCCGAGAGTGAACATGTTCTTCGAGCGGTCGATCTCCTGAGAGGTGAGGCCGAAGTCGCGCAGGGCGCGGGCGTTCATCGTGCCGACGGCGACGGGCAGGACGCGGTAGGCGCCGAGGCTGCCGTCCTCCAGGGGGCTGGCCTCGTAGCCGGCCTTCTTCAGGTTCGCCGGGTTGAACTCGTCCGTGTTGGCGATGACGATGCCGCCCTTTGGGAGGTCGGGCAGGTGGACCTTGAGGGCGGCCGGGTTCATGGCGACGAGGACGTCGGGCCGGTCGCCCGGGGTGTAGATGTCGTAGCTGGAGAAGCTGACCTGGAAGGCGCTGACGCCGGGCAGCGAGCCCTGAGGGGCGCGCACCTCGGCGGGGTAGTCGGGGAAGGTGCTGATGTCGTTGCCGAAGACGGCGGCGGTCTTGGAGAACTGGGCACCGACCAACTGCATGCCGTCGCCAGAGTCGCCGGCGAAGCGTATGGTCACACGGTCGAGGTCGATGACGGCCGGCTGGGCCGGCTCCTTGGCCAGGGTTGTCACTTTAGCCACCCTCCGGTTTCGGCAGCTTCTGGTGAGGCTTCGGCGGCAGGTTGAGGAGGTGCTCCGGGAAGGCCTCGGCGAGGAAGTGGATGACGTCCAGGGTGCGCAGAACTGCCGTTGCTTTGCCTTTGGCGTCGACGATGGGGATGTTCTCGACGCCCTCGGCGATCATGAGCTTGATGGCGCGGGCGATGGTCTCTTTCTCCGTCAGCGTGACGCGGATCTTGGAGGCGGACTCCATGACGTTGCTATCGTATTTAACGTCACGCGCGACGATTTTCATGAGCACCTCGCGTTCGCTCATGATGGCGCGCGGGCGGCCGTCCTCGACGATGAGGACGTAGCCCTTGCCCCGCTTCTGCACGGCGGCGAGGGCGGCGCCGACGCTGGCGTCCGTGCCTATGGAAACGGGCGGTGGAAGACCCAGGGCGCTGATCGGGTCGGTCTCGAAGGTCCCTCGTATCGTGTCGGCTTTGGTTGCCAAGGGTCCTCTTATCCCGCGGGCACGCTCGCTGCGCGCTGCTGACTGGGACGATCTCATTCTACACCATGTCGCCGGGCTGGACGGCTGACAATCCCGCGTCGATTGACCGTCTGAGCGGCGGCGTGTAGATTTCGCGCAGGGGAGGGAAGGAGCGGGCAATGGCGGTCAAGGCTTACGTTCTCGTCGTGACGGACCCGGGGGCGACGAAGCGCGTCTACGACGCCCTCAAGGGCGTGCCGGGCGTCGTGGAGCTGCACGAGGTGATGGGGCCTTACGACATCATCGTCGAGATCGACGTGCCGAACCTGGTGGACGTGCCGCCTATCCTCAGCACGCAGATCCGGACGATCCCCGGCATCCAGAGCACGACGTCGCTGGTCTCTTTCCCGGAGGCGTAGGACCCGCAGGGCTGAAACCTGCGGCGTGAGGACGCCGCGAACCCTCACCTGCTGCATTACTTGACATAAAGCTACCGGATCACTCGATGCGCTGGCGGACGGCCGCCAGCAGGTCTTCGGCGTCCTCCTTAAGGCCGACCTCCGGGTTCAGGTCGATGCAGCGCCGCAGCTGCGCAGCAGCCAGCTGGTAGAGCTCGACGGGGTCGCGGTAGGGCAGCGTCGCTTGCTTTTCGAGGCGGTAGGCGACGAACTCGTAGCACCAGCCGAGGCTGTAGTGGACGCCGGCGTCGTCCGGCGCCAGCGCGGCGGCGCGCTCGAGGAGGTCGAGCCCCTCCTGGTAGGCGAGGCGACGCGTGACGAGCGTGGTGCCGAGGTAGGTTAGGGCGTTGACATAATCGGGAGCAAGCGCCAGGGCACGGCGGGCCTCGGCGATGGCTTCATCGACCTTCCCGTCGGCGTGGAGACCCTGGGCGCGACGCAGCATCTCCTGTGCGTCCTCGCTCTTCGTCACGGATCGAGTCTAGCTGATGGTTTCGGAAGAAGCTGAGCCCCGACTCCGTCTGATCGCAACGCTGGGATTGTCTGCAAACGGCAGCTGGCCAAGCGCTGGCGAGATTGCCACGCCCTTCGACAGGCTCAGGGCAGGCTCTCGCTGCCGCGATGGCTCGCAATGACCAAGTAAAGCGCTTGACCTCGCTCGCCTTGCTGCCGACAATTCCAGCGCCATGCAGACGAGGACGGCGATGCGCGTGAGCTTTGACGCTCAGGGGCGGCGCATCCTTACGCACCCGGAGGCGGACACGATCTCGCGCGCGGTCCTCGTCGAGCGGGCGCGGGCGCTGGTGCCGGCGCTGCGGGAGCGGGCGCAGCGGACGGAGGAGGCGCGGCAGCTCCTGCCGGAGACGCTGGCCGACTTCGAGCGGGCGGGGTTCTTCCGCATCTGCCAGCCGCGGCGCTTTGGCGGCTTCGAGATGGGCCTGGACGTCCTCGAGGCGGTGCTCATCGAGGCCGGCCGCGGCTGCGGCTCCTCCGCCTGGAACCTGGGGATTCTCGCGGGGCATGCCTGGTGGGCGTCGATGTTCCCGGAAGAAGGGCAGGTCGAGATTTTCGGTGGGGACGGGCACGCGTTGCTGCCGGGCGGCTTCTTGGGCGGCCGCGGCGTCGCGAAGCGGGCGGAGGGCGGCTACGAGGTCGCGGGCCGCTGGCCGTACCAGTCCGGCTGCGACGCCTCGAACTGGTTCGGCGTCAGCGCCTCGCTGGAGGACGAGGGCGACGGGCCGCCGGCCGGGCTGACGTTCGTCGTGCCGGCCGCGGACGTGCGCATAGAGGACGACTGGTTCGTCTTGGGCATGCGCGGCACCGGCAGCAAGACGGTGGTCATCGATCAGGCCTTCGTGCCGGAGCGGCGCAGCCTGACGCTGAAGTCGGTGGAGGAGCAGGAGACTCCCGGCTCGAAGGTGCACGCGAACCCGCTCTACCACGCGCCGGTGATGGCGTTCATCTCCATCGAGGTGACGGGTGCGGCGGTCGGCGTCGCCCTGCAGGCCGTGGAGGTGCTGGACGAGATCGCCCGCGCGAAGCCGGTGCGGGGCCGGGCCGGCGCGACGCAGATGGAGTCGCCGATCATGCGGCGCCGGCTGGCGGAGGCGAAGTCGCTGGCGGAGACGGCGCGGGTGCTGCTGCTCAGCGAGGCGTCGCGCCTCATGCGCATGCTGGAGGAGTATGTGCCGCAGGGCCGCAAGCTGAGCCGGGAGGAGATCGGCGAGTACGGCCTGCAGAACGCGCGCATCGTCGACCTCTGCGTGGGGGCGGTTGACCACGCCTTCGCGGCGGCAGGGACGTCGGCGACGTTCACGGGCCACCCGCTGGAGCGCTGCTTCCGCGACATCCACATGATCAGCACGCACACCGTGCTGCGCGTCGACAACACGGCGGAGAGCTGGGGCCTGGCGCACTTCGGCCTGGGCGGGCCGCCAGCGACGGCGGAAGGGCGGTAGGCGGCCGGTTCGTTCCTCATGCGTATCTTCGCACTATATATGTTATGTACACCACGATGCGGGCCACAGCGGCGCCCGACGTATTTGGCGGGGCCCTGGGCCCATGCTAGACTTTTGTCGATAAACCCAGGAGGCGCAACAACGGCGTGGAAGCTTCCCTGAAAGCGAGCGAGGACCGGCTCACCAAGATACTGCTGGCGGTGGCGGGCCTCCTGTTCGTCGGCGTCATCGCTCTCGGGGCCTACTTCCTGGGCCGAGAGTCCGCACCGGCGTCGACAGCGCCGGCCTCCACCTCCTCGGCGCCCGTCTCGACCGAGTTCGACTACGACGTGCTCAACCAGATCCGGTCGCTGCTTGACAGATATTATGTCAAGCCTGACAACCTCGACGACTCCTCCCTGTTCGAGGCCGCGGTCAACGGCATGCTGGGCATCCTGGACGACTACGGCACGTTCTACATGGACCCGCGCACCGTCCGCCTGGACACGACGGTCAGCGGCGCCTTCGAGGGCATCGGCGTGACGATCTCGGAGCAGAGCGGCGAGATTGTCATCGTCGCGCCGATAAAGGGCACGCCGGCCGAGAAGGCCGGCCTCAACACAGGCGACGTGATCATCGCCGTGGACGGTGAGCCGACGAAGGGCTGGAAGGCCGAGGAGGCGCAGCTGCGCATCCGCGGCCAGCGCGGCACGCCGGTGGCGATCACGATTCGCCACCCGGACAACACTCAGCAGGTCTACAACCTGACGCGCGCCACGGTCGAGGTGCCCAGCGTGACGACGACGCCGCCCTCCGGCGCCCTCAAGGACGCATCGGGCGCGGACGTGAGCGACATCGGCTACGTCGCCATCTCCAGCTTCTCCGTGCGCACAGCGCAGGAGCTGGAGAAGGCAGTGAAGGAGCAGGTCGATAAGGGCGTCAAGGGGCTGATCGTCGACCTGCGCTATAACGGCGGCGGCCTGCGCGACACGGCGATCAGCAGCACGGACCTCTTCCTGGACTCGGGCCTCATCGTCGTTCAGGAGGACCGGGACGGTACGCGGACGGAGTTCAACGCCAAGCGGGGCGACCCGACCGGCGGCATGCCCATCGTCGTGGTGCAGAACAAGTACAGCGCCAGCGCCGCGGAGATCGTGGCCGCGGCGCTGCGGGACAACGGCCGGGCGATCATCGTCGGCGAGACGAGCTACGGCAAGGGCACGGTCAACCAGTCCGAGAGGCTAGCCAACGGCGGCGCGCTCTTCGTCTCCGTGGCGCACTGGCTGACGCCGCTGGGCGTGAAGATCGACCACGTCGGCGTTCTGCCGGACGTCGAGGTCCAGCTGAGCGACGAGGACATCGACCTGCGGCGGGACGCGCAGCTGATGCGCGCCGTCGACGAGCTGCGCAAGCGCACGGCGAAGTAGCAGAGCGGCAGCCGTGGCCAAGCCGTCTTCAGAGAACGGCAAGGCGGCGTCTCGCGACGTGGCCGTCAACCGGCGCGCCCTGCACGACTACGAGATCCTCGAGCGCGTAGAGGCCGGCATCGCCCTCACGGGCAGCGAGATCAAGTCGGCGCGGGCGGGCAAGGTCAGCCTGCAAGAGGCGTACGCGCGCCCGGAGCGCGGCGAGCTGTGGCTGCAGGGGGCGCACATCGCCGAGTACAGCCCGGCGGCGCGCTTCGGACACGAGCCGCGGCGGCCGCGCAGGCTGCTGCTGCACCGGTCGCAGATCCGCGAGCTGGCCCGGCAGGTGGAGGAGCGCGGCCTGACCATCGTGCCGCTGCGCATGTACCTCAAGGACGGCCTGGCGAAGGTGGAGCTGGCCGTCGCCCGTGGCCGGCGCCAGTACGACAAGCGCCAGGCCATCGCCAGGCGCGATGCGGAGCGAGAGATCGAGCGGGCGCTGCGTCGCGGGCCGGCGCGCCCATAGTTATGTCAACCACTCCCCTGCTATAAGCTGGCCACGGTCTGCAACTCGGCGGCGCGCGCCAGCCTCGGCTTCTTCGCCAGCGACAGGCAGAGGGCGGCGACGAGGTAGCCGCCGGTGAACGGGATGAAGGCCGCCAGGTAGCTGCCCGTGAGGTCGAAGGCGGCGCCGGCGACCAGCGGCCCGATGGCGTTGAGGCCCATCTGCACCGGCGCCGCCGTGCCGCGGATGGCGCCCAGGGCCTCGCGGCCGAAGTACTCGGCGAAGACGATCTGGCTGCTCGCCACCATGAGGCCGAAGGACGTGCCGTAGGTGACGGCGAAGGCGGCGCCCATGGTGACGCTGCTCGTACTCATCAGCACGACCATGCCCAGCGCCGAGCCGCAGAGGCCTACCGCCATCGTCCAGCGGGCGCCGATGCGGAGGTCGAGGGCGCCCTCCAGGAGGGCGCCGGCGCCGGCGAAGACGGCGACGAGGCTGATGACCAGCGCCGCCGTCTGGGGCGAGAGGCCGCGGTCGACGAGGTGGGGGATCTGGTGCAGGTTGATGGCGCCGCCGGCCCAGGACTGCAGGCCCACGGCGGCCGTGACCAGCCAAAAGGCGCGCGTGCGCAGCGCCTCGCCGCGCGTCCAGTCGACCTCAGGGAGCGCCGCCCGCGCGCTCCGGCTCGCCGGCGTCGCGCCGGCGACGCCATCCGGCGCCAGGTCGAAGCGCTCCGGCCGGGGGTGCAGCCACCAGGCGGCGGGCAGGATGCCGCAGACGGCGACGAGGCCGGCGAGCGCCAGCGCCGCCGTGCGCCAGCCCTCGGCGTCGATGATCAGCTGCGTGCCGATGGGCATGAGGGCGAAGCCGGCGCGGGTGCCCAGCGTCGTTATGCCGACGGCGAGGCCGCGACGCCGGATGAACCACTTGCTGACCGTGACGCCGACGGCGAGGCTGATGACGCCGGAGGCGGCACCGCGGCCGACGGCGTAGATGAGGAAGAACTGCCACTCCGTCTCCATCTGCGAGAGGAGGACGAGGCCGATAACGAGCAGGAGGCCGCCGCCGGCGACGAAGACGCGGCCGCCGTAGCGGTCGATGAGGGGGCCGGCGAAGAGGGCCATGCCGGCGCCCGTCAGCGAGCCTAGGGTGACGGCGCCGGAGATCTCCGTGCGGCTCCAACCGAACTCGCGCTCGAACTCGGGGATGAAGACGCCGAGGACGGGGTTGTAGAAGGCGACCTCGGCGAAGGCGGCGAGGGCGGCCACGGCGACGACGGTCCAGCCGAGGAAGAATCGCGGCGCGGCCAGTGGCATGGCAGCGTTGGGCTGCCGCGACTGTGGCACGCCGCCAATGTAGCACTTCACTACTTCTGCATGTGGAGTTCCCTCTCCTTCCGGGAGAGGGCTAGGGTGAGGGAGTCGGGACGCCTTGACCGCCTATCGCGCGTCGGCTACGGTGCAGCCGATGACGCTTCGGGGCGAGCAGGGGCTGCAGGGCCTGGCGCGACGCGTGCTGGAAGCGGTCGAGGCGGACCAGGCGGAGGTGTTGGTCTACGGCGGCGCCTCGGCGCTGACGCGCTTCGCCAACAACTACATCCACCAGAACGTCCAGGAGAGCAGCGCGAACGTCCACGTGCGCGCCGTCATCGGCAAGAAGGTCGGCGTGGCGGCGACGGACGTCGTTACGGAGGAGGGCCTGCGCGACGTTGCGCGGCGCGCCGTCGAGCTGGCGCGGCTGCAGCAGGAGAACGAGGACTTCCGCTCCCTGCCCGGCCCGACGCCGCTGACGCGCGTCGAGGCCTACGTGGCGCGCACGGCGGCGTGCACGCCGGAGCAGCGGGCCGAGGTCGTGCGCCGGATCTGCGAGGCCTCGGCGAAGGCGGGGCTGGTCGCTGCTGGGGCGTTCCGGACGCAGGAGTCGGAGGTCGCGGTCATGAACTCGCTCGGCGTCTGGGCCTACCACCGCGATACGACGGCGGACATCAACACGGTGATCATGGGCGAGACGTCCAGCGGCCACGCCGAGCGGCTGACCCTGGACGCGGGCGAGGTCGACGGCGCGGCGCTGGCGGCGGAGGCGATCGACAAGTGCCGGCGCGGCGCCGCGCCGCGCGAGCTGGCGCCCGGCGTCTACGACGTCATCCTCGAGGAGTACGCCGTCGCCGACATCATGGACTACTTCGCCTACCTCGCCTTCGGCGCCCAGGCGTACATCGAGAAGCGCAGCTTCATGTCGGGACATCTGGGTGAACACCTCCTGGGCGAGAGCATATCGATCTGGGACGACGGGCTCTCGCTGGCCGGCGTGCCGCAGCCCTTCGACGCCGAGGGCGTCGCGCGCCAGCGCGTCGACTTCATCGTCGACGGCGTCGCCAAGGGCGTGGTCTGGGACAGCTACTACGGCGGCAGCGGCGGCCACGCGTCGACGGGGCACGCGCTGCCTGCGGGCGAGACCTACGGCCCGCTACCGGCGAACCTCTTCCTGGCCACCGGCGACGCGACGAAGGAGGAGATGCTCGCCGCGACGAAGCGGGGCGTGTGGGTGAGCCGCTTCTGGTACACGCGGCCCGTGCACCCGCTGACGGTGCTGCTCACCGGCATGACGCGGGACGGGACGTTCCTCATCGAGGACGGGAAGATCGTGGCGCCGGTGAAGAACCTGCGCTTCACGCAGAGCTACCTCGAAGCGATGAACAACGTCGAGATGATCGGCCGCGAGTCGCGCCTGCTGATGACGGCCATCGGCTTCGTGTGCCGCGTGCCGGCGCTGAAGGTGCGCGGCTGGAACTTCACCGGCGCTACGGCGTTTTGAGGCATAACCCAGGCGACGAACTTCCGGACTCGGATCGTCATGTTCCAGCGAGGGAGCGTCTAATGAGCAGGCTTCACAGTTTCAAGGACAGCAAGGGAAGTTGTTACTCCAACGTGCGCTTGGATAACGGAGACCCCATCTTCATAAGCGTTGCGCAGACAGGTGTACTGGTAAAGAAATCCAAACTTGGATTTCTTGGTCCGAAGCTGTATCAAGCACGAACCGTATATGATGCGGCGGCGACTGCGAAGGCTCTCTATGCCCTCTTCCCCGATTACATTGGGCCAGATGGAATAACGAACCTTACGCTCCGCTCATTTACGAATGCAGTACTACACTGTTCAACCACGCCTGAAGTCGCGACTGTCTTGAATACTGCAGTCGACGCAAAAAGACATAACCCAGACGACGAACGACCACAAGATGCATCCGAGTTGAGAGAGAATGACCTCCAAAGCGCCGCTACTGCGATCATCAGAGTGTATGGAGACCTCTTGGTGAGAGTCTCCGAGGAGGATAAGGGCAAATATCCCGGCGGTGTGTACCCCGAGTCTTTGCTTCCAATTCCAAAGCCAGCACTCGCGAAACTCCTCGCCATAGAGATTCAATTGACCCCAGATCCTAACGAGAGGCGCGTGCTCGAAACGGGCTTGGCGCTCCTCGATGGCTTCATAAATGACCAACAGGCAAACGAACAGAATCGCGCGATGAGGGCAGCGCTTGACCTAGCTCAGGACATAGCGGATAGGCATCGGCATAGCGGATAGGGCAAGGCCTTCTGGTTATGCCAATGCTCTATGCTTTAGGCCCTATGACCATGCCCGACAGGCTGTTCACCCTCGACGAAGCCCTCGCGCTCTTGCCGACCGTGCGCCAGCTTCTGACCGAGATCCAGGCGCGCCGTCGGGAGATAGAGGAGCGCAGCGCAGCGCTCGACCGGCTGCTGGCGGCGACGGGCGGCAACGGCTACCTCGCCGCGGACGTGACGCGGGCACGCGAGGCGCTGGCGCAGGCGGCCGGCCAGCTGCAGCGGCTGATGACGGAGCTGGACGAGACGGGCGCCGAGCTGAAGGGCATCGACGAGGGGCTCGTCGACTTCCGGAGCCGGCGCGAGGGCCGCGTCGTCTACCTCTGCTGGCGCCTCGGCGAGGAGACGATATCGTACTGGCACGAGCTGGACGCGGGCTTTGCCGGGCGGCAGCCGCTGTAGACCTGGGAGGGGCCAACGTGGCACCGCGTGACATCTTTCTTTCGCTAGACGACCAGGACGCGGCTGTGGTGGAGACGGTTATCGCGCGTCTGGAGATGCGCGCCCGCGAGCCGCGCTTCGTCCAGATGCGCGCCGCCTACCTGGACAGCATGGACCTGGCGAAGGTCGGGCGCTTTCTCGACCTTGGCTGCGGCACCGGCGTCGACGCCCGCGCCGCGGCGCAGCGGCCAGAGTTCGGGGGAACTGCCGTCGGAGTCGACCTCAGCGCGGCGCTCATCGACGCGGGACGCCGATTCGCGGCGGAGGAAGGAGTCGCCGACCGCGTCGAGCTGCGGGTGGGCGATGCCCATGCTACCGGCCTACCGGACGCGTCGTTCGATGCCGTTGTCGCCCACACCCTGGTCAGCCACGTCAAGGACCCGCTCGCTGTCCTGCGAGAGGCGGCCCGCCTGGTGAAGCCCGGCGGAAGCGTCGTGATCTTCGACGCTGACTTCGCGTCGCTGAGCTTCGCCCACCCCGACGTTGCCCTCGCCGAGGCGATGGAGAAGGCTTTGCTTGCAGCCGTCGTCGCCCAGCCGCGCGTCATGCGCGACCTGCCGCGCCTGCTGAAGCAGAGCGCCTCGAGACGGTGGCTGTCCAGCAGCACATCGTCGCCGACATCGGCACCGGCAGCTACTACCTCAACTTCGCCGAGACCTACGCGCCCCTTGTCGCCAGCCTTGGCCTGCTGCCGCAGGAGCAGGTCGATGCCTGGCTGGCGGAGCAGCGCCGCGCCGTGGCGGAGGGGCGTTTCTTCGCATCGTGCAACTACTATGCTTATGTAGCGCGGCGTTGACAGCCGAGGTAAAATAACGGCCTCATGGTGAGGCAGCGGCTGAGGCGAGGGCTGATCCTGGACGCGCTCTTCTTCGCGCTGCTGGCTCACCTCGCCCTCACCCATCAGCTCGTGCCCGAGCCGCTGCGCGACCTGCTGCGGGGCGAGCCGCGCGAGGTGGCCGTCATCGAAGAGATCATCGACGAGCCGCTGTTCGACCAGGACATCCTCGAGCCGGCGCAGCCAAGCGAGGACGGCTCGCAGGTCGACGTCGCGTCGGGCTCGCTGGCCTAGCAAGAATCCCGAAGCAAGCAAGCGATCTTTCCTCTTGACCTTCCAGTAGTAGCCTCGCCTATTCCCTGTTCCTGGTTCCGCTTTCCTTCTTCGGGAACCTTCGTCGCTTCCAGAGCGTCCTGGGAGACGTGCGAACGACGCGTCTCCTCCTGATTGCGACGGCTTCTGTGCTCGTGGCGGGCTGCGGCCTGTTCGATGGGGGGAACGCCGGTCTGCCGGAGGGCGCGCCGGCGCCCGGCGAGCTGCTGCGCCTCTCGGACGAGGCGATGCGGGCGCTACGGTCGCTGCGGGCCGAGACGCGCGTGGTGCCCTCGGTGCCCGGGAACCCGCCGTACGAGTCGGCTGTCGAGCTGCGCGGCACGCGCTGCGTTCGCAACGAGCGGTCGGTGCGGCAGCCGGACTCGTCGGGGCGCTGCCCTTGCGGCTTCGTCGAGCTGGCCTACGAGTACGAGGCGTTCTTCGCGCGGGCGGAGGGCGGCCTCAACCTCGGGCCGCCGGGCGGCGGCACAGCGCCGGCCAACCTGCGCCTCGCCGGCCTGGAGGAGATCGAAGGCAGGCAGGCTTGGGTGCTGACCTACGAGTTCAAGACGCCGAGCATCGAAGGGCCGTTCACGATCCGGCGCAAGGAGTGGATCGACCGTACGAGCTTCCTCTTGCTGCGCCAGGAGCAGTGGGACGACGACCCGTTCGGGGTGCGGGCGCACGTGACGACCGTGCTTTCCGGCTTCGACTCGCTGCCGGCCGACGCTTGCCGCTAGCGTTCGCCTAAAGATCGGCGCTCTGGGCGTCGATACGAATAGTGATGCTCAAGGTGCAGCCCTGGGCCGCGGGCGGCCTGAACCGATGGCTGAACCCCTGGTTCTCCGACCCCAGCGCGAAGGCGGGTCTTTCCGGTCAGCGCCGCCTGCTGCGGGCGGCGGTCATTAGCTGCCGCAACCTGCTCCTCCTCGTCGTCGCAGTCGTCGCCATCAGCCTCGTCGGCGGGATGCTGCCTGCCTACGTCCTCATCGGCGCCGGCATGACGGCGACGAGCGGCGTCTACTGGCAGATGCGGGCGCGGGACCGCCGCGGCGAGGCGGTAAGCCCGGCGCTCTCCCTGGGGCTGTTCGCCGCCGTGTTCCTGACGATGGCTTACGTGCGGTCGCTGGCCGACCAGGTGGGCTTCCACGCCCGCTACGCCTACGTCATCGACCTGGACCGGGCGCTGTTCTTCGGCACCGTGCCGACGGTCTGGCTGCAGGAGCAGCTGCACGCGGCGGGGCGGGTCACGCCGCTGGACGTGTACACCTCGGTCATCTACTTCAGCTACTTTACGTTGCCGGTCCTGGCGGCGGTGGCTCTCTGGCACCTGCGCCCCGCGGCGCTGCGCCTCTACCTCGTGGCGACGGTCGCGACGATCTTGGTGGGCAGCGCCTGGTTCACGCTGCTGCCGACGGCGCCGCCCTGGCTGGCCGGTCTGGACGGCTACCTGCCGCCGCTGACGCGCATCGCGCCGGCGGTGATGAACACGGTCCGGCCGGGCTTCTACGAGCAGGGCTACGAGACGGTGGGCATCAACGAGGTCGCCGCCTTCCCCTCCTACCACATGGCGCAGACGGTCCTGGTAGCGCTCGCTGCCTGGACGTTCAGCCGGCGTCTGCGCATCCTCGCGGTGGTCTACGTGCTCTCGATGGGCTTCAGCCTCGTCTACCTGGCCGAGCACTACGTCTCCGACGTGCTGGCGGGCGTCGTCCTGGCGTTCGCGGCCTGGGCGGCGGCGCTGCGCCTGTCGCCGGCAATCGG
>Ga0209108_10000859_pt1 | contig 17275 bp, 13 predicted proteins | sample Rifsed10ft1_FD_184003 | JGI IMG/M metagenome (GOLD analysis project Ga0209108, IMG submission 184003) | Soil microbial communities from Rifle, Colorado, USA - sediment 10ft 1 (version 2) | ecosystem: Environmental > Terrestrial > Deep subsurface > Rock core/Sediment | place: Rifle, Colorado...
GGCGGCAGAGGACGCGATCATCGAGATGGAGCGCCTGGGGCACGCCTTCTTCGTCTACCGCGATGCGCAGACGGAGAAGATACACGTGATCTACCGGCGAAAGAGTGGGGACTACGGGCTGATCGAACCGGACTAAATCGTCCCCGGTCACGGGGGCACGGGTGGGGGCCAGGGTGGAGCAGCGCCGGGACGGTAAGACGCTGCAGCAGCACGCGGAGGAGATCGTCCGCCGCCTGCGCGGCGTGGTCTCCGTGCGGGTGGAGCCCGATCAGAGCGGCGGGCTGGCGCTGATCCACGTGCTGGGGCAGGCCGACCGCAGTCCCAAACTGATCGCTATGGACGTCGCGTCCGCGCTGGCCGCGGAACTGGGCGTGCAGGTGGACCCGCGGCAGATCCGGGTGGCGGCGATGCGCTCCGCCGAAGCGCAGACCCCGCCGCCGCAGTCCCGGCTGAAGTACGTGGGCCTGACCGTGGCCTCGCTGCGCAATGCCACCGAAGTGAAGGTGCATCTGGAAGACCGCGGTCTCCTCTACGAAGGCGTCACCAGCGGGCCGAACACCGGCCGCACTCGACTGGACCTGGTCGCGGAGGCGGCCCTCCGAGCGGTGGAAGTGTTCCTGCGCGTCGCGGGCCTGCTTATCCTGGACGCCGTTAGCGTGCCCAAGGTGGGGGAGCGGGAGGTCGCCGTCGTCGTGATCACCCTGGCGGGGCAGGAGGGTGAGGTCTTGAGCGGCTCCTCCGTGGTGCGCGAAGACCAGCGGGAGGCGGTCGTGCGCGCCGTCCTCAACGCCGTGAACCGGCCAGTGGGCTGGCTGGCGGTGGGGCGCCCGTAGTAGCGTAAGGCACCCGCGGCAAATTCCCCGATCTCTTCAATGAAGGGCAGTCTCGTTGCCTTCGCGGGAACGGAACCCACGTATTCCGACGTTCGCTATAATGAATTGATTGCTGTGCTGAGGAGTTGTGCCGCATGGGGTTGCTGAGTCGGCTGCTGGGCGAAGGGAGCGAGCGGGAGATCCGCCGCCTGGAGCCGATCGTTCAGGAAATCAACCAACTTGAGCCCGAGATGGAGCGCCTCTCCGCCGAGGCGCTGCGGGCCAAGACGGACGAGTTCCGCGCGCGGATCGCCGAGGCGCTGGACGGGGTTGCGGAGGAACCGCGGAAGGCCGCCGCCCAGGAGGTCCTAGACGATCTGCTGCCCGAGGCTTTCGCCCTAGTCCGCGAGGCGAGCAGACGGACTATCGGCCAACGCCACTTCGACGTCCAGTTGATGGGCGGCGCCATCCTGCACAAGGGCAAGATCGCCGAGATGAAAACCGGCGAGGGCAAGACGCTGGTCGCCACGCTGCCCATCTACCTGAACGCGCTGCTGGGCCGCGGCGGGCACCTGGTCACCGTGAACGACTACCTGAGCCGGCGCGACGCCGGGTGGATGGCCCCCATCTACCACGCCCTCGGCCTCAGCGTGGCGGCGATCGGCCACGAGTTCTCGGGGGTCTACGATCCCACCTTCGACGACCCCCACCCACACCACGACGACCGGCTGAACCACTTCCGGCCGGTGACGCGGCGCGAGGCCTACCACACCGACGTCACCTACGGGACCAACAACGAGTTCGGCTTTGACTACCTGCGCGACAATATGGTCCTGCGGGTGGAGGACGTGGTCCTGGGCGACCTCTACTACGCCATCGTGGACGAGGTGGACTTCATCCTCATCGACGAAGCGCGCACCCCGCTGATCATCTCCGGCATGGTGGAGGCGCCGACGGAGCGCTACAAGCAGTTCGCCCAGATCGTGCGCCGGCTCACCCCCGGGGCGGACTACACGGTCGAAGAGAAGATCAAGAACGCCACCCTGACCGAGGAAGGCGTCACCAAGGTCGAGCGCATACTCGGCATCGGTAACATCTCCGATCCCGAGCACGTCGACCTGATGCACCACATCCAGCAGGCCGTCCGGGCCCACGCCTGCTACAAGAAGGACGTGGACTACGTCGTCAAGGACGGCCAGGTGATTATCGTCGACGAGTTCACCGGCCGGCTGATGTTCGGTCGCCGTTACTCCGACGGCCTGCATCAGGCGATCGAGGCCAACGAGGGTGTGAAGGTGGAGCGGGAGAGCCAGACGCTCGCGACCATCACCTTCCAGAACTTCTTCCGCATGTACCAGAAGCTGGCCGGCATGACCGGCACGGCCAAGACCGAGGAGGAGGAACTGCAGAAGATCTACAATCTCCCGGTCGTCGTCATCCCCACGCACAAGCCGATGATCCGCCAGGATCACCCCGACGTGATCTTCAAGAACGAGCGGGCCAAGTGGAAGGCGGTCGTGGCGGAGATCGAGGAGTGGCATCAGCAGGGCCGGCCGATGCTGGTGGGCACCCGCTCCATTGAGAAGAACGAAACACTTTCCGAGATGCTGCGGCGGCGCGGCATCCCGCACCAGCTCCTCAACGCGAAGAACCACGAGAAGGAAGCGGAGATCATTGCCCAGGCCGGCCGGCTGGGAGCGGTCACCGTGGCCACCAACATGGCCGGCCGCGGCGTGGACATCATCCTGGGCGGCAACCCGCCCGACCCCCCGGAGGCGGAGAAGGTCAAGGCGCTGGGCGGCCTGCACGTCGTCGGTACGGAACGGCACGAGGCGCGGCGCATCGACAATCAGCTGCGCGGTCGCTCCGGCCGGCAGGGGGACTCCGGGTCCAGCCGCTTCTACGTGGCGCTGGACGACGAGTTGATGCGCATCTTCGGCGGCGAGCGCGTGGCCGCCTGGATGGACCGGCTGCGCATCGACGAGGACACGCCCATCGAGGCGAACCTCGTCTCCCGCCAGATCGAGGGTGCACAGAAGAAGGTGGAGCAGTACCACTTCGACGTCCGCAAGCACGTCCTCGAGTATGACGACGTGATGAACGTGCAGCGGAAGCTGATCTACGAGGAGCGCCGCAAGGTGCTCCTCGGCGAGAACCTGCGCGAGAACCTCGTCGACATGATCGAGCGCCTCGTGGAGGAGACGGTCAACCTCTACTGCCCCTCAAGTGTTCCGCGTGACGAGTGGGATATCCCGGGCCTGCGCGAGGCCGCGGCGGCGCTCATTCCCCACCTGGCCGACGTGCGCGAGGAGAACCTCCGCGGTTCCTCCGACGAGATCATCGAGTTCCTGCTCGCGCGGGCACTCGAGGCCTACGAGGCGAAAGAGCGGGAGGTCGGGGAGGAGACCTTCCGCGAGATCGAACGGCTCATCCTGTTGCAGGTTTTCGACCGCAAGTGGATCGACCACCTGCAGAACATGGAGTCGCTGCGCGAGGGCATCGGCCTGCGCGCCTACGCCCAGGCGAGCCCACTGATCGAGTACCAGCGGGAGGGGTACGACCTTTTCCAGCAGATGCTGCACGACATCCAAGAGGAGGCAGTAAAGTTCCTTCTGCGCGTGCAGGTCGGCCCGGAGACGCCCGTGCCCGCGCCGCGCGTGCGCCAGCCCGTTGCGCTGGGTGGCCGGGGTAGCGGAGCCGGCGGCGCGAACCCCCATGCTTCTCCGGCGGCGCGCGAGCAGCGCAAGATCGGCCGCAACGATCCCTGCTGGTGCGGGAGCGGCAAGAAATTCAAGAAGTGTCACGGCCGGGACGTTTAGTTCCCCGGCATCTCGGACCGCTCGCCTCGGGTCTCCTCCTCTGGGCCGCCTTTCCCCCGCTTGACCTGGGCCTGCTGGCCTGGGTGGCGCTCGTACCTCTCCTGTGGTCCCTCCGCACGGCCGCGCCGCGGGAAGCCTTCTGGCAGGGCTACCTTACTGGTCTCGTCTGGTTAGCCCTCACTTTGTCCTGGATCACCCTCTTTGGGGTCGTCACCTGGGTGTTGCTAGCCGCCTTCCTCGCTCTTTACATCGGTGGGTTCGCCGGGCTCTTGCGGTGGGTGAGCCCGCGATATCCGGGCTGGGACCTCTTGCTCATTCCTCTTGTCTGGACCGCGGTGGAGGTGGCGCGCTCGATCGGGCCGCTGGCGTTTCCCTGGGGGCTGCTTGGGGTTTCGCAGCACCGCACTCTGCCGGTGCTCCAGTTAGCCGCGATTGGTGGCGTGCATTTTGTGTCGTTCACGATCGCGCTGGGGAACGCGTCGCTGGTCACGCTTGCAGCCCGGCCGCGCCGCGCGGAGGTCGTGGGCCTGGGGCTGGTGGCGCTGGTGCTGGCCGGTGGTGTGGCCTACGGGGCGCGGCGGTTGCAGATGCCGCTCGGCGGGCCGCTGCGTCTGGCGGCGCTGCAGCCCAACATCTCGCCGTTTGCGAAAGGCGACGTCAGCACGCATCAGACACAGCTCGCGGTGATGGAACGCCTCACGCGCGAGGCCCGCGCCCGGGGCGCCGACATGATCGTGTTCCCGGAGACGGCGATTCCCGTCAACCTTTTCGGACCGGGCGGGATGCTTAAAGAGGTAGCGGCGTGGGCGCCGGACCGGATTGTCGTCGCCAGCAGTTTCGAGGCGAGCGGTGACGGCGTGCGTAACACGGCCGTCGTCCTTCAGGACGGTGAGGTCCGAGGCACGTATGCCAAGCGCCGGCTCGTGCCTTTCGGTGAGGCCGGGGTCACCCCGGGTCGAACCCGTGATCCCGTGCCCACCCGCGCGGGGTCGGTGGGCATCGCGATCTGCTATGAGTCGGCCTTCGCCGAGATCGCCCGAGAAGAGACGCGACCGGACGCGGGGCCGTTTGTCGTCCTGACCAATGACGGTTGGTTCGGAACTTCGGCCGGACCCGCCCAGCACGCCGCGTACACACCACTGCGGGCTGTAGAGACCGGGCGGCCCGTCGCCCGCGCCGCCAACACCGGCATCTCGATGATCGTGGATCCGCTTGGCCGGGTGCTGACGCGGCTGCCTTTGGGCCAAGAAGGCGTGATCGTTGCCCGCGTCCCAGCTGCCGTCCCCACGCCGTACCTGCGCGGTGGTTGGCTCGTGGGGCCCGGCATGCTAATCGTGCTCGTGCTGCTGATCTTGCCCGCGGCAGCGGGATCGGCACGAAGCTGGTGGCAGGAGCCTCCATTCCGGCGCCTGGTCGCATCACTCGTGTGGCCCGGGCTTCTCCTACTCTTGCAGCCATCAGTCGGTGGTCTGCTGCCTGCAGCCGGAAGATGGATAGTTCCCGTGGCGGTGCTATTCGCGGTCTGGATCACCGCCGGGGGGTGGAAGGGGCTGGCGTTTCGGCCGCGCCGCACTCCGGTGTCTGCACTCCTGGGGCTCGGTGTCGTGGGGGCACTGGGCGCCGTAATGCTCTCAGCCTACGCGCATTATGGTTTCTTCCTGCAGATGACGCCGCTACCCGGCGGGTGGCTGGTCGGTGGAGCGGCGCTACTCCTGGGGGCTCTGGCGTGGGAGGGCTGGCTCCGGGGTGCAGTGTTCACCTTCGCCCAGGCCTGGCGTGGACCGTGGATTGCCCTGCTTCTCTCCACGCTTCCCCCGCTGGTGGTGTCTGCCGGTGGGCCTCCGGAAGTACTCATCTGGTCGCTGCTGGTCGGAGCGGTCTTCGGCGTAATCCGTCTGCTCACCGGCGACGCGCTGGGCCTGGCGGTGCCACGCGCGGTCGGCTTAATTCTCCTGGGCATGTTGACGGTGCTGCGCTGATAGGGGCGACGTCGATCGGGCGCCCCGCCTGCGCGCCGTTCTGGTTATAATGAGGCGGGTGACCGGCCCCGCGCCGGAGCAGGCATCCTCGTAGGAGCAGCGCTCATGACCATTGAGGAAGTGAAGTCCACAGTCGACCAGAGTCAGCGCAAACTCGCGGCCATTCAGGGCCATCTTTGACCTGGATGCCAAACGCCGTCGCATCGCCGGACTGGAGCAGGCGATGCAGCGGCCCACCCTGTGGGACAATCCCGACGAAGCGCGCCGTCTTGGGCGCGAACTGAGCACGCTGCAGACGCAACTAGAGGATGTCGACCGTCTCAGCCGGCGGATCGAGGACCTCAGCGTCCTGCTCGCCCTGGCGGAGGAGCACCCCGAGGGGGTCACGGCGGAGGAACTCGCCGGGGAAGCCCGTGCCATCCAGCAGGAACTGGATCGCCTGGAGCAGAGTACCCTCCTGCGCGAGCCGCACGACGCGGCCAACGCCATCCTGGCGATCCACGCCGGCGCGGGCGGGACGGAGGCGGCGGACTGGGCGGAGATGCTGCTGCGCATGTACCTGCGCTGGGCGGAGTCGCGCGGCTACGCGACCGAGATCGCCGACCTCTCCCCGGGTGAGGAAGCGGGCATCAAGAGCGTCACCGTAATCGTGCAGGGGCCGAACGCTTACGGCCACCTGCGCGGGGAGCGCGGCGTGCACCGGCTGGTGCGCATCTCTCCCTTCGACGCCTCTCGCCGCCGCCATACGTCCTTCGCGCTGGCGGACGTCATCCCGGAAGCGGAGGAGGTCGAGATCGACCTCAAGGACGACGACCTGCGCATCGACACGTTCCGGGCCGGAGGAGCCGGCGGCCAGAACGTGAATAAGGTCGAGACGGCCGTGCGCATCACGCACCTGCCCAGCGGGATCGTCGTGCAGTGTCAGAACGAGCGGTCGCAGCACGCGAACAAACTCACCGCGATGCGCATCCTCCGCGCCCGCCTGCTGGAACTCGAGGAGGAAAAGCAGCGCGAGCAACTCTCGGTCCTGCGCGGCGCGCACAAGGACGTGGCCTGGGGCAACCAGATCCGCTCCTACGTCCTGCATCCCTATCAGATGGTCAAGGACCACCGGACCGGCCTCGAGGTGGGCAACGCCCTCGGCGTGCTGGACGGCGACCTCGACCCCTTCATCGACGCCTATCTCCGGCAGATGACAGCGGCGCGGGCGTAGATGAACGCCCGCTCGCGGCTGGCCGTCTGGCTGTTCACCGCCCTGGCGGTCGTCGTCATCCTGGCCGTGGCGCTGGCGCCGACGGTGCTTTCCTGGCGGCTGCGCACGGCCGTGGCCCGCAGTTTTGCCGGTTCGCCGCAGGTCAGCGTGCAGGTCAATGCCCCGCCGTGGGCGATCGTGACGGGAGCACTGGACGGGCTGAATCTCGATGTGCGGCGCGCGATCGCGGGCCGGCTGCCCATAGAGCAACTTTCCCTGCGCCTGGAGGACGTGGACGTCGACCCCGGACGTCTATTGCGCGGCGATGCCTCTGCCATCACGCGGGTGGGCCGGGGAGAGGGAGAGGTCACCCTCGCCCAGGAGGACGTGCAGACCTTCCTCGCCAGCGCGAAGGGCGTGCGGCGGGCGGTCCTGCGGCTGGATGCGGGTGTGATCACGATTGAAGGCGACGTGCGGCTGGGCGCGGTGGACCTGCGGGTGCGCATGGAAGGGCGGCTGGTGGTCGGATCCCCGACCACGGTCGACCTCTACGTGCAGACCCTCACCGTGAGCGGCGTGCAGATCCCCCGCGAGATCGGCAGCGTCCTCGTCTCCAGCCTCAATCCCCTGATCGCACTCGAGGGGATGCCGGTGCCGATGCGCATCGAGTCGGTGGCCGTGGAGGGAGGCCAGGTGCGGCTGAGCGTACGGATCGGGGAGACCTCCTGATGCGCCGGTACGGGGCGCTCGTTGGGCTGGTGGCGGTAGGTCTCGCCGCGGCCGTGGTCATCCTCGGCGCGCGCTGGCATGTGGAGAGGCAAACCCGCACGGTCGAAGTGATTCTGGACGGCGCGGCCTGGCAGGAGATCGCCGTGCGCGAGGGACGCGACCCCGCCGCGTTCTTGGCCGACCTCCGCGCCCGCGGCGCGACCTCCCTCGCGGTCTACGAGAACACGCTGCGGATGCTGCAGGAACAGGGACGGGTCTCCTACCTCTCCGGCGGTGAAGTGCTGGCGGCGGAACGCGTGGAGGCGCTGACCCCGTCGCTGCGGGCGTTGGCGGCGGCAGGTGCGATCCGCCCCGCAGCCGTCTACATCCGTCCTGAACCCGCCCTGCGCGGCTGGCTCCTGGACGCGTTCCGCGGCATCCTCGGGACGGCCCGGGCCGGCCGCCTGGGAGACGTGATCGAAGTCTACGGCACGCGCGAGGATCTGGAGGACCTGGGGCTTGGCTTCTTCCCGCCCGATGTCGCCGCGGCCCGGCAGGCGGGGTTCTCTACCGTCCTCCGCCCCAAGAACTACCGCGGCCTGAGCGCCGAGGGGCTGGCCTGGAAACTCGATGCCCTCAAGAGGCTTGATCCCCCAACGACCGTCGTCTTTGAAGGCGCGGACGTGTTGGGGTACGAGCGGCTGATCAATGAGACGGCGCAGGGGCTCCGTGAGCAGGGTTACCGCTACGGCCGCATCGAGGCGTTCACCGCGCGGCGGAAACAGCGGGGAGAGGACGCGCTGACCGCGCGCATGCGCCCCGCCGTGATCCGTCTCTTCAGCCTCACCCCCGAGGAGATGGCCGTCCTCCCGCTGCCATCGATCGTGGACAAGTTCCTGCGCGCGCCGCTGGAGCGAAATATCCGCCTGCTGTACCTGCGGCCGATGACGAACACCCCGGCCGGCGTGGAGGCGATTCAGACCAACCTCGAACTCGTGGACCGGATCGTGCGCGGGGTGCAGCGGCACGGCTTCACCGTCGGCCGGCCCGAGCCGCTGCCGGACCTGCGGCCGTCCCCGCTGCTCCTGGTGGTGGTGGCCGCCGGAGCGCTGGCGCTGGGCGCAATCACGCTGGGTGAGCTGGCCGGGGCGGCGGGACTATCGGTGCGCCCGCCCGTATGGGGGGCGCTGGCAGCGGCCGGAACGCTGCTGACCGCGGCGGTGGCTCTCTCCGACGGTGGTCTCTTTACCCTGTGGCGTCAACTGCTGGCGCTCGGCGCCGCGGTCGCGGGGGCGACGCTGGCGGTGAGCGGGGGACTCGCCCGAGGCGCGGGCGGCGCGCTGCGCCGGAGTCTGGCCGTCTTGTGGCTGGCCTCGGGAGTGTCTGCCGTCACTGGCGTACTGGTGGCCGCCCTCCTCACCGGATGGCCGTTTATGCTGGCCATCAACACCTTTCTCGGGGTGAAGGTGGCCCACGTGATCCCGCCCGTGCTGGTTGGGTTTCTGCTCGCCTTCGGCGGGCGGCCGGGCGATATCCGCTCCACCGTGCGCCAGATCTGGCACTGGCTGGACCGGCCGCTGCGCCTGCAGTACGCGGTGATTGCCGTGCTGGGGGCGGTCCTCGCCGTGATGTTGCTCGTACGCAGCGGGAACTTCGGCCTGCCGGTCTTTGGCCCGGAGGTGCGGCTGCGCGAGGCCCTGGAAGACCTCCTCGTGGCGCGGCCGCGCACCAAGGAGTTCCTCATCGGTCATCCCGCTCTGATGCTCGCGGCGGCGGCCGCGGCGCTGCGCCTGCGCGCCGCCGTGATCCCGTTGGCCATCGTCGGCGCGATCGGCCAGGCGGGGTTGATCAACTCCTTCTCGCACATCCACACGCCGCTCGTGCTGGTGGTGCTGCGCACGTTCTACGCGCTGATCATCGGCTCGCTCCTGGGTGGTGTCGCGGTGTTGTTCCTGGGGCGCATCGTCCGCCGCTTTGCCCCGGCGGTGACGACAGAGGGACGCAAGGCGGCCCGCGCGGCGCCCCCGGCCGCCGTCGACTGAGGTGCGCGCCGCGGCGCGTTCCGCGATCCTCATCTCCGGGTTCTACGGCTTCGGCAACATCGGGGACGAGGCTGTGCTCGCCGGCATGGTCCAGAGCCTGCGGGCACGCCTGGGATCCGTCCCCCTGATCGTGCTGTCGGCCGACCCCGGATCGACCGCGGCAGCGTACGAGGTCGAAGCGGTAGATCGCACGGACCTGCCCGCGATCCTCGTGGCCATGCGGCGCTCCCGCCTCTTGCTCTCCGGTGGCGGATCCCTGCTGCAGGACGTCACCAGCGCCCGCAGCGCCGTCTACTACCTGGGGTTGCTGCGCCTCGCCCAGATCATGGGACTGCGGACAATGGTCTACGCCGCCGGGCTGGGCCCGCTGCGCCGGCCGGTCATCCGCTCGCTTGTGCGGCGCGTGCTTGACCGGACCGACGCGGTCGCGGTGCGCGACGCCGATTCCGCGGCGCTCGTGCGCGCGCTGGGGACCCGGCGCGGACCCATCCTCACAGCAGATCCGGCGGTGCTGCTGAGTCCCGCGGAGGGCGCCCGCGCCGAATCGCTGTTCCGCATCGTGGGGGCAGACGCGCCAATCATCGGCGTCGTGGTGCGCCCCTGGGGGAACAGCGCCTTTGTCGAGCCCCTCGCGGAGGCGCTGCTTACTGTCGCCCGGCGTCTCGGAGCCCGGGTGGTCGTCCTGCCGTTTCACCCCGCGCTCGACCTGCCGGTTTCGCGGCGGCTCGCGGACGCCAGCGGTGGTGTGTTGGTCGAACAGCCACCGCAGCCCGCGGAAGCGCTGGCCCTGATCGCCCGCATGCACGTCCTTGTGGCCCTCCGCCTGCACGCCCTGATCTTTGCCGCGGCGGCCGGCGTCCCGCCGGTAGGGCTGGCCTACGACCCCAAGGTGACGGCCCTCCACCGCGACCTGGAGATCGAGAGCCCGTTGCCCCTAGACGCCGATGCGGGCGCCCTGGCGGAGGCGATCGAGCGGGCCTGGGAAAGTCGGGAGGCGCTGCGCCCGGCTCTCCTGGCTGGGGCGACGCGCCTGCGGGCCCGGGCGGAGGCGGCCGTGGTAGAGGCGGTGCGGCTCTATGGCGCGGTGTGAAAGGATTTCCGGGCCTCCAGCCTGAATATCTCCCCCTTACCGGACCTCAATCGCAGCGTTCAAGGAGGCGCCTTACATGCCGGAGGTGCTCAAGGTGTCGGCGGATTCCAAGCCCAAAGCGGTCGCCGGCGCGCTGGCGGCCGTGCTGCGCGAACGGGGGTCGGTGGAGCTTCAGGCGATTGGGGCCGGCGCGGTCAATCAGGCGGTGAAGGCGATCGCGATCGCGCGGGGGTTTGTGGCTCCCAACGGGATCGACCTGGTGGCGATTCCGGCGTTCACCAAAGTCCAGATCGAAGGTGAGGAGCGCACCGCCATCAAGTTCCTCGTCGAGAAGCGGTGACGGCGCGCTCGCGCCGGCGAAGGAGGGGCGCAGTGAAGCGCCCCTTTTTCATGCGATAATGAGGAAGCGCTGATGGACGAACCCCATGTCGGGCGGTTGAAACTCTTCAGCGGGACGGCCAACCCACGGCTGGGCGAGGAGATTGCCGCCTACCTCGGCATTCCCCAGGGGCAGCGCACGGTCACGCGCTTCGCCGACGGCGAGATCTATGTGCGCTTCGAAGAGAATGCCCGCGGCGAGGATACCTTCGTCATCCAGCCCACCTGCCCGCCGGTCAACGAACACCTGATGGAACTGCTGATCATGATGGACGCGCTGCGGCGCGCTTCTGCAGGGCGGATCACTGCGGTCATCCCCTACTACGGATACGCGCGCAAAGACAAGAAGGACGCGCCGCGCGAGCCGATTACGGGCCGCCTCGTCGCCGACCTCCTGGTGACCGCGGGCGCCGACCGGATCCTCACCCTGGACCTGCACGCGGGGCAGATCGAGGGCTTCTTCAACATCCCGGTAGACCACCTCCGGGCGCTGCCGCTCTTCGCCGACTACCTGCGCGAGAAGAACCTGCAGGACGGCGTCGTCGTCGCCGCGGACGACGGGGCGGTGCGCCGCAGCAAGCAACTGGCCGACCGCCTCGACCTTCCTCTCGCCGTCATTTTCCAGAGGCGGGTCGGGAAGGACGTGAAGGAGCCGGTGCAGATCGTGGGAGAGGTGGAGGGCCGGACCCCCATCGTCATCGAGGACATCATCGACACCGCCGGCACGGTGTCCAATGCCGTGAATGCGCTCAGCCAGCACGGCGCCCAGCCGGAGGTCTACGTCTGCGCGACCCACGCGATCCTGGCGGGCCCGGCGCTGGAGCGCCTGGGGCGGGAGGAGATCCGCGAGGTCATCGTCACGAACACGATCCCCATCGCCCCGGAGCGAATGCTGGACAAGATCACGGTCCTCTCCGCGGCGCCTTTGCTCGCGGAGGCGATCCGGCGCATCCACATGAACCAGTCGGTGAGCATCCTGTTCACGTAGCATCACCTTTGACAAGTAGGCGGTAAACTTCGATCGCCCGGGCGGCCAGCCGTTCGACGGCCTCGTTGGTGGGTTCATGGGGCGGGGCCAGTTCCATCATGAACGGGCCCTGATACCCGATCCCCCGCAGACCCGGGACAAATGGTTCCCAGGTGAGCCCGCCCTCGGTGGGGACGAGGTGCAGGTCCTCGCGCCCGTCGTTGTCGTGTAGATGCACCGTGACGAGATGCTCGCCGAGCCGGCAGGCGGTTTCGGCGTGGTGGCCGGCGAGCCACCCGTGGCCAGTGTCCCAGCAGGCGCCCAATCCCGGCAGAGGGTGCGTGGCGATCAGGTCGTGGAAGTCCTCGGGCATCTCAAAGAGCGACCACCACTGGTGGTTCTCGATCACCAGCCGGATGTTCAGCCGGGCCGCGTCCTCCAGAAGCCGCTGCAGGCTCTCGGCCAGGAGGGCCTGGCGGGGCCACCGCTCCTCGGGATCGCGGGAGACCCGGCGCACGGCGTCGCAGACGACGACACGCGCGCCCAGATCCGCGGCCACCTGCATTGTCTGGCGCACGATGTCCTGGGTGTGCCGGCGCACCTCCTCGTCCTCGGCCGCGACGTCGAGCGGGCGGCCGGCGGGGCTGTGACAGGACCAGAGTCGGAGTCCGTGCCGGTCCAGGGCGGTGCCGGTGGCCTGCACGAGATCCCAGTCGAAGTAGTCGAACTCCTCCCGCGCGTATCCGTGGATCTCCACCCAGGGGACGCCGTGCGCTGCCAGGATGGCCAGGCGATCCGGGAGCGCGTGGCGGCCCAGCATGCTCGTGGATAGACCCAATTCCATGCGAGTCGTTCTCCTCCGGCGCCGCGTCGCAGCGGCACGCCGCCAGTGTACACTAAGACGGGTTCTGGCTCAGAGGTGAGCGTGGTGACCGTACGCACCCGGTACGCCGGCAGTCCCACCGGCTACCTGCACATTGGAGGCGCCTGGAACACCTTCTTCGTGTGGCTCTTCGCCCGCCACAACCGCGGGACGATGATCCTCCGCATGGAGGACACCGACCGCACCCGCTCCACTCAGGAGTTCGAGCAGGCGATTCTGGAGGACATCCGCTGGCTGGGGCTGGACTGGGACGAGGGGCCGGATGTGGGCGGGCCCTCCGGGCCCTACCGGCAGACCGAGCGCTTCGACCTCTACACCAAGTTCGCGCGGGAACTGCTGCAGCGCGGCGCGGCCTACGAGTGCTTTTGCACACCCGAGGAACTGGAAGCGGAGAGGCGGCGGGCGCGGGAGCGGCGCGCGCCCTACCGGTACTCGGGACGGTGCCGGACCCTGCCCGCGGGCGAGCGCGAGCGGTTTCTCGCGGAGGGGCGCAAGCCGGCCATCCGCGTGCACATCAAGGACTTCGGGCACTCGATCGTGGTGGATGACCTGGTCCGCGGTCGGGTAGAGTTTTCCCCCGAGCACCTGGACGACTACATCATTGTCCGCTCGGACGGCTCTCCGTTGTACAATTTCGCCAACGTCGTGGACGACCACCTGATGACGATCACTCACGTCATCCGCGGCGCCGAGCACCTCTCCAACACACCCAAGCAACTGGTGATGTACGAGGCCCTGGGCTGGCCGCCGCCGCAGTTCGCCCATCTCCCCGTGATCCTGGGGACGGATCGGAAGAAGCTCTCAAAACGCTCCGGGGATACCGCCGTGCGCGACTACCGCCGGCAGGGGTATCTTCCCGAAGCGCTGCTGAACTTCTTCGCCCTGATGGGCTGGTACCCGGAGGAGGATCGAGAGGTCTACACGGTCCAGGAACTGGTGGAGAAGTTCCGCATCGCGGACCTGGGCAAGGCCTCGCCCGTTTTCGACCTGGCCAAACTCAACTGGCTGACCGGTGTCTACATGCGCCAGGCGCTGGGAACGGCGCCCGGGCGCGTCGTGGAAGTCTGCCTGGTGGTGCTGGCCGCACACGGCGTCATCTCCGAGCCCGCCTCGACCGAGCAGCGAGCCTACGTCGAACAGGTCGTGCGCGTATTGGGGGACCGGCTGAAGGTGGGCGAGGACATCCTGACCTACGGGGATTTCTTCTTCACGGACATCACCTACGACCCGGCCGCCGAGCAGAAATACCTGCGCCAGCCGCAGGTTTCCGGGCTGCTGCGGACGCTGGCCGATCGCCTGGAAGGGGACGGCGCGTGGGGCCGGGAGACCGCGGAGGCCGCCGTGCGTGGTCTGGCGGAGGAACAGGGCATCCACAGCCGCGAGATCATCCACCCTGTGCGGGTGGCACTCACCGGCAAGACCGCCGGTCCGGGCCTGTTCGAGTTGATGGAACTGCTGGGTCGGCAGCGCGTGGTCGCCCGCCTGCGTGCTGCCGCCGCGCGGGCGGCATAGCCGTGTCCGCCCTTTCCGCGGCCGCTGGGATGGCGCGGTTTGCCGCGGGACTTCCCGGATATTTCCGCAGCACCATCACGGCCGATGAGGCCGCGGCCATCGTCCGCCGGGGCATGGAGCGCCGGGGGGAGGCCTTCCTGGAGCTGGTCGAGCGCGCGGTGTTCGGCAGCCCCGCTAGTCCCTACCGCGCTCTGCTCGCCCATGCGGGCTGCGAACTGGGGGACATAAAGAGCCTCGTTGCGGCCGAGGGCGTGGAAGGCGCGCTGGAGCGGCTGCACCGTGACGGCGTCTACGTCACCTTTGAGGAGTTCAAAGGCCGCGCACCGGCGCGCCGTGGCAGCCAGACGTTCTTCTTCCGCGACCGCGACTTCGACAACCCGTGGGTCGGGGCCCACTTCTCCGGCAGCAGCAGCGGCAGCAGCGGGCGGCCCACGCGGTTGCGGGTCAGCCTGGCCCACGCGGCCCAGCAGGCGCCTCATTGGGCTCTGTGGTTTGCCGCCCACGGGGTGCTCGCGAGTCCCCTGATCTTCTGGACGCCGTTTCACGCCGGGATGGCCTCGCGCCAGTTGCTGTGCGCGAAGTTCGGGCAGCGGGCCGTGAAGTGGTTCACCATGGCGAGTGGAGGAAGCCTCAAAGACCGCGCCCACTCCGTTCTGATCACTCTGATGGTACGGCGGGCAGGCCGGCTGCCGGCTCCCGAGCCTGCTCCGCTGGATGAGCCCTGGCCGGTCGCCGAATACCTGCTCCGCCTGCTCGACCAGGACACCCGTCCTGCGGTCAATACCTCGCCGAGCGCCGCGGTCCGCATCGCCCTCGCCGCACAGGACCGCAGCCGCTCCCTGACCGGGGTGACGTTTCTGCTGGGGGCCGAACCGCTGACGCGGGCGCGCAAGCAGACGATCGAATCCTCGGGCGCGCGGGCCGTGCCCTGCTACGGGTTCTCCGAGGGGGGCGGGGTCGGGGCGCAGTGTCCGGCGCCCCGGGAGGACGACGAGGTGCACGTCTTCCTCGATGCGTTCGCGGTGATTGCCCACAACCGGCCCGCCGGCGACGGATCCGCCGTCAACGCCTACCTCCTGACGTCCCTGCGACCGGCGGTGGCGAAAATCATGTTGAACGCGGAGATCGGCGACTTCGGCTTCCTGGAGGCCCGGCGGTGCGGCTGCACCTGGGACACGCTGGGCTGGACCACCCACCTGCACACCATTCGCAGCTTTGACAAGCTGACAGGGGAGGGGGTCACGTTCGTCGGCGCCGATCTCTTCCGCCTGCTGGAGGAGGTCCTCCCCCGACAGTTCGGAGGTAGCGTCGGCGATTATCAGCTCCTGGAAGAGCAGGATGCTCGCGGCCTGCCCCGCTATGTGATTGTGGTCAGCCCCTCCGTCGGCGCCGTGGACGAAGCGGCCCTGCGGGAGGTCTTTCTTGAGCACCTGCGCCGTCTGCGGGGGTGGAGCCACTACGCCCTGATGGCCGACATGTGGCGGCAGGCAGGGATCCTGCAGGTCCGGCGGGCGCAGCCGCAGGCGACCGCCCAGGGCAAGGTCTTTCCCTTCCGGACCCTCGCCGTCCGATGAGTGCGGGGCCCGCGCCGCCGCCAGCCCAGCCCTTGAATATCCTGTTTGTAGGGATTCTGCCGCCGCAGCGCGGCGGCGGCGGGATTTCCTGCGGCGAGATCGTCGCCGGCCTGGCCCGGCTCGGGCACCGCGTCCGGGCGCTGGCGCCGATCCCCGAGGAGGCGCTCCGCGCGGGGGACGCCTTCGCCGCCGCGCATCCAGAAGTGGAGGTGCGGCGGTTCGTCGTGCCGCCGTACACGATTGATCCGACGCTGCTCCCGCCGGACGACTACCGGGAACGGGAACACCGGCAGATTCAGCAGATGCTCCCGGAGATGATGACCGCGGAGCGACCGGATGTCATTCTGATCGGCCGGGGTGCCTTCGTCCTGGACGTTCCGGAGGTCGCCCAGGCGTACAGCGTGCCCACCGTCCTGCGGAGCGCCGGCGCCACGTCAATTGGCATTCTGAATCGCCTGCTGCCCGACGCGCTCGGGGAGCAGTTGCTGCGCCAGTATCACAAGCTCGACCTGATCATCTGTCCGGCGGCGCACCTGGCGGAGCGGCTGCGCGCGGCAGGACTGCCCAACGTCCGAGTGATCTCCAATGCCGTCGACCCACGGAAATTCACCCCACAGCCGAGGGACACAAGGCTCGGGCGCCGGCTGGGGATCCCGCCCGATCATGTCGTCGTTCTCCATGCGTCGAACCTGAAACCGCTGAAGCGCCCTCTGGATCTGGTGGTCGGCGCGGAGCTCGCCCTCATCGAGAACCCCGGTCTCACATTCGTCATCGTCGGGGACGGGCCGCTGAGAGCGGCGATGGAAGAAGCCTGTCGGGACCGCGGCATCGCCGGGCACTTTCAGTTCGTGGGGTGGGTCGACTACGACGAGGTGTCCACCTACATCAATCTCGCCGACATTGTCGTCATGCCCTCCGAGGGGGAAGGACTGGCGCGCGTGTACCTGGAGACGATGGCCTGCGGCCGCGTGCTCCTGGCGAGCGACATCCCGGCGGCGCGCGAAGCGGTTACCGACGGGGTGACGGGCGTGCTGTTCCGCAAAGGCGACGTCGGTGATCTGACCGCCAAACTCCTGTGGCTCGCGGCTCGGCCAGCGCTGCGCGATGAGATCGGCCGCGGGGCCTACGCGGAGTCCCGGGCGATGTCGCTGGATCGGACCGTCGCCGCCTACGCCGCCGCGCTGCAGGAGGTGGCCCGCTGAGGGGGGCCGCTTCCGCGGCCGCGGCTCGTGTATAATTAGACCGTCATTGGGGGATCGTCTAACGGTAGGACGACGGGCTCTGGACCCGTTAGTGGGGGTTCGAATCCTCCTCCCCCA
>Ga0209108_10000860_pt1 | contig 17269 bp, 11 predicted proteins | sample Rifsed10ft1_FD_184003 | JGI IMG/M metagenome (GOLD analysis project Ga0209108, IMG submission 184003) | Soil microbial communities from Rifle, Colorado, USA - sediment 10ft 1 (version 2) | ecosystem: Environmental > Terrestrial > Deep subsurface > Rock core/Sediment | place: Rifle, Colorado...
GCAACGCCGACGGTAACCGCGACGCCGACGAGCACGCCGACACCGACGCCGACCGAGACGCCCACCCCGACGAGCACACCGACCGCGACCCTAACCAGTACACCGACTTTGCCGCCCCCGCCCGAGGCTGATCTCTCGGTGACAGTTACTGATTTCGACCCAGTGGCCGTCGGCGCCCAATTCATGTACATGGTCAGGGTCACCAACAACGGCCCTTCTACGGCAACAAACGTAATGGTCCGCTGGCTCTCACTCGCAGGTCCGGGTTTCGGTAACTCAACTGGGGGACCCGCCTGCACGCCTGCCGGGTGGTTCTGCTCTTGGGCCAGCCTCCCAAGCGGAGCGACGGAGACCGGCTGGTTCTCTGGCTATACGACGGGTCCGGGCACGCTCAATAGCGTCTTTACCGTCAGCTCAGACACGGCCGATCCGAACCCTGCGAACAACACCGCCGTTGAGACGACGACGGTCGGCATTGCCGACCTTTCGGTGACCGTAGCGGACTCGCCCGACCCCGCGGTACTCGGCGGCACCGGCGGCACCATCGTCACCTATACGGTCACGGTCTTCAACAAGGGGCCCGATGTAGCACAGAACGTCCAGCTTACGTCTACGCTTGCCGGTCCAGGCGCATTAGTTTCCGCGTCTCCCGGGGTCTGTACCGGCGTAACCTCCTTCGTATGCAATCTCGGGTCCCTTACCCCTAACGCCGGCGCCACCATAACTGTGAAGGCTGCTGCCACTGCGGTTGGTACGCTGACCAACACGGCCACCGTCTCGTCGAGCACGGCTGACACGGTTCCCGCAAATAACACGGCTGTCGAGACGACGACGGTAAACCCGCCGCCTTCCGCTGACCTATCAGTGACGATTGCGGACTGGCCCGATCCGGCTGTCGCTGGCGACTACTACCTCTTGACGTGGCTTATCGAAAATAACGGCCCGTCCACGGCAACGAACGTGATGTTCACTGAAACACTTCTTTTCTACTGTCCCTCCTGGGCTGTCAGCCCCGGCTGCAATTTAGGCAACCTCACGAGCGGTTCAAGCATCAGCCTGATGGCCTTTGTCAACACCTCGGGGATCGGACCAGGCACTCTGTCTAGCACGGCGACGGTCAGTTCCGACCAATTCGACCCAAACACTACGAACAATACTGATGTCGAAACAACAACGTTGGTCACGGCGCAGGCGGACATCTCGGTCACGATCACGGACTCGCCCGATCCCATCTATTTCGGGGACAGCGTCACCTATACGGTCACGGTTAAGAACAACAGCACCACGACCGCAGCAACAAACGTAACGCTAAATAACGTGCTCGCGGGTCCAGGAGTATTTGCGACCGCGGTCCCCAGTCAAGGCAGCTGCGTGGGCGTGACGAGCTTCTTGTGCAATCTGGGTACGCTCGGCCCCAGCTTAAGCGCGACGGTGATCTTCCCGACGAACCAGACCAACCCCGGACCAACCGGTGCTCTCACCATGACAGCCACAGTTAGCGCCGACCAAAGCGACGCGAACCCAACGGACAATACGGCCGTAGAGAACACGACACTCCTTCCGGGGCCCGACCTATCCATAACGATTACGGACTCGCCCGATCCGGTTGCCGCCAGCGGAAGGGTCACCTATACCCTTATGGTCACTAACCACAATCTAGACACACCGACGAGGAGATTTCTTGTCAGGTACCAAATCAACTCCCCTTACACGATAGCCACCGCTGGAACGCATGGTTTCTGTTCGGTCCAAATCGACTTCGCTGAATGCGACCATGCGTCAATGGGTCCCGGCGCGAGCGAACTCGTCACGGTCGAGGTCAATGCGCTCGCCCCGGGAACAATCACTGGCCATGCTGAGGTCCTCTCGCCCGACCCGAACCCCTCCAACAACATGGACACGGAGACGACAACGGTTCTTCCGGTCGCCGATCTGTCGGTCACGAAGACGGACTCACCCGATCCGGTTGGCGTCGGCGACAATGTTACCTACACAGTTACGGTGACGAACAACGGCCCTCATGACCACCCCGACGTTTCCGTAGTCGACTCTTGGGGCGGGCCCGCTGTTCTGAGGGACGCGAACTCCAGTCAGGGTTTCTGCACCTCCCTTTTGCCGACGGCTCTCCACTGCAAACTGGGACCACTGGCGAATGGCGCGAGCGCTACCGTCACGGTCACCATCGGCGCTACTGCGCCCGGCAAACTGTTTAACGCAGCGGTTGCATTCCCAGGTGTCCTCGGCGCGTCGCTCGACCCGAACCTCGCGAACAATAACACCACCGAGGAGACGACGGTGGTGCCGAAGATCGCCTTCTCGACCAGCGGTGACGGCAACTTCGAGATCTATCTCGTGAACCCCGACGGGTCCGGTCGCAAGCGGCTCACCAACAACCCGGCAACCGATATCGAACCCGCGTTCTCTCCGGACGGCACGAAGGTCGCCTTCGCTACCAACCGGGACCGGAACTTCGAGATCTACGTAATGGACCGTGGCGGCACTAATCCCGCGCGGCTGACGAAGGACCTGGCGCTGGACTCCTCCCCGGCATGGTCTCCGGACGGAAAGAAGATCGCCTTCGTTAGGAACTTCGAAATCTATGTCATGAACGCGGACGGCACAGGTGTGACGAGGCTCACTAATAATCCCGCGCTGGACCTCTCTCCCAACTGGTCGCCGGACGGGACGAAGATCGCCTTCGCGAGCACCCGCGCCGGCAACTTTGAAATCCACGTTATGGGCGCGAACGGCAGCGGCGTGCAGAGGCTCACGAATAATTCATCCGCTGACCTGTCTCCGGACTGGTCGCCGGACGGGACGAAGATCGCCTTCAGCAGCAGCCGTGACGGCAACTTCGAGGTCTACGTCATGGGAAGTAACGGCTCGGCGCAGACCAGGCTGACGAGTACCGCTGCGCCTGAGATGGAGCCAGCGTGGTCGCCAGACGGCTCGCAGATTGTCTTCGCCGAGGGAATTCCATTCGGGTCCGGTCAAGCAACGCCCGATATCGCCGTCATGAACGCCAACAGCACCGGAGCGGCGAAGGTGACGAATGACGGAGCGCTCGATATGTCGCCGGACTGGTAGGAGAGCAAGGACGCTGAAGCCTACAAACACTCGTTCTGGCCTCGGAGTCGGCGCTCATCATCCAATGCCTACCGCGAACGTAGTCTAAACGCGCCGGTGGATGAGAGAGCCCCTGGCTTGGCGAGCCGCGGTAATCTACGGCTTCCCAAACAGGTGGCCGGTTCGAATCCCTTCGCCCGCCCCGGGTTCCTGTTCTGACTCGACTCCGGAACGTGTAGTGGAACTCCAGCCGCTTGAGAATCCGTCGGGCTTCGGTGGGCGGAAAGGCTTCGTACAAGGCCGCCGCCCGCGCTCGCGCGGCGCTCGATCGCCTCCCATGATCGGCACGACGCTTCAAAATCGCTATCGCATCGACTCCGAACTCGGCCGGGGTGGCATGGCTGCCGCACGCACCCAACTCGGCGAAGCCGCGTTTGCGTCAGCGTGGGCCGAAGGGTGGGCGAGGACGATGGAGCAGGCTAATGAGTTCTACTGGCCCTATTGAATTGCTGCCGGGCCTCGTCAACGCCCACCTGCACAGCCCTTACGGGCCGTATAGTCGTGGCGTCACGCGGTCGCGCCCCTTCGAAATTTGGATGGGCGACATCATGGCCCGCGAGGATCGCCCACTCATGGTGGAGGAAGTGGAAGCGTGCGCGCTGGTGACCGGGCTGGAGAATCTGTCGGTCGGCAACACGGCGCTGATGGATCAGCACTTTGGAATCCAAAGTCAAGAGCACATGGTCGCGGCGGCGCGCGCTTACGAGGCGCTCGGTCTGCGCGCCTGGATCTTCTTCTCTCTGAGCGACCTGCCGTACCTGTGCTACACCCGCGAGGCCTTCCCCAACTATCCCAAAGCGATCCCGACCGCCGACCTGCCCGAAGAACTGCAAGCGATGATGCAACCCTTCCCGCTCATTGACGATCAGTTGAACAACGCGGCCAATGTCATCCGGGGCTGGCATGCCAAGAAAGTGAAGATTGGTCTGGGGTTGAGCAACCCGGTGTGGTGCAGTGATGAACTCCTGCGGGCCGCCGCCGCCCTTGCCCGCGAATTGGATGCGCCGCTCGCCATTCACCTCGAAGAGCCTCCGGTGCAGCGTGAGGTCTCTTTCGGCCAGTGGGGGATGAGTGGCGTCGAGCGGTTGGCGCGGTTGGGCCTGCTCTCAGAACGCACCCTCGCCGCCCACGTGGTGCAGCTCGACGACGCCGACGTTCAACGGCTGGCACATCATCGGGTCTCGGTCTCTCACAACCCCATCAGCAACCTGAAACTGCAAAACGGTATCACGCCAGTGGGCAAAATGGTGGCAGCCGGTTTCAACGTCTGCCTGGGCAGTGATGGGCAGGCTTCCGGCGACAGCCAAAACTTATTTACGGTCATCAAGTTCGTCGCGGCGCTCGCGGAGTTCAATGGGCTGCGCGAGTTGAACGGCATCGTCGAAGAGATGGCTTTACACATGGCGACCGAGAATGGCCGCCGCCTGTGGTTCGAGGGCGACCTGTCGCAGGACTACATCGAGTTCAGTGAACCGCTGGGACCGTATGGCTACGCCTGGGATGAACCCGCTGCCTACATCGCCGAGGTGTACGTGGATAGGATACCACGCGTTGCCCGCGCCCAAGAGATCGTGGAGCCGCCGCGCGTGGGCGAGGTGCTGGTCAAAGTCGCCGCGGCGGGCGTATGCCACAGCGACTGGCATCTGGTGACGGGTGCGACCAAGCATGCCATGCCGGTGGTGGCCGGGCACGAGGGCGCGGGCGGCAACAGCGGGGAAAGAGAAAGGGGATCGGGAAATGCTGTGCCCGCATTGTTGACCAAGGTCTTCTGACTATTCACGGTTTCCACGAAGTCGGGCGGAGCCGTCCGAGGACGAAGAAGTTGGACGCAATACGCAAAGGACCGAAGGCGAGATAGGCTTTGCCGAGCAGCATGTCAGGATTTTCCGGACCCGGCTGGACGACGTAGTCGCGAATGATTCTCACCCCTGGGGAGCCGGCGTTCCTCGGGCTGGCCCCGTAATCCAAAAGGATCGCTTCCGGGTAGAAGTTATCGCCCGATTCCCGATCCACCCTGGTTACCCGATAAAATGCGTAGCGCCTGGGGTCGTCCGGCGTGGGTAGGTGGAGCCAGGGCCCGTCAAGCCCGTTCTGCAGTACTGGGACGTTATAGCCCTCCACACTATCTCTCTCCTGGAAGAATCCTTTGATGAACTTCTGGATGCCGAGGAGCCTGGTGAGCCAGGAAGTGTTATAGCCGCGCCACTCGAATCCAACCAATGACTCCAGCGACGGGCCTTTCGATGCCCGCAAAATCCGCTCAAGGGAGGAAGTGGACGATTGAGCCAGCTCGTGGAAGAAGTCGGTCGCCATCGTCTTTCCCTCATGTCGCTAGCGGAAAAGTGCGACGCACTTTGGGCTAAAGATCAAGTGCGTCGCACCTGGCGGCGCTATTCACGGCCTGGGCGCAATAGACGCGACCACCGCCGGATGATCCGAGGCTTGGCTCCCGATCATTTGTGCATCGCGAGCGATCAGCTCGGGCGTGTGGAAGATCCAGTCGATGCGCGGGCGATCCTCATGGCCGGCCTCGACCCATACGTCCACAAAACCGGCCTCGACGATCATTTGGATCTCTGGACTGCCCGGTAGGGCGTTCATGTCGCCGGCCAGGACCGTCTTGGGCTGTGCTGCCCAGTTGTCGATCAACGCCTCTGTTTGCGCCAGGCGCGCGTCGGCGTGGCCCGGCTCCAGGTGGGCGCCGATCACCAGCAACGTTTCCCCGGCCCCCAGATCAATCTGTGCCCAAACGTAGCCCCGACCGATGAGCGTATCCAAACGGGGCAGGTCGCCCTGTCCGCTTGCCAGGATCGGATACCGGCTGAGAATGGCGTTGCCGAAGAGGGGATCGGTCGCCGCCCCCATGACGGTGTAGGGCATGTTCAACCGACGGGAGAGCAGCGCGAACAAGTCGGTGCTGCCATTCAGAAACCAGCCACGCGACAGTTCTTGAAGCACGACCACCTGAGTGCCCGCGCCCTCGATCACCTGCGCGATCGCCTCGACGTCTTGCCTTCCCTCCATCCCATAGGCGGAGCGGATATTGTAGGTCATCAACTGTACCGGATAGCCTTTCGCTGGAGCCGGTCTCGGCGCGCGCAACGCTTCAGCCACCAGAACGCCCAACGGCGCTAACAGCAACAGCGCGCACAGCCGTGCCGCAGTCCACTTTGGCGCCAGGGCTGCTCGAACACGCGAGCGCAGCCACGTTGCGCCCACGGCGCACAGAGTCAGTCCGCCCCCGGCTAAGGGCGCAAGAGCGGACCGCGGAAACGGCAGCAACCGTACACCGAACGAAAGGTAATACAGCATGACAAGCGTACCGAGAAGCAACAGCCCCAGCCAGAGGGCGAAACCCGCGCGCATAACCCCAGCTCGGGCAGCCGGCTGGCGGACCTCGCCGGCCATCACCGCCAGCAATGCCCCGGCGCTCACCAGCCCAACCAGAAGCCCGAGGGCGAAAGTCCACCCCGGCTCTTCCGCGAAGAGGAGGGCGAGGGTAAGAGCGCCTCCTGGCAGGAGCAGCCACCAGCTTGTCGAGCGCAGCCGAAAGCTCGTGAACGCATATGAGGCCGCCAGCAGCGCGCCCACGTTCCCTAACATGATCCAACCCAGCGCCAGGCCTGGTGACCAGCCGGTGAGAGTCGCCGCCCACCCCTGGTTTTGCAAAATTTGCCATTCGGCGAACAGCAACGGGCCCAGGCCGATCAGCGGCAGGCTGGAAAGAAAGTCTTCGTCCTGCAGACTCACCTCGTTGCGCGTTATGCGCCACAGCGCGTAGCCGAATGCGCCCACGAGCGCGATCACGATCAGCCAGGGCCAGGGGCCGGGAATCCAGCTCAGGTCAAGTGTGCCTGTGAGGCCGCGCAGGGCAGTGTCCAGACTCAGGCCGAGCAGGAGACCCAAGACAAATGTCTGTAATCCATCTTCACCTTCAGCCCTGGCCCATCCAAACAACAACAACAGCAACCCCAGGGAACACGCGCTCCCGCCGAGCGCCGCCCACACCCTCGCGTCCGGCGGCGTCGAAACTTGCACCACCAATCGGCACAGCATCAACCCGGCACCAACGACCCAGAGCGCGCCGTGCGGCTTGAGCCGCCCCACCAGCAGCGGGGCGGCCAGTGCTAAGACGATTGGCGCGTAAGCGTACAGCACCACCTGCCACACGCTTATGCCGAGCGTGGCGCCCCAGTACCAAACAAGAGAGGGAAGCAACACCCGGAGAGATTGTGCGCCGAAGAGGAGGGAAAGTGCCGTGAGGGCCAAAGTCGAGCGTTTCATAGGTAGACGGACGTGATGCATATCGCCTGCTAGCCGAACTAGAGCTGCCTCAAGAAAAGAGAGCCTCACGGTATACAGCGTGCCACCTAAACGATTTTTTCAGCATGTTCCCACCGTCCGGGTCCATCCAGGCGGTATTGAGTAGCGATCAACGGCCCGGTCAGTAATCGAAGCAGTATACGAGGGTGGCGGAGAAGGCGGGGGCGTGCTCCGATGGACTTCGCTATCTCCTCCATATATTCAAACAGTTGGACACGCATTGGATGAGCACCGATCCGAATATGCTTTTCTCGTTGCTGTCGGATTGCTTGAAGCATCTGTGGTGACGCAGGTAGCTTGACCGCCCCGGTTAACACGCGAGCCACCCAGCGCGCCTGCATCTCGGCTACAGGCCAGAGTGGCCCGGTGACGATGCAAAAACCAATGAAAGCCAGGTTCGCTAGACGGGGGTGAAACAATTGTTTGTACAATTCAACAGTGTCGCCCCTGACTTCAACAAGAGAGGAATCAAGGAAAGGAAAGCTAAAAGTGTAGCCGGTGCAGTGAATAATCGCGTCCGCATGAACACGAACACCATCCGCAAAGACAACCCGATTCGCTTCGAGTTGTGTAACGGCAGGTCTAACTATGATTGCGCCACTCGCGATACATTTCAAAAGTTCCGAAGCCGGTGTAAGTCGCGTTCGCCAGACGTCGAACCTCGGCAAAGGCATCTCCCACTTCGACAGCGGGTGGTTAACCCCCAGGCGTCGATATTCTCGAAGAACAAGCTGACGAAAGAAAGACATCCGCACGCGGTAGGGTAGAAGTGCGCTGAGACGAGTGAGCTGGTGGTCATAGGGGAGGCGGCCGATGTAGTGGGGTAGGAACCAAGCACCCTTTTGAGTACTGAGTTCAACGTGGTGGGCCGCCTTGCTTAATTCGACCGCGATATCCACCCCACTGCTGCCGACACCAATCACGACCACATCTTTGTCTTCATAGCCCTCCGGCCCCTTATAACTGGCACTGTGGACCATCTGGCCCTGAAAGGTCTCAGCACACGGATACCGTGGGACCGCCGGGTATCGGTATAGGCCGCTACAGACTATAACCGCATCGAAAATCTCTACCCGCCTCGCGCCATCGGCTGAGCGGACGGTTACTTTCCATCTGTCATCTTTTGGTGGTGTGATCTGCTCTACTCCCGTATTTAGCTGGATACGTTCCCGAAAACGAAAGTGATCAACATAGTCGTTCAAATATTGGAGCACCTGTCCACGGCTAGGGAAGTCCGGCAGATTCTCCGGAAACGGATAGTCTGAGAGAGCCATCAGTTGTTTGGAAGTATTCGTCCTCAAAGAGCGATACGCCAGTGAACCGCCCTCTGGCAGGTTTTCGGAATAATTCCATAACCCTCCAATTCTCTCCGTTTGCTCAAATACGACCGGTTCAAGGCCTTCATCAAGTAAGCATTTCGCGGCTATTAATCCACAGGCACCGGCGCCAATGACGGCGACTCGGGGTTTGCTAGAAGGGTAAAGGGATATCTTTTGGAGTGAGTTCATATCACAGCGACCAACCCAGTGAGCCGCCACTTATCCGTCAGTTGCCGCGATCTTTTTTGCAGCATGCATAGCGATCCCCATGATGGGGAGTTGAGGGTTGACCCCGAGGTTGGTGGGGAAGATGGAGGAGTCGATCACGTAAAGGCCTTGCGTCCCGTGGACAGCGAAATCCGTCCCGACCACCCCATCAGCGGGCCGCACACTCATGCGAGCCGTTCCGAAGAGATGCGACATGGTGAACGTGTAACACGCTGGGTCGTCAGGGCCTGTCTCCAGCAACCGGGCTTGGTCAGGGCTGGTCAGGCGCTCCGGCATCCCGTGGATCCCGGTGATGACTTCCCGCGCGCCCGCTGCAAAGAGAAGCTCGGCCGTGAACTGGAGCCCTTTGCGGAGATTAATCGTGTCCTGGGGAGTCAGGTCAAAACGGATGTCCGTCCCGAATAGGCCTTCCCGCACTGAGCCCTGTGCATAGGCGCGCAACTGCACCGCCCAGATGGCGGTATAGGCCGACAGGGCCATGTTCTCCACCCATTGCCGGCCCACGCCGGGCATGCCGACAAACACCGCTTCTGGCGGCAGGGAGATCGTTTCGATCTTGTACCGCCCATCCACGCGGTGGTGATCCACCTCATAGCCCTGCGTCGCACCGAACCACATGGTGACCTTTTCGTCGAAGATGCCGACGAGAGGCGATCCCGGATGCCCCTGAAAATGCTTTCCGAGGTGAGTGGAGCGAACGCCACTTTTAGCCAGCAGGCCCGGTGTCTGGATCGCCGAGGCGGCGACGAGCACTCCCTTGCGGGCGCGCAGCGTAAAGGGAGCAATGTCCCGCTTGAACTGCGGTATGTGGAAATGGCCCGTCACGCCGACGGCCCGATCCCCGTCCAGGATCACTTTGTCAACGCGCGCGCTGGTGAAGAGCACCGCGCCCCGCTCGGAGGTATACGGGAGGTAGGTCACCAGCATGCTCTGCTTGGCCCCGTGCGGGCAGCCGGTGAGGCAGCGGGAACTTCCCCGGCAGCCGCTCTCGTTTCTGCGGGTGGGCGCGGCGGCGACCCCCAGGCGATCCCTGGCGACGTCCATGAGACGGTTGTGCCCGCCCCAGATCTGAGGCGCCACCGGGCGGACTGAAAGTTCGCGCTCGATCTGGTCCCAGTTCTTGTGCAATTCGTCGAGCGGCAGGGCGTCGCCCAGGCCGTATTCCGTCTTCCAAGGCTCCCACACGTCGTCGGGGATTCGCCAGATGATGGCGGAGTTAATGACCGTGCTCCCGCCGAGGCAACTCCCCTGGACGATAGGGATGAGGGCCCGACCGCGCGCGACCTGGCCGCTGAACATCCCGCGGTACATCCGCTTTATCGCGGGGAAGAAGCGGTCGCGGAACTCAGCCGTGGCGACCGCGGGGCCTTCCTCCACGATGGCGAGGTGCGCCCCGGTGTCGGCCAGGACACGGGCCGCCGTCGCCCCCGCCGCACCTGAGCCGGCAATCACGTAATCAAACGTTTCGTCGAGGGCGCGCCGTTCCTTTTCGCCATCGAAGATCATCTCGACACCTGCCGGCGCGGATCGTCATGCTGGAGGGGATATCCAATGGTGTCGCGCACGTTGCGGTCAGCGCCATAACAGAAGCAAATGATCGTCTTGAGGATGACAAACAACTGCCGAAGGATGTAAAAGCGGGACAAAGCCATCTCCGCTAGCGCGCGTTCGCGGGTTGGCCGGTCGTATAGAGTCAGTGGGGGTGGTCGGAGAATGAGAAGCGGCGCAATCCAGGTTGCCGCAAACAACGCGGCGCGGAATCCCCAACGCAAAGGCGGTAAAGCGGTGCGCTCGAACTCCGCCCAGAACTCATTAAAGCCGGCGTCGAAGACCCCGTATTTCAGAGTTGGGTGCGCCCCGCTGGGAAGGAGGGTGTCGAGGACGATGCGGGATTGCTGACTGAGCATGGCGACCTGAAAACGACACGGGCCTACCCGGGCGCGAGAGACCGTCGCGCCCGGATGGCGAAATACAGCATCAAAAAGACGGTGAGACCATCATAAAGAAAGACGACCAGGAATGCAGGGTACCGATAGGCGAGGAGGTAGACCGCGAGGAAGCCCAGAGCCGCGAGGCTCTTCATGAAGACCAAAGGCACCAGCACCGAATAGAAGTGCTTCAGGTCGAATTGCAGCAACGCACACATGAAAGCCAGGCTCAAGACATTGCCCGCCGCCAGCAATCGCCAGACATAGCCCGCTTCCCCAGCAACCAGGCCGTACTCCCCGCCGCCGAGCAGTATCCCGATGCGCTCAAACCGGCGGATGGCACCCACAGGATTGAGCGCGTACACGAGCGATGGGAAGAGGAAATTGAGCGCCAGCGCGGTATACACGAACTGGAAGTCACGGTAAGCCTTGTTCGGCTGACGCCAAAAACGGGAAAAGGTATCCATGGACCTTTCCGCGATCTAGACTGCAAATCTCACGATCTCCCGGACCGTCCGTTCGGGATCGTCTACGTGGAGGAAATGGCTGGCTCGATCGAACCAGACGAGTTCGGCCGTGGGCAGAAGTTCCTGATACTTCAGCCCGAAGGCGGGAGGCACCATCACGTCCTCCCTCGCCCAGAACAGTCGAATGGGTGCCAGTGTCCCCTTGCTATCCCTAATTTTCGACAATCGCTCTTCCAACTCTCGCATGGCGCTGGGATCGAGGCCTTCCCTCAGGATTCGAATGAAGACCTCCGTCCGGTCCCGGTCCCGAAAGATGGAGCCATACTCTCGGGCTTCCTCACGGCTCATGAGGGACGGGTCATAATAGTGAATGTTTCTGGCTGCAAACCCCTCCGGGTCCCGGCACATCATCCATCGCGCCAGTGTGCGGCCGCTGTGAAAGGCGAGGAGAAACCGCATCGCCGAGAGCCGGAATTGGCGGAAACCGGGCGCATGCATCACGATCAGCTTCCGCACCTGGTCAGGGAAAAGTACCGCGAACCACAGAGCTTGGTATCCACCCAGAGAATTACCCACAACATAGGGCGGCTCAATGTGAAGGGCAGAAATCAGGCAGAAAATCAGTTGAGCAATAGATCGGGGCGACATGGACAGATCAACTCGCGCCTCGCTCCGGCCCGCTCCGGGCAAATCAGGAACGATCACCTGGTACTTTTCGGCAAGGTCAGGCACGATATAGCGGAAGGAGTAACCGCTCGTCATCAGCCCATGAATGAGAAGGAGCGGCGAACCATTGCCAGCAACCTTGCAATGAATCCGTATCGGCGTCTCTCGCTCCGGGTGTTTCACGGGCACATCCACACTCTCGAGAGCAAAGAAATTGTGCGGGCGTGCTGGGGCTTCTGGGAGATCGTCAAGTTTCATGTCGCGGACTCGCCTCAATGCACACTTGAGTCATGGAGGTTGATTCGCGATATCACCATCGTACCGTTGCCTCAGGGATTGCCTTCGAGTCCCAACCCCGCCTCGCGCGCGCGGACGATGGCCTGGGCCCGGTCGGCAACCTGCAGCTTGTTGAAGATATTCGAGACGTGGTTCTGCACCGTTTTCGTACGGAGCACTAAGCGTTCGGCGATCTCCGCGTTGCTGTGTCCCTGAGCAATCAACTGGAGAATCTCCCGCTCGCGTTCGGTCAACTCAGGGAAGGCCAGGTCGGCGGCAGCAGGCCGGAGCGCAGCGAAGTAATGGATCAGCCGCTCGGCAATCGCCGGGCTGAAGATCGCTTCGCCTCGGCTGACGGCTTTGACTGCCCGGACTAACTCCTCCTGACCTACGTCCTTGAGCAAATAGCCTCGTGCGCCTGCGCGCATGGCGGCAAAGACCGACTCGTCCGCTTCAAACATGGTGAGGACCAGCACCCCAATATGCGGGCTGGTGTGCAGGATGCGCCGAGTCGCCTCGATGCCGTTGAGGCCCGGCATCTTGAGGTCCATGAGGATCACATCGGGTTGGAGGCTCGCCGCTTGGGCAATTGCTTCGTCGCCACTCGCGACTTCGCCCGCGATTTCGATGTCTTGCGCCACACTCAGCATGGTGCGCACCCCCTCGCGGTAAAAAGGGTGGTCGTCGGCGATAAGGACGCGGATCGGATCCATGTTTCACTTCTCCGAAGGAGGCAAAGGCAGCCTAGCCCAGACGCGCGTTCCGCGCATCGGTCCCGACTCAATCCGGCATTCCCCGCCCAACTCCACGGCGCGTTCGCGCATGGCGGTAAGACCGACCCCTGTACGACAATCCGTGGGCAGACCGTCGCCGTCATCGGTGATTTCCAGGCATAGCCCATCAGCGAGCAACAGGCGAATGCGACAGGTCTGCGCGTGCGCATGCCGGGCGACGTTAGTCAGCGCCTCTAACACGATGCGATAGGCTGCGACCTCGACAGCAGCGGACAGGGGCGGCACGGGCTCGGGCGCCTCAAGCGAAACGCGGAGACTATTGGACTCATTGTAGTGCGCGGCGTGTTCGCGGATGGCCGAGACCAGGCCGAGTTCGTCCAGCGCGGGTGGGCGCAGTGCGTAGACCAAGCGGCGAATGTCCGTGATCGTTGACTTGACCTGCGCCTGGAGGTCGCCCAGCAGCGCGACGGCGGCCTCCGGGTCACGCGGGACCAGAATACGCGCGGTGTCGAGCCGTTGGGCCAGGCTGGCGAGGGTCGGGCCAAGGCCATCGTGCAGGTCACGCCGCAGCCGGCGGCGCTCTTCCTCCCGTGTCGTCACCAGACTCTCGCGGGAACGCTGCAGATCCGCTGCCAGGCGCTGCAGATCGGTGGTCAGGCGCACGGCGTGGACGGCGACGCCTGCCTGATGAGCGAGGTCGTCGAGCAGGCGCTTGTCGGCGATCGAGAAGGCCTCACCGGGAGCGCGCGGCGCCAGGAGCAATTGGCCGACCGTCTCGTTCTGATAAACGAGCGGCAGGCGCAGCACATCGTCCACGGGTATCCCGGACGCGGCGGCGACAGCGAACTCATCCGCGTCCGCGTGCTTGAGCGCGATGGCCGCGTAAGGCAGTTTGAGCGATTCTTTGACGGTCGCCACAATCGTGGGCAGTATGGCCTCGGGCGCGAGCGTCGCTTCCAGGCGCTGGCCCAGGCGCGAGAGCACCGCGTAGGGATCATCACGCTCACCATACATCAGCCGATTAACGCCGTGTTGGAGCCGACTGCGCAGCGGCTGAAAGAGCAGAGCAACCAGGCCCGTCGCCAGCACCGAGATGGCCAGGTTGCCACTCGTCCGAAATAACTCGCCAAGAAACCCCACGACCAGGACGTAGAGACCCACAACGCTGGCGGACAACGCCGCATAGACCAACGTGCGATTGATGAGGACGTCAATGTCCCACAGCCGATAGCGCAGAATCGCGATCCCAATCGTTAAAGGGAGGATAAGCAGGGACAACAGGATAACAGTCAAAGCCGGTAGTCTGTAGAGCGTAGCGCCGGGTTGGCGGAGCCATGGGATGATTGCAAACAGCAGTTGAACTCCAGTGAATACCAGGAATGTCAATGCAAAACCGAAGACGACCCACTTGGTCTGCTGTCGCTGAATCGCATCGGAAACGCGACGGTATCGGTAAATTTGGGCCAACGCGCCGAGGCCCAGTAAGCCTAAGACCATCAGATCGCCGAGCGGCGCCGAGATTAGCAACCATTCCTTGATCAGCCCAAACACGATCCAACCGGCCGCCAGCGGGCGCGTCCAGCGGGGGACGAATTGCCCATCCGGGAATAGAAAGAAGAAGAGAGGGGCCGATATGAAGACGAGGTTTTGTATGATCTTATAGGCCAGGTACCCTGTCGCAGGAGTCGTCGGTGGCACCGGCACCGCCGTGACCGTGTTTGCCCCGAACATCAAGAGGAAGAGCGAGACGAACAGCGCCAGCCAATCGTCTGACTTGCGCCAGAAGATCACCCCGGCGACAACGGCAAAGCCCAACACAAAGACGACTTGAATCACGATCCAATAGATGGCATAGACGCCGACGGAGAGGCCGAGTTGTTCCAGCGCGCGCGCTTCGTTGGGACGGAGTTGCCAAATGCTCGTTCCTTCCCCAAAGGAAACCGTGCGCAGTTCACTAAAGACGGGCGGGATCGAAGTGACGAAGAGAGCCAGCGTCACGACGGCAATCGCGATCCACACTGCCCGTGCGATGACGAGCCACCGGCCACGCAAGGTGGTGTTCGAGGCATGCTCGGGGCGCTCGGGTGTATGGATAGTTGCCTCTCCCGACTGAGATAATTCAGTTTCCGGCGACTTAAGCGCTGCCGATGAGTCGGCAGGCTGGCTCCGCTCGACGCGCATGAGTCGGTTGACGCCGCGCTGCAGGCCACGGCGCAAGGGTCGAACGAGTGCGGCGACCATGAGCAGCGCGAGGATCGAGACCGCGAGATTGCTCTGCGTCTGCAACAGCCGGCTCAACGCCCCGACGCCGAGCACATACAGGCCAATGATGCTGGCGGTCAGCGTGCCATAGACCAGCGTGCGGTTGATGAGGAGGTCAATATCCCACAGCCTGTAGCGGAGGATGGCGATGCCGATGGCGACGGGGAATCCGGCGACGGCGAGGTAAAACGGCACGCTACCGAGGTTGAAGTCATATAAGCTGGCCACGACTGTGACACCAATCGTGATCGTCCCGAAGGCGGCGCCGTAAGCCAACCACTTGAGCTGCTGGCGCTCCTCCTCCTGCGCGCGTCCGAAGCGAACGATCACCGCCGTTGCGCCGACGGCCATGGTGCCAACTGTGCCAAAAAGCATCAGCCCTGCGAGGAAATCGAAGATGCCGCCGGGAATCTCGATCCCGAGTGGGTTGCGGACTGAGGCAAGGCGCATTTCCAGAGAACTCGGTCCGAGCAACGACACAACGGTAAACAGCGCCAGATAGCCGACTGGAAGCCAGGCGGCGAATCGCCAGCGAGCGGAGGGCAGCTGGCCGGTGGGGAAGAGCAACAGGAGGAACGTCACCATGACCCACCCCAGGCCGCGGACCCAAAAGCCGAGCCACGCCATCCATGCTCCCCCCGGGAGTGAGCCAGGCACGGTGATCAGCGTGTAGACAGCCCCCTCCAACGCAAAGTCCCCAAGTGCCCACGGAAGGGTGCCGCCATTGACGATCCAGCCGATGGGGTTCTCCGGGCGACGCGAGACGACGAGCGCGCCCACCGTCGCGAACGCAAGGAGCACCAGCGCGTTGAAGAGGTTTCCTAAGAACAAGGAGGGGTCGTTCAGGGACTGAAGAAACAGCTTAAGTGCGACCAGCGCAACGGAGAGCGCCCAGATGGACCACGCCAGCCTGGTGACGGTATGCCTGCTCATCGCTTGACTCATAATGCGTTTCGCCTTGGTGAACGTAGTCAAGGCCTGTTGACACTCGATCTAAATTCTACTCCAAAACGCAAGTTTCTAGACACAGTTCACTCGTAACCACCGTCCTGGGGAGATCGTTTTCGTTATGCGAGAGGAGTGAGCAGGGCGAGGGGCGCTCTGCGGAGTTGGAGCAGCACGCCTCGCCTTGGCACTCGTCTAGCACGGCTGTTGTCGTTGAGGGCGGCTCAGGCGGCGGGCTGCGGCTCTCCCATCTGAGCCATAGAGGCTGGCAGCCGCTCCTTCTCGGTCCAGAGTGCGTACCCGCCCCACGCATACCCCAGCAAAAGCAAGTAGTTCTGTAGGGCGATCGGCGATACCGGACCTGGAAGCCGTTCAACCACCTCGGGTGACAAGACAAGCGATAGGCCGATCATGCTCACGAAGAAGACCGGGACATTGACGATGAGCAGCCAGCCGGCCCCGCGTGGCAACACGCCGGCGCGCACGGTGATGATACCGAACAGGGGAAAGGCCAGAAAGACGAGCACGAAACCAACCGGTCCCAGCGCGCCTGCGCCGTGGGCCAGTGGCCCACCTGTGGCTATCAGGGCTTGAGTCGCCTCATTCTGCGCAAGCATGGGCGCTGGGAACGCCTCGTACAACAAGACGTAGACAGAAAACGCGAGGGCATACATGACCAGGACGAAACTGACCAGTCCCAACACACCTGCCCGCCGGGCCTGCCGCGCGTACAGCCCCGGCATGCCGAGCAGCACAAGCATAAACGAAAAGAACAGGACCACGTGTGCTGGCCCCTGGAGTGGGCTGAGCAAGTCTACCAGTAATTCCCCGGGGGGATGCATAAGCCAGCCGACGATCTGAATCGGTAAGGCAATGAGCAAGGCTAGCCCGCTCAGCCGAAAGAGTGTTTTAGACGACATGGTATGTTCCTTTCTATATCAGGTTTTTTACAAGCTCAGTTCGCCGGAGCACCCCTCATCTCAGGAGAGCCCGCT
>Ga0209108_10000866_pt1 | contig 17222 bp, 18 predicted proteins | sample Rifsed10ft1_FD_184003 | JGI IMG/M metagenome (GOLD analysis project Ga0209108, IMG submission 184003) | Soil microbial communities from Rifle, Colorado, USA - sediment 10ft 1 (version 2) | ecosystem: Environmental > Terrestrial > Deep subsurface > Rock core/Sediment | place: Rifle, Colorado...
TCGAATGTCCCGGGATAGACCGCGGTCACGTGCATTCCGCCCCCTTGGAATAAAGCGTCAGACTGCTCTCCCCGTAGCGCCGTCGCCAGGTCCGGCGAAGCCCCCCCACCCGCTCAGGAAGCGCCGTCTTGTGAAAGGCCTGCACCAAGAGCGCGCCATTCTCCCTCAAGACTGCTCCATGCGCAAGCATTTCGATGCATCGGCCCGCCAGATCCCCCACCCCGTAGGGGGGATCCAGGAAGACGCAGTCGAACCGCTCGCCCCGCTCCTGAAGGCCCGCCAGCCTCGAGAACACATCCCCCATCAGGATCCGCCCTCGCGAAGTGAGCTGGAGGGCCGCCAGGTTTGCGCGGAGACTCTCCAGGGCGCGCCGGTCGTTCTCGACAAAGGTCGCCCTCGCCGCCCCCCGGCTCAGCGCTTCCAGTCCGACGGCTCCCGTCCCGGCAAACAGATCGAGGATCGAAGCGCCATGGATCCGGGGGCCCAGGACATTGAAGAGGGCTTGGCGCAGGAGGTCGGAGGTCGGGCGGGTCTTGCTCCCCTTCGGGCTCCGCAGCATCCGCCCACGCTGCTCCCCCGCACTTATTCGCATCTTCTTTCCGATCCGCCTGATCGCCAGATTGCCTAGTCGCCCGATTGCCAGGTCATCCGACCTGGGCCAGCCCCAGTCGGGAGACCCAGCGCGCCTCCATCGCCATCCGAACTGGTTCCCATGCCCCATCCAGGGCAGGCGCCTGCTCCAGGGTGGCCAGGGCCTCGGCCCGCGCACCCTCCAGAATCCGGAGGTCCGCCGTGAGGTCTCCGAGAGAGAAACCCTCCAGGCCGGATTGGCGTGTCCCGAAGAACTCCCCGGGGCCCCGCAGCCGGAGGTCGGCCTCCGCCAGCGCGAACCCATCGCGCTCCCGGACCAGGGTCTCCAGCCGCGCCCGCGCCTCCTCCGTGATCTCCGTGCGATCGGCGACCACGAAGCACATTGCGGCCTGATCCGCCCGTCCCACGCGGCCCCGAAGCTGGTGCAGCTGGGCCAGCCCCAGGCGGTCGGCGTGCTCGATGACGATGACCGTCGCCTCGGGAACGTCCACGCCGACCTCGACCACGGTCGTGGCCACCAGCAGGCGGATCCGCCCCTCGCGAAAGGCGGCGATCGTTTCCGCCTTCTCCGCCCCGCGGAGCCGCCCGTGAACCAGCCCCACGCCGAACCCCCCCAGCGGCCCCCGGCGATAGGCCTCGGCCGTCTGCACGGCCGCCTTCAGTTCTGCTGCCGACTCCTCCACCACCGGGCACACGACGTAGGCCCGCTCGCCCCGGCCCAGGCGGACCCGCAATTCCGTCTCGATCCGCGTGCGTTCCGCGTCGTCAATCCAGATGGTCGTGACGGGCTGCCGTCCGGGCGGCAGTTGGTCGATCACCGTGAGATCCAGGTCCCCGTACAGGACCAGGGCCAGGCTCCGCGGGATGGGGGTCGCGGTCATGACCAGCACATCGGCCAGGAGATCCGAATGCCCCGCCTTGCGTTGCAGGTCCGCCCGCTGCAGCACCCCAAAGCGATGCTGCTCGTCCACGACGACGAAACCCAGGCGGCCGAAGTGGACATCCGCCTGCAGCAAGGCGTGGGTTCCCACGGCAAGGCAGGCGGAGGTCCCACCGAGCCGCGTCAGCGCCTCGCGTCTCGACGGGGCGGCCATCCCACCCGCGAGATGGACCACCGGAATCCCGAGGGGTTCGGCGACCGTCCGCGCCCGCTCGGCATGCTGGGCGGCCAGGATCTCCGTGGGCGCCATGATAGCAGCCTGGTACCCGTTGGCGACAGCCGTGAGGGCGGCCAGGAGGGCGACGATGGTCTTTCCCGACCCCACCTCTCCCTGGAGCAGGCGCTGCATGGGTGTGGGCAGCCGCATGTCGTTCCAGATGGCCGCGAGTGCGCGCTCCTGCGCGGCCGTCAGGGCGAAGGGCAAGCGGGCTCTGGCACGCTCCACCAGCCCGGTGGGCGCCTCAAAGGCGATTCCAGCTGCTTTCGAGCGGGCGGCACGCTGGCGGAGAATCGCCAGGCTGAAGAGAAAGAACTCGTCGAAGGCCAGCCGGCGGCGGCCGGCGGCGGCGTGGCCTGGTTCTTCCGGAAGGTGAAGGTTCCTGATTGCCTGGGGAAGCGGCAGCAACTGCTGGCGATCGCGGACCGAGGGCGGCAGGGGATCCGGGATCTCGCCCGCCAGCTCGCGCGTGAGATCCGCCAGCCAGCGGCGAAGGAACCGCTGGCCCAGCCCGGCCGTCAACGGGTAGATCGGGACGATCCGCCCCGTGTGGTATCCCGTCTCGGCGGGATCCCCGGTGTCGAGGATTTCGTGCTCGGGGTTCATCATCTCCCGGGGAGGGTACGGGCTCACCCGTCCCGCCAGGATGACCCGCAGCCCTCGCCGGAACGTCCGGGCGAGATAGGGCTGGCGATACCAGCGCGCCAGGAGCGTCCCCGTCCCATCCTCCAGCATGGCCTCGCAATACGGGATGCCTCGCCGCGTCCGGCCCGTCCCCACGGCTTTGACCCGGCCCGCGACGGTCTGAAACTCTCCCAGCCGCAGCCGGCCGATGGGCAGCAGCTCACGGCGGTCCTCGTACCGCCTCGGGGGGAGCAAGAGGGCGTCTCCAATTGTGCGCACCCCCAGGCGTTCCAAGCACCGGGCGCGCGATTCGCCGATGCCCTTGAAAGATCGGACAGGCGTCTGGAGCGTCACTCGGGAGGGGCGTGGCGCCGGGTCCGGCAACGGAGAAAAGGCTTGCCTCGGCGGGGTCAATTCAGTATAGTCTGGCGCTTTCATCCGCCGGCAACCAGATGACCGCGAGGGGGAACACTGCGATGCCAGCCACGCGATGTGAGATCTGCGGTCGGGGTCCGCGATTCGGGGCCCAGGTGAGCCACGCCCATAACGTGTCCACCAAGAAGCGCTATCTGAACATCCAGCGGGTGCGGGCCATGATCCACGGGGCCCCTCGCCGCATCCACGTCTGCACGCGCTGTCTGCGCTCCGGCAAGGTCCAAAAAGCCGCCTGATTCTTCTCGTTACACGCTACCCGATACACGTTACACGGGATCTCGTGGAACGTTTAACGTGTAGCGTGTAACGTTCAGAAGGATTTGACCCGCTCGACCCCGACGACCCCGTCCACCCTCTGGATCGCCTGCATCGCCGCCTGGAGTTGGTGGAGGTCGCTCACCTCCAGGACGAAGGTGTTCAGTCCCGTCCGCTCCTCCGTCACCCGGATCTCGGCCTGGGCAATATTGGTGTGGGTCCCCGAGATGGCCGCACTGATCTCCGCCAGGATCCCCGGACGATCCTTGCCGATCTCCACCCGGATCTTCACCTGGTGAGAACCCTTGCGCTGGCCATCCCAGTTCACGGCGATCTGCCGTTCGGGGTCCGCCATTAGGCTGACCGCGTTGGGGCAGTCCGCCGTGTGGATGGAGACCCCCCGGCCGCGCGTGATGAAGCCGATGATCTCGTCGCCCGGCACGGGGCTGCAGCATTTGGAGAAGCGGACGAGGATGTCGTCGATCCCGCGGATGCGGATCCCCTCGTCCGCCGGTCGGGTGCGGGCCGGTTTCTTTTCGGCCTTCTTCTCCCGTGCCTCCTCAGCCTCGGTGAGGGCCTGCAACTCCTCCGGGGGCAGTAGTCGGATCACCGCCTGTCGCGGCGGGACCTTGCCGTATCCCACGGCGGCGAAGAACTCTTCCTCGTTCCCGAGGCCGTAGCGGGAGAGGGCGGGGGCCAGCACGTCCGGCTTCAAGAGCTGGCTGGGGCTCTTCCCCAGCCGGCGGATCTCCTTTTCCAGCATATCGCGACCCAGGCTGATGCTCCGCGCCCGCTCCTCGTTCTTGATCCACTGCCGGATCTTGCTCCGAGCCCGGGGGGTCTTGACGACCTTCAGCCAGTCCTTGCTGGGGGTGTGGCTTGGCGAGGTGAGGATCTCGACGATGTCGCCGTTCTGCATCTCGGTCCGGAGGGGGACCAGGCGTCCATTCACCTTGGCGCCCACGCAGCGGAGACCCACGTCGGTGTGGATGGCGAAGGCGAAGTCGACGGGGCTGGCGCCCTTGGGGAAGGCCTTCACGTCGCCTCGGGGGGTGAAGACGTACACCTCGTCGGGGAAGAGGTCCACCCTGACGGTGTCCAGGAACTCCTTGGAGTCTTTCAGCTCCTTCTGCCACTCCATGAGCTGCCGCAGCCAGACGAAGCTCTTGTCCGCAGGGTCGAGGCTGGTGCGTCCCTCCTTGTACTTCCAGTGGGCGGCGATCCCCTCCTCCGCCACCCGGTGCATCTCCCAGGTCCGGATCTGAATCTCGATGGGGTCGCCCTTGGGCCCGATGACGGTGGTGTGCAGGGACTGGTAGCCGTTGCTCTTGGGCACCGCGATGAAGTCCTTGAACCGGTGCGAGATCGGCTTCCATAGGGTGTGGATCACCCCCAGGGTGCCGTAGCAATCCTTGAGCGAGTCGGTAATGACCCGGACGGCCGTCAGGTCGTAGATCTCGTCGAACTCCTTCTTCTGGTCCCGCATCTTCTTGTAGATGCTGTAAAAATGCTTCGGCCGCCCGGTAATCTGTGCCTTGACGTCCACCTCGGCGAGCTTCGTCTCCAAGAGGCGGATGACCTCGTTGATGTCCCCCTCGCGCTCCTGCCGTTTGTGCGCGATGCGGGCCGCGAGATCGGCGTAGGCCTCGGGGTCCAGGTGGCGCAGGACCAGGTCCTCCAGCTCGGACTTCATCCAGTAGATCCCCAACCGGTGGGCCAGGGGGGCGTAGATGTCCAGGGTCTCCTGGGCGATGAGGCGGCGCTTGGCCTCCGGCAGCGGGTCCAGCGTGCGCATGTTGTGCAGGCGGTCGGCCAGCTTGACCAGGATCACCCGGATGTCCTTGGACATCGCCAGGACCATCTTGCGGATGTTCTCCGCTTGGGCCTCCTCTCGGGTGCTGAAGGGGATCCTGGAGAGCTTGGTGACACCGTCCACCAGGGTGGCGATCTCGTCTCCGAAATGCTCCTTGATCTGCCCCAGGTTAGCGTGGGTATCCTCGACGCAGTCGTGCAGCAGGCCGGCCGCGATGGTGGCGGCATCCATACGGAGTTCGGTGAGGATTCCGGAGACTTCGAGGGGGTGGGACAGGTAGGGTTCGCCGGAGATGCGTTCCTGGCCCTTGTGGGCCTTGGCCGCGAAGACGTATGCCCGCATGACGGGATCGACCTCCGCCTGCGGGTCGTACTCGTGAATCCTGTCTATGATCGTTTCAATGCGCACTCCAGCGTCCACCCTGCCGCATCGCGGCAAGTGCAGTGTAACACACGATTTTTGGCCCTTTCAAGAATTATCTGCCCCCCTGCGATGGGGGCGTGTTGGCGGGCCCCTTCCCTGTCCCTGTCGCTGTCGCTGTCGGAATCGCTCCGCCGGGTTCAGGCCAGGGCGATCTTGGCCTGGAGGGCAGTCCGGGGAATGGCCCCTTCACGCAGGATGCGGGCCGGCTCGGTCGTGCAGTCAATGACGGTTGAGGGAACGCCCAGGGCCACGCCGCCGCCGTCCAGGATCAGGTCAATTTGGCCCCCAATGGCTTTCTGGACGGTCTTGGCGTCGGCCGGGTCGGCGCCCCCGGCCTTGTTGGCGCTGGTCCCGATGATAGGTCCGGCGAAGGCCGTGAGCAGGGCCTGTGCCACGGCGCCGGCCGGCAACCGGAGACCCACGGTGCCCGTAGTCGCGGTGAGGACACCAGGAAGGCTGGGAGAGGCTTTGACCACCACGGTCAGCGCCCCGGGCCAGAACGCCCGCATGAGCTCCAGGACCCCGTTCGGCAAGGCTGCGGCCAGATTCCTCGCCCCATCCACTGACGGGACCAGGACGCTCAGGGGCTTCGCGTGGTGCCGTCCCTTCACCGTGTGCACCCGCTCGACCGCCGCGGCGTCCAGCGCGTTCGCCCCCAGGGCGTAGAGGGTGTCGGTGGGAAAAGCCACCAATCCCCCGCGCCGGAGCGCCTCGCATGCGTGCGCAATCACGTCCGCTTGCGGCGCCTTCGGATCCACCTGCACCACTCGCGTTTTCACCGTGACTCACTCCTCCACATCGGCGTCTATGGACGCTTCAATGACCAACTGACAGTTTTCAATTTCCGGTTGTTCGTTGTCGGTTTGAAATTGCCAAGCCGGCCGGGCTAGTCTAGCCCCCGATTGGCTTGGCCCGGCTCCCGGGCGTCGGGATGCCCGTGAGCTGCTCGAACCACCCCTGGAGACCCCCGCCCCGCCGGGTGACATACACGACGTACGGCGAGGTCGCGAGGTCCCCGCGTTTGTCCCAGCGCAGGCGCCCCAGGGTGCCGTCGTAGGGACTGGTGTGCATGATCTTTAGCACCTTCCGGAGCTCGTCCTTGGTGTTCGCCCGCGGCCTGGTCATTTGGATCGCCCGCAGCAGCACCCCCATGGCGTCATAGGTGTACAACACGTAGGGGCCGATTGGGCCGTAGCGTTCCTCGAACCGACGGATGAAGGGCTGGGCCGACGGCAGGAGGCGCGGGTCCGGCGCAAAGGTGAGATATGCCCCGCTGGCCGCCTCCTCGCCGGCGATCTTCACGAACTCGGGGTCCAGGACACCGTCACCGCTGACGAAGGCCGCCTGCAGCCCGGCCTGCCGCATCTGCCGGATCAGGTAGCCCCCCTCGCGGAAGATCCCCCCGAAGTAGACCGCGTCCGGCTCTACCGTCTTCAGTCGGGCGATCACCGCACTGAAGTCCCTGTCACCCTGGGCCACCTGCTCGATCGCCACGATGCGCTTGGCCGACCGCTGCTCCACGAGGCGGATCAGGGTCTCGGCCAACGTCCGGCCGTACTCGGTGCGGTCATGGATCACGGCGATCCGGCGAGCCTTCAAGCGCGACAGGATGAAGTCCGCCGCCGAGACGGCGTGCTGGTCGTCGCGCCCCGACACGCGGAAGACGGTGTCGAACCCCTGCGCGGTGAGCCGCGGGTGCGTCGAGGTGGCTGTGACCTGGGGGATACCCGCCTGGTAGTACACCGCCGAGGCCGGAATGGACGAGCTGGAGTAGAAGTGGCCGACGACACCCCAGACCCCTTCCTGGACGAGTTTCTCGGCGACGAGGACCGCCTGCTTGGGATCGAACTGGTCATCCTTGAGGACGAGCTCGACCTTTCGGGCGAGCTTCTCGGCTCGGTCCGCGACCGCCATTTCTGCGGCCTGGCGCATGCTCTGGCCCACCCGCCCGGCATCCCCGGCCAGTGGGACCACCAGGCCGATCTTGATCGGGGGAAGCTCGCTCGCCCAAGCGGGCGAGGCCAGGGCCAGGGCCAGGGCCAGGAGAAGCCAGCTCCAGCGCATGCGTCGAATTCAGGCCCCCTCGCCCAAATAGGCGCGTCGGACGTCCGGATGCTCCTGCAGTTCCGCGGCCGAGCCCCGCAGGGCGATACTCCCCGTCTCCAGGACATATCCCCGGTGGGCGATGGAGAGGGCCATGGCGGCGTTCTGCTCCACCAGCAGGATCGTCGTTCCCTGGCGGTTGATGTCTTCGACCGTCTTGAAGATCTGCTCCACCAGAATGGGAGCCAGGCCCATGGACGGCTCGTCCAGGAGCAGGATGCGGGGCCGGGCCATGAGGGCGCGCCCGATTGCCAGCATCTGCTGTTCTCCGCCCGAGAGGGTGCCCGCCACCTGGGCCCCGCGCTCCTTCAATCGGGGGAAGAGGCTGAAGACCCGTTCCATGTCCTCGGCGATGGCGGCGTCGGAGCGGAGATAGGCGCCCATCTCCAGGTTCTCGGTCACGGTCAGGCGATTGAAGATCTTCCGTCCCTCGGGCGCATGGGCCACGCCGCGGGCGACGATCTCATGGGGGGACAGCCCGTGGATCGATTCGCCGTCCAGCAGGACGTCTCCGCTCCGCGGCCTGAGGAGGGCCGAGATGGTCTTGAGGGTGGTGGTCTTCCCCGCCCCGTTGTTTCCCAGGAGCGCCACGATCTCCCCATCACCCACTTGAAGAGAGATCCCCTTCAGCGCATGGATCTTGCCGTAGTAGACCTGGATCTCCTGCACGTCAAGCATCAGCCGTCTCTGCCGCCTCGCCCCAGCGTTTCCGACCCAGATACGCCTCGATGACCCGGGGGTCCTTCTGCACATCGGCCGGCTTGCCCTCGGCAATCTTCTCCCCGTAATCCAGGACCGTCACCCGGTCGGAGACCTCCATCACCACGCGCATGTTGTGCTCGATCAGGAGGATGGTCAACTCGTACTCCTGAATCAGCCGTCGCAGGAGGGCCATGAGGGAGTGCGACTCCCCTCCCGTCATCCCGGCCGTGGGCTCATCCAGCAGGAGCAGCGTCGGGGAAGAGGCCAGGGCCCGGGCCAATTCCAGGCGCCGCTGGTCCCCGTAGGGGAGGTTCCTGCCCAGCTCGTTGGCCTTGCCCGCCAGGCCGACCACTCCCAGCAGCTCAGAGGCCCGCTCCAGGAGACGCGCCTCCTCATGGCGAAACTGAGGGGTCCGGGTGAGAACGCTCGCCATGCCGAGTGAGACCCGGCTGTGCATCCCCACCAGAACATTTTCGACGGCGGTCATGTTGGCGAAGAGCCGGATGTTCTGGAAGGTTCGGCAGATCCCCAGGGCCGTGATCTGGTCTGGGCGCAGGCCGAGGATCGGTTGCCCCTTGAAGGCCACCCCACCCGCGTCCGGACGATAGATCCCCGTCAGGATGTTAAAGAACGTCGTCTTCCCCGCGCCGTTCGGGCCAATGATGGAGGCGATCTGCCCCTCCTCGACCCCGAAGTTTACTTGGCTGAGGGCCGTCAGTCCGCCGAAACGCTTCGTGATGTCTTGGGTCTCGAGGAGCAGCCCCATCTACCCGCCCCCGAGTTCGCGCACGCGGCGGCGGGCGGGCAGGATTCCCTGTGGTCGGTAGATCATCATCAGGATGAGGATGATCCCGAAGATCATCCGTTCGTACTTAGCCGGCTCGAGCTGGGTCGGCAGGTTGGCCAGATTGTAGCCAAGGATAGTGACCCCGGCGTTCCGGAGTTCGTTCAGCCAGAGCGACAGTCCTTTCAGAACCTGAAGGTTGAGCACCGTCACGGCTGTCGCCCCTAGAATGGCCCCGGGGATGGACCCCATGCCGCCCAGGATGACCATGGAAAGCACCCCAATGGACTCCAGGAAGGTGAAGGACTCGGGATTGATGAAGACCTGCTTGGCGCTGAAGACGATACCCATGGCTCCGGCGAAGGATGCCCCGCAGGCGAAGGCCAAGAGTTTCATCCGGACCAGGGGGACCCCCATGGCCTGTGCCGCAACTTCATCTTCCCGGATGGCCTCCCAGGCGCGCCCGATGTAGGAGTCCTCCAGCCGCCGATTCACCAGGATGACCACCGCGACGATCATCAGCACCAGGCCATAGAAGTACAGGGGATAGAGCACCGTGGGGGATGCGGGGATCCCCAGGGCCTCCAAGACCGGCTGAAAGAAAAGCGGAGGGCGAACGATGGGAGTGATCCCCTTGGGACCGTTGGTGAGGTTGATCGGCTTGTCCAGATTGTTGGCCAGGACCCGGATCACCTCGCCGAAGCCTAACGTGACGATGGCCAGGTAGTCGCCTCGCAGGCGAAGGACGGGCAGCCCCAAGAGGACTCCCGCGGTGGCGCCCACGGTCACGCCCAGGAAAAGGAAGACGAAGAACCAGCCCCCGCTCAGGGGGAAGCGCGCGACCGAATCGGAGATGAACTCCCCCGCCTGGGGTGATCCGAAGATGGCCCAGGTGTAGGCCCCGACGGCGTAGAAGGCCACGTAGCCCAGGTCCAGGAGGCCGGCCAGGCCGACCACGATGTTGAGCCCCAGGGCCAGAGCCACGAAGATGCCGACCTGCGTGGCGACCTCCAGATAGTAGCCGTTGATCGTCCCCAGGATCGGCATCAGAATCCCCAGGGTCAAAACACCCAGCGACAGCTTCAGCCAGGGGGCCATCCGGGCGAAGTACAGGAGGAGGATGGAGGCCTGGAAGAGGAGGAAGGCAGTGAGCGAGCGCGGGTAGTGGGCCACGGCGAAGGACGACAGGCCGGTGACGGTAACGACGAGGCAGATCGCCGACCAGGGTCGGTTGAGCAGCGTGGACAGCCAGCCCATCAGGTGCGCTCCCTCACCACTTCGCCCAGCAGGCCCTTGGGTCGGAAGATCAGGATCAGGATCAGGATCGAGAAGGCGAAGATATCCTTGTACTCTGCCCCGAAGGCGCCCCCGGTGAGGAGGGACATGTAGGAGCCAGCAAACGCCTCCAGGAGGCCCAAAACCAGGCCCCCCATCATGGCCCCCGGAATGTTTCCGATCCCCCCGAGGACCGCGGCGGTGAAGGCCTTGATGCCCGGGACGAACCCAGTGTACGGGTTGATCAGGCTGTACTGCACCCCGAACAGGACGCCGGCCGCGCCGCCCATGGCCCCGCCGATCAGGAAGGTGAGCGAGATCATCCGGTTGACGTTGATCCCCATCAGACTGGCGGTGGCCTGATCCTCCGCCACCGCCCGGATGGCCTTCCCCACCTTGGTGCGGTTCACGAGCAGGTGGAGGGCCCAGAGCATCAGGAGCGCGGAGATGATCACCACCAGCGATTTCACCGAGACGTCAATCGTCTCGGTGACCTGGAAGCGGAGGTTGAGCTGGTCCATGGTGGGATAAACGAGATTGAAGGCGTTGCGCCAGACGCTCTCGACGAGGCGGATGGCATCCTGCAGGAAGAAGGAGACTCCGATAGCAGAGATCAGGGGGATCAGGCGCGGGGCGCCGCGCAGGGGCCGGTAGGCCACCCGTTCGACCGTGACGGCCAAGAGGCCGCTGGCGGCCATTCCCGCCACAAGCAGCAGCACAAGCACCAGGAACGGCGGCAGGGAATCCAGGACCCCCAGGCCCCTCAAGCCCAAGAGGATCTCGACGCCCACGAATGCCCCTATCACAAAGATCTCGCTGTGGGCGAAGTTGATGAACTCCAGCACCCCGTAGACCATGGTGTAGCCCAGGGCGATGAGGGCGTACATGAAGCCCAAGATGAGGCCATCCAAGAGGACCTGGGGAAAGATGGCGATCAGGAAGGGGATATCCATAGGCGTGAATAAGAAAGGGGAAGGGCCTCCTCAGGCCCCTCCCCTTCCCCGGTGCATGCGTCTGTGCCTATTTCTTCAGGGCCGGAGCGGCGATCTCCAACCGCTTCACTTCCTTGTTGTCGTTCCACTTGCCCGGGTCTTCGGACATCACCTGGATGACGAAGTAGAGGGCCTTCTTGGGGTCTCCCTTCCCGTCGAACTCGATAGTCCCGGTGAGCCCGCTGTACTTGACCTTCCGGACCTCGGCGGTGACCGCCGCTCGCGTGGGCACTTTGCCGCCGGCCGCCTTGATGGCAGCCTCGAGGGCCTTCAGGCCGATGCCGGTGGAGTCATAGGCTTGAGCCGAGAAGGGTTCGGGGTCCTTCTTGAACTTTTCCTTGTAGTCCGCCGCGTACTTCTTGGCCTTCGGGTACACGGACACGGGACCCGCCACCGTCGTGTAGTGCATGCCGACCACCGCCTTGCCGGCGATCTTGGTCAGGTCCGAGGAATCCATCCCGTCCGGGCCGAGGAACTTGGTCTTCATGCCCTTCTCCCGGGCCTGCTTGAAGAGCGGACCGGCCTGGGGGTAGAGCCCGCCGAAATAGATCAGGTCTGGATTCTTGGCCTTCATCGGCGTGATGATGGGGTCGAAGTTGGACTTCTCTTCCGTCCCGTCGAAGCCGATTACCTCGATCCCGATCTTCTTCGCGTGGTCCCGGAAGAACTCGGCCACGCCCTGGCCATAGGTGGTCTTGTCGTGGATCACGTAGGTGGTCTTCACCTTGAGGCTCTTGGCAAACTCCGCCCCCACCACGCCCTGGACGTCGTCACGCCCGCAGACCCGGCTGACGTTGGGCAGGTTCCGGTCGGTGATTTTGGGATTGGTGTTGGCGGGGGAGATCATCGCCAACTGGACGTCCTTGTACACCTCGGAGGACGGGATGGCGACGCCGGAGTTCAGGTGGCCCACCACCACCAGGATATCCTTGTCGGTGATGATGTTCTTCGCGTTGGCCACCCCCACGTCGGGCTTGGCCTGATCATCGTAGGGGACCAATTCGACCTTGAAGCCCAGTTTCTCGACGGGGCCCTTGAGCTGCTCGATGGCCAACTGGGTCCCGAGCTTGATGCCCTCACCCAGCGCCGCCTGGTCGCCGGAGAGGGGACTCTGGGTGGCGATCTTGATCGTGCCCTTCGCCGTGCCCGCCAGCACCGCGGACGGGAAAGCCAGCGCCATGAAGGCCAATGCGACGACTGCCAGCCGCCAGTACGAACGATGTTTCATGATCTTCTCCCTCCCTAATTTGAACTCACCCTTCCCGCAACTCCACACACGCTCGAAACCTTTCTGTCTCCTCGCCTCTCCCCCCCTTTCCGCATCCCCTGCATTCTTCCCGATGGCAGCGCTCGCCGCCGAACCCCGTCAAATGGCGCCGATGATATGCGGAACGCCCCACCCTGTCAAGCGATGCGCGGTCCTTTGTCTGGGTCTTTCCGGGACCCCTCCAGGCCCTTGGCCCCCGCCACCCGCGCCCGGAATGCGGCAGCCGTGCCCGCGATGTCAGATGCAGCGATGATGGCCGACATGACGGCGGGGGCGGTGGCCCCGGCAGCAATCACGTCAGCGGCGGTTTCCAGGGTGATCCCACCGATCGCCAGGATCGGCAGGTCCACTGCCGCTCGAACCACCCGAAGACCCACCAGGCCCCGGGGGGTGTATCCCGTGTCCTTGGTGCCGGTGGGGAACATCGGCCCGAAGCCGATGTAGTCGGCCCCGGCCCCGCGTGCGGCCTCGGCCTGCGCCCGGTCGTGCGTGGACACCCCCAGGATCTTCCCCGGGCCGAGCAGGCGCCGGGCAGCCCCGGCCGGCAGATCGTCCTGCCCGACGTGCGCCCCGTCGGCTCCCGCGGCCAACGCGAGGTCCAGGCGGTCGTTCACGATGAAGATCGCGCCATGCACGCGGCAGAGGGTCTGGATGGCGCGGGCCTGGGGCAAGAGCGCGCGCAGGTCCCCCGTCTTGTCCCGGAGCTGGATCATATCCGCTCCGCCGTCCAGGGCGGCGGCCGCGATGGCCACGTGATCCCGGCCTGCGAGGCTGGGGTCGGTGATCACGCAGAGGTGCAGACGGTCGAGCACTACTGTTCCTGAAGCAAGCGCTCGAGAAATCGTGTTGACGTCCGGCCGGCCAGGAAGTCCGGATGCCGCAAGACCTTCTGGTGGAACGCAATCGTGGTTTGCACCCCCTGGACCACCATCTCGTCCAGGGCGCGTTGCATACGGGCGATGGCCTCTTCCCTATCCTGGCCGTGCACGATCAGCTTGGCCAGCAGGGAGTCGTAGTAGGGTGGGACCACGTACCCGATGTAGGCATGGCTGTCCACCCGGACGCCGGGACCTCCGGGGAACCGGAAGTTCGCGACCCGACCGGGCGAGGGGAGGAACCGGTCCGGATCCTCGGCGTTGATCCGGCACTCCAGGCTGTGGCCCGTGAGGCGGACGTCTTCCTGGGCTATCGGGAGTGGCTCGCCGGCCGCGATCCGCAGTTGGGCCTTCACCAGGTCCAGTCCCGTCACCATCTCGGTGACCGGATGCTCCACCTGGATGCGGGTGTTCATCTCCATGAAGAAGAAATCGCCCCGCTCGTCCAGCAGGAACTCCACCGTCCCCGCGTTCCGGTAGCCGGCGGCCTGTGCGACGCTGAGGGCGGCCCGGCCCATGGCCTGGCGCAGGGTATCGGTGAGGGCCGGGGAGGGGGCCTCCTCCAAGAGCTTCTGATGGCGGCGCTGGATGGAACAGTCGCGCTCGCCGAGGTGGACCCCGTGGCCGGTGTTGTCCGCCAGGATCTGGATCTCCACGTGGCGGGGGTCGGGGAGGAAGCGCTCCAGATACACCGCCGCGTCCCCGAAGGCCGCGGCTGCCTCGGCCGCGGCCATGGCCAGGGCCGATTCCAGCCCTTCCGGGGCCATGACGACCCGCATCCCCTTGCCGCCGCCGCCGGCGCTGGCCTTGATAATCACCGGGTAGCCGATGTCACGCGCCATCCGCTTGGCGTCTTCCAGATCGCGAACGGGATGCTGGCTGCCGGGAAGCACCGGGACGCCGTGGGCGGCCGCGGCGCGGCGGGCCGCGGCCTTGTCCCCCATCATCTGGATGCTGGCGACCGGCGGCCCGATGAAGCGAATCCCACAACCCTCGCAGACCTCTGCGAACTGCGGGTTCTCCGCCAGGAAGCCATACCCGGGGTGGATCGCCTCGGCGCCGGTGATCTCCGCGGCGCTGATGATCCGGGCGACCTTGAGGTAGCTCTGGCTGGCCTGAGGCGGGCCGATGCAGACCGCCTCGTCTGCCAGTTGGACGTGGAGGGCGTCGGCATCCGCCTGGGAAAAGACCGCCACGGTCCGAATGCCGAGCTCCCGGCAGGCCCGGATGATCCGGACGGCGATCTCCCCTCGGTTGGCGATCAGGACTTTGGAGAACACGGGTGGGAACTGTCCGACTGTCGGCGCGCTCGACCCCGCAGGGGAGCCGGGCGGGAGTCCGGATCAGACAGGCTCCAGGAGAAACAAGGTTTGCCCGAATTCCACGGGCTGGCCGTTCTCAACGAGGATCCGGGCGACCCGACCCTTCACCTCGGTTTCGATCTCGTTCATGAGCTTCATGGCTTCGATGATGCACACGACCGTGCCCTTCTGCACCACGTCCCCTTCCTTGACGTAGGGCTCGGCACCGGGGGCGGCCGCCCGGTAGAAGGTACCGACCATGGGTGCCTCCACGGGGATCAGGCCGGCGGTCTCGGAGGCCGCGGTGGGGGGTAACGCGGTGGCCGCGGGGATCTGCGTGCCGGCATGACCCACCGGGGCCATCGGCACGGAGCCGGTCGGAACGACGGCCGCCTGTGCGGATCGCCGCCGGATCCGGACCCGGCGCCCCCCCTCTTCGAGCTCGAGTTCCTCGACCTCGTTCCCCTCCATCAAGCGCAGAAGGGCCTTCAGTTCCTTGAGGTCCATGCCGGCTTCCCCTCTCAGGCTGCGTCCCCGAGGTTCCGACCCGGCTTCCGGTTTGGTTCCCGCGGGCTTTCTCTGGGCACCGCGGGCTCCGGTACGCCGCCTCATGCGCGCTCGATGTAGGCGCCGGTGCGGGTGTCCACCCGAAGTCGGTCGCCCACGTTGATGAACAGCGGCACCTGGATGACCGCGCCCGTCTCCAGCGTGGCAGGCTTGGACCCGCCCGAGGCCGTATCGCCGCGGACGCCGGGATCCGTCTCGGCCACGGCGAGCTCCACGAAGGTGGGAACAACGACCGTCAGGGGAGCCCCCCCGTGCGAGACGATCGTGATCACCATCTCCTCCTTGATGTACTTGCGGGCGTCGCCCAGTTGATCCACCGACAGGAAGAACTGTTCGTATGTCTCCGTGTCCATGAAATGGAATTCGTCATCGCTCTGGTAGAGGAACTGGGCGCGTCGCTCCTCCAGCTCGGCCGGAGGGAGTTTCTCCTCGGTGCGGAAGGTCCGCTCGATGACGGCACCCGTCCGCAGGTTCTTGAGCTTCGTCCGCATGAAAGCACCCCCCTTCCCTGGCTTCACCCAGTGGAAGTCCGTCACAACGAAGGGGACGCCGTCCAGCTCGACCTTGACTCCCGGTCGCAAATCGCCTGCAAGGATCACGAACCCTTGTCCCTCCGTTTCGGGATGCGTCGTCCCGCGCGGGCGTGGGACGGGTGCGCGGTGACGTAGGCCAGGGCAGCCTGGAGTCCCAGCAGGTAGCTATTGGTGCCGAAGCCGCCGATCAACCCCACGGCTACCTCGGCCGTCACCGAACTCCGGCGGAACGGCTCCCGCGCATGGATGTTGGACAGGTGCACCTCGATGACCGGCAGGCGCGTCGCGGAAATGGCATCCCGCAACGCGAGACTCGTGTGGGTATAGGCGGCAGGGTTGAAGACGACGGCATCGGCCCAGCCCGCGGCCTTGTGCAAGGCCTCGATCAGCTCCCCCTCCCCGTTGTGCTGCGCGAACCGGACTTCGCAGCCCAGGCGTTTGGCCTCCTGGCGCACCACATCCTCGATCTCTGCCAGCGTGGTCGTGCCATACACCGCGGTCTCGCGTGTTCCCAGAAGATTGAGGTTGGGGCCGTTCAGAAAGAGGATGCGTGCCACGGATCACCCGAGGACTCAAACGAAAAAAAACGGCATCGCGCCGTGCATGCCTAGCGATGCCCCTGTCGCCCCGCCCCGCGCGGGGCCGACCACGTCACAGGTCACCGAGCTGTGCCAGGGTTCGGCCCAGGGCGTACCGCATCTGTCCGCGCAGGCCGATTGGTCCCGCCTCGACCCCCAGGAACAGGTCCTCGGGCGCGAAGGCAAAGACGACCTGACCGCTGACACCCCGGACGCTGAAGCTCTTGGGGGCTCCCCACTGCAATTCGTCCACCAGGCCCCGGGCCTGGCGCAGCAAGCCTGCGTACTCGGCGGCAACAGCCTCCACATCCACGCCCGCGCCCGGCACCGCCTGGACGATGGGGACGCCGTCCTCGCCCATGAGGAGGGCCCCTCGCCCCTGTCGCACCGCCTGGACCAAGTCCGTCACTGCCTTCGCCAGATCAGCGGGCATGGCTCATCCGCTCCCCTCGCGTCCTGTGCCTCCCGCCTCACGGACCTGTCTGGCAGCCTTGCGCAGGGAGAGCAACCGCTGGAGAAATGTCTGATCCGCCTCGGGGCGCTGGGGGTGGTTTTGACTCGGCTCCGGTGGATCACTCTTCTCCGGCCGCCGACCCAGCGTTGCAGAGATCGCCTCTGCCAAATCGGCGTGGCCCTGGGACGCGTACAGCGCGGCCAGGGTCGGGCTGGCCAACGGATCGGGGGCGGGCCTTCCACCCTCCGGCTTCGACTCGGAGGATTCGGATGGCGAATCCATCCCTGTGCCTGCCCCCGCAATGCAAAATGAAAAACCGATCCGCCTCTGGCGGAACAACCGACAACCGGAATCCACACATGATCGGTTTTAAATTGTCAGTTGTCAGTTTGAAATTTTCAATTGCCGCTCCCCTTAGGAGCGGAGGCTCTCGAGGGTTTTCCGTAGCTCTCCCCGCTCGAAAACCGGCGCGAAGGTAACACTTCCCGCCCCA
>Ga0209108_10000867_pt1 | contig 17217 bp, 17 predicted proteins | sample Rifsed10ft1_FD_184003 | JGI IMG/M metagenome (GOLD analysis project Ga0209108, IMG submission 184003) | Soil microbial communities from Rifle, Colorado, USA - sediment 10ft 1 (version 2) | ecosystem: Environmental > Terrestrial > Deep subsurface > Rock core/Sediment | place: Rifle, Colorado...
TGATCGCTGATCGCTGATCGCTGATCGCTGATCGCTGATCGCTGATCGCTGATCGCTGATCGCTGATCGCTGATCGCTGATCGCTGATCGCTGATCGCTACTTCAAGGCCTTCGCCACCGCCGCGTCGATGTCCTGGTCCGAGCCAAGCCCCGTGTACACGATCTTCCCCTTGCCGTCGACCACCACGATGTAGGACGTGGCCGCGACTTCGTAGGCGTCCGCGGCGTAGCCCTTCCGGTCGTACACGATGTCGTGGGCCATGTGATACTTGTCGCGGTACGCCTTGATGCGGTCGACCGTCTGGTTCACCGAAACCGCGACGGCGACGAACCTTACCTTGCCGGCGTACTTCGTGATCGCGGCATTGATGCGCGGTTCGAGCGCCTTGCAGTTGGTGCACCACGTGGCCCAGAACTGCAGGAGCGTCGGCCCCTTCTTCACGAAGTCGGCGATGTCGGCCGGCTTGCCGTCGAGCGTCTCCACCGCGGCGCCCGGCGCGTCGCTGCCGACGGCGATACCCGACTCCTGCGCGCCACCGACCATCGGCGTCGCGATGAGCATCACCCCTGCCAGGAAACGAATGAGCTTCATAGGAGAACCTGTCCCATCTTGATCAGGTAGTACTCGGCAACGCCGAGCATAACGAGTCCGAAGATCTTCTTGACGCGGATCATCCAGCCGCCGGCACGCGGGAGGCGCGCGGCGCTCCCGGAAGATACCCCGACAGCCACCAGCAGGGCACACATGCCCAGGGAGAACACGAACAAGTAGATAAACCCCAGAGCCGCGCTCTGGGTTCGCGTCACCCAGGTGAGGACCGCGGCCATGACCGGCGCGGAACACGGGGCAGCGACCAGTCCGGACACCGCGCCCATTCCGAAGGCGGGCAGGTACGACCCGCCGCCACCGACGCGGGTCGCCCACTCCAGCGTGGAAGCGGGCAAGGTGATCGTGAAGACATCGAGCATTGCCAGCCCGGCCAGCAGCAGGACGTTCGCCTGCACGAAGTACAGCCACGGGTTCGAGCTGATGGTCCCGAAGATGGTGCCGCTCAGCCCGGCGATGAGACCGAGTATTGCGTACACCAGGGCCAGCCCGACGACGTAGCTGAGGGTGAGCGCCAGCGGGCGCCACTTCCAGCCCGCGGCCCCGAGCGACTCGCGCCCCACCAGCGCGACGGTGATGGGGATCATCGGGTACACGCACGGGGTGAGGCTCGTCAGTAATCCCGCGACGAAGAGCAGCGGGATCGCTGTGAGGGGGCTGGAGCCGAGTTTGTCGGTGATGCCGGAGAAGTCCATTGGTGTTCGAGGCAACAGGCATCAGGCATCAGGCACCAGCGTCAGGAATCAGGGGTGTTCCTGATGCCTGGTGCCTGATGCCTATCTCCTGAACTGGTATGCCACCTTCAGAAAGAAACCATCCTGTGCCCTGCGCAAGCGTGACAAGCCATCAGTCTCGGGGCGTTCGAGCGTGCTGCCGTAGCCCAGGAACGCTACGGTGCCCGGCGACGGTTCATACGAAATGAGCCAGTCGGTGCGCAGGCGCCGATCACGGGCCGCAGATGACGGTACGGCGTCCCTGAACAGGACGTTGGAGCTGCCGGCGACGCGCAATGCATCGGTCCGTTCGTCGCGCAGCTCACTCACCACGCGAAAGAGCCACGCTCGCGCCGGCTGATACTCGACCTTGAGGCGGGGAATGACCGTTCGCGAGAACTGGGAGCCATCGTGTGCGCGCGTCAGGCGGGAAAGCGCCGCCAGTCCTTCCACGCGCAGGCCGGGTGATGGCCGGTAGCCGAACGTCGCGTCAATGCGCTGCGTGCGTCCTTCGCTGCCTTCGGCAAAGATCGCCACCGCGCCACCTGTATACGTCAGCGACGCGTCGAAAGTGCGACGGATCGGTGTCGCGACGGTGATGGTGCCGTTCCACAGGTTGCCAAGGTGCGGCGTTGGTAAGTATGGCTCGAGATCTCCCTCGATCGTCGTCGCCGTGAATCCGGCGTACTGCCCGGGCTCGAACGTGACGAAGTTGCGGTTGAAGTTTCCGTTGACGCGCCATCCACCGCGCAGGTTGATCATGGACCGCAACTCGTCCTCGCCCTCGAGCGGTGCCGTGCGTCCGAAATCGTCATAGTGCCAGAGACGCGTCGGTCCGCCGAACAGCCACACGCTTTGCACGAGGGCGCCCGGCGATCGGCCGTAGAACGCGAGTCGATTGAACGCGCGGAGATCGATGTAGTCCTTCCGGGGAACGAAGCCGGCCTCGCTGGCGAACTCATCGCCGAATCCGGTTACCTGGTAATGAAAGCCCCACAGCGGCCCCGTTCGATCGAGCACCGCGTGAACCATCGGCGACGCACTCGTCGTGCCGCCGTTCTTCGTCCAGGACTGGCCGGCCTGCGCCTCGAAATAGTACATGCCGCCGAACACGATTCGGGTGTCGGCCGCAACCACGGTGTTCGCGTGGTCGCCAAGGCGGCGGTCCGTGAGCGTGATACCCGCGATCGAACTGCCGCCAAAGTCTCTTCGCAGCCGCGAAACGTTGAACAGCGCGTCGTCGCCTGGACGGTCATCGAGCGCTGTGAGGTGGGCGATGCTCAGCGAGCCGACCTTTCCCGTGATCTTTGCGCCCGCCGACGGGGCGACCACCTGACGAGTGTACACGAGCTGGTTCGGAGTGCTGAAGAGCTCGATACCTTCGAGGAAGAACGGGCGCTTCTCCGGTATGAACAGCGCGAACCTTTCATTCGCGGTCACCTGCCCCACGTCCGACTCGACCTGGCTGAAGTCCGGATTGATCGTGGCGTCGAGCGAGACGGCGGGGAACCCGAGCCTCAGGTTCACACCGACATCGTTCTGTGCATTCCCCCGCAGGAAATCTCCGGTGGCGGCGTCGCGCGCGCCGTCGAGTGCGGTCGTGAAGAACGGTTGCCACTCGGTGACGATGCCGCGCTCCACGTTCTCGATGCCGCGCATGATGCCCGATTGCGACAGGAAGCTCGCCGTACCGCGGCGCGCGTCGACCCAGGTGTCGATCGTGTTGGTCGACGGCGTCACGCGCGAGACGTTGAGTCCCCACTCCTGCTTGCCGCTCGGCGGAAAGCGGAGACTCTTGAACGGGATCCTGACCTCGACGACGTAACCGCTATCGGTGACGACGCCGCGCGAGTCGTAGTGGAAGTCGGGGCTCCAGTCGTCTCCGCCGCCGAACATGCGCCCCGCGGTTCCAGAACCTTCGCTGCGCACGCCGTCCAGCTGGACGCCGAACGGGTTGACTCCATACACGAACGCGCGCCGCCGGTCATTGAACGTGTCGAGATAGATCAGGATGCGGTCGTCGTTGAGGATGTTGTCGCGGCTGGAGACCGTCGCGTTCAGGTTTGACCCGAGACGGCGCTTGGCGACGATCCCGAAGAACAGTGCGCGCGACGTGTAGAAGACGCGCACTTCGGTCGGCTGCGTGGCCGGCTGTCCGTCGGACGGTTCGTACTGGAAGAAGCCGGTGAGGAGGGCGGCCGAACGCCAGACCGAATCAGCAAGGCTGCCATCGATGTCCGCCTCGACGGAGGCGCGCGGCAAATCGAATGAGGGTGCACTGGCGCCCTGGACTACCGGGCCGCCCGAAGCGATCTGCAGAGTGAAAAGCGCCGTGAGAACCATCGGGGCAATCTACCCGCCGGCGCTCGACCCGGGCGTCATGGAATGACCCTCAGACGGCACTGGACTTTGCCACGACTTCCGGCTCGGTGAGTCCGAAAAGTGGCGGGGTCGCGACTCCCATCAGTCCGAGCATCATGTACATCTGGCCGCGATGGTGGGCTTCGTGCTCGACCATCGCACGCGCCCACTTCCACGTCGTGATGCTGGTGTCTGCTGGAGTGACCGACTTGCCGAGCCATTGCTGCGCAGTCAGAGCCCGAAACAGGGCCATGGACTCCTCATGGCACCGATCGTGATAGGCCAGCACCGCTTCAACGCCTTCGGCAAGATCTCGCGTGTGCCCCGGGTATCGCGTCGGACGGTCGTGCATGGACTCGGCGTACATCCAGCGCTCGATGCCGGCGAGATGCCGTACCGTGTCGCCAAAGGTCCACCGCCCTTCGCCGGGACTCCACTCGAGCTTGTCCGGCGGGATGAGCGGAATGAGCCGGCGCGTGCGGCGGCGCATGGATGGCCAGTACTCCAGAAATGAATTCTGCTCGATCATCTGGTCGTGACTCGTGATTCGTGACTCGTGGGTGCCTCGCTGCCCGCTGCCCGCTGCCCGCTGCCCGCTGCCCGCTGCTGTGGCCTCTGGCCTTTGGCCTCTGGCCTCTGGCCTGTATACTCAATCGTCACATAACGCCGAGCCGCTGATGGATCTCTCGATCATCGCGCTGAACTTCGTTTACGCCGTCCTGGGCGTAGTACTGATGTTCATTGCCTACCGCGTCATCGACAGGATGACCCCCGAGGTGAACTTCCCCGAGGAACTTCGGAAGGGCAACATCGCGGTGGCGATCTTCGTGGCGGCGATCTTCGTTTCGGTCGCGCTCGTGGTTGCCGGAGCACTGAACTGAGCGCCATCGGTCACTGGCCCTGGCTGGCGATCATCCTGGCGCAGAGCGCGGGCGTCCCAGCTCCAGCACCCTCTCCAGTAAGCAGTAAGCAGCAACGAGCTGCAGTTACGTCGCGGCACGTTCCTGTCCGCAGCCACGATCGTTTTGACGACGTCTTCCGGAAGTATTCCAAACGCTACTTCGGGGTCGGATTCGACTGGCGACTCTTCAAGGCGCAGGGCATGGCCGAGAGCAACCTGGATTCCGCGGCCACAAGCTGGGTTGGCGCGCGCGGCGTCATGCAACTCATGCCTAACACCTTCCGTGAGGTCGCGTCGCGCAACCCCGAGATGTCGCGGATCGACGATCCCGAGTGGAACATCGCGGCCGGGATCTTCTACGACCGGGTCCTCTGGCGTCTCTGGACGCAGGACTCCGTCGGGGATCACCGTCGCGAGTTCATGTTCGGCAGCTACAACGCGGGGCGCGGCACCATACTCAAGGCGCAGTCAGTCGCTCGGCTCGATTCCCTCGACTACCGGTCATGGCCTGCCATCGAGCGCATCGCTCCCAAGGTCGAGCGCTGGCGCTACTCAGAGACACTCGGCTACGTGCGCCGGATCGACTCGCTGCACGCGCGCCTGACGCGCGGGCCCGTGAAGCGGCAGCGCGAATAGTCACCACCGCCGCACGGCGCTGATCAGGAACGCAATGGTCAGCGTGACCGGAATGAGCAGCATCCCCGCGAACGCGCTGACGGCTGCCGTCTCCATCTTCGCCGGATCGCGCCACTGTCCCGTGAGGGTGATGATCGCGCTCCGGCCGAGCAGTGCGATGGGGATGAGCAGGATCACCGCCAGCAGCGAGTCCAGCAGCAACAGGACCGGCAGGAACAGGACGATGGCCAGCAGGATCAGGACGCCGTACACGGTGGCCATTCGTTCCCGACCGAAGATGATCGTCAGGCCGCGTTTTTCCGTGGAGCGGTCGGCATCGTAGTCCGGAAACTCACGGATGATCTTGAGTGCCGGGAGCGCCACGAACCAGGAAAGCGAGGCGACGACGGGCAGCATGCTGACTCCGCGCTGCACGTAGTAGGCGCCGAAGATGACGAGGCCCTGTCCGACAGCGATGAACAGCTCGCCGAGTCCGCGATATGATGCCTTGATTGGCGGCGCCGTGTAGAACCACCCGATGAACAGGGCGACAACGCCAAGCGGGATCGTGAGTGCACCGGTACCCAGTACCAACTGGAGATAGAGGCCTAACGGAATGGCGATGATGAAACAGGATACCGATGCGATGAGGGCGTTGCGCCGCGGGATCAGTCCCTTCACCAGGACCCGCGTCCCGCCAGTCGTGGTAACCCCGACCCTGTCTGTACCGCCAATCCGGGTCGTGTTCGCCTTGTCGTTCTCGTAGTCGAAGTACTCGTTGGCGATGTAGGTCCCGTTGGTGAGGAAATACAATGCGAGGAGGGCGACCCAGAAGACGGACCAGTTGAGCGTCCCCGCTTCCCAGTACGCCAGCACGGTACCGAGCAGGAAGGGCAGGACGTTGGCCAGGTGCTTGGGCAGTTCCTGGATCTGGACCCACGCTTTCAGCGTGGACCCTGCTCCCCGGTGATGCGGGGTGCTGACGGTGCGATTGGCGAGGGAGGCCATTGTTGAACCTCGGGCAGCGGGCAACGGGCGGAGGGCAGCGTGGTCGGGAACCCCCATTGAATCCGTAGTTGGGTGCCGCGGTCGCCGCGTCGGCAGATCGCCTGCTTGCCTGTCCGGGAAATCCTCCGTCGGTCCTCCTGAGGAGAGATCGTACCTGCTTAGATTTCCGGCCCTTGCGAGCAGGTCCCGCTGCCCGCTGCCCTCAGCCCGCTGCCCTCAGCCCGCTGCCCGCGATGGCCCAGCAATTCATCTACGTCATGAAGGCGCTCACGAAGGTGGTTCCACCTTCGCGAGTGATCCTGAACGATATCTGGCTCTCCTTCTACCCTGGCGCGAAGATCGGCGTCCTCGGCGCCAACGGCGCCGGCAAGAGCTCGCTGCTGCGCATCATGGCCGGCATCGACCATGACTACAACGGCGAAGCGTGGGCGGCGCAGGGCACGAAGATCGGATTCCTGCCACAGGAACCGCAGCTCGACCCATCGCTCGATGTGAAGGGCAACGTCGAGCTGGCCGTCAAGTCCGACCGGGCGATCCTCGATCGATTCAACGAGATCATGATCGAGTTCGGAAACCAGATGAGCGACAAGGCGATGGAGAGGCTGCTCGAGGAGCAGGGGCGGCTGCAGGAGCAGATCGACCATCTGGACCTGTGGAACCTCGACAACAAGATCGAAGTGGCCATGGACGCGCTTCGCTGCCCGCCGGCCGACGCGAACATTGCCACCCTCTCGGGCGGCGAGAAGCGCCGCGTCGCGTTATGCAGGGTGCTGCTGGAACATCCGGACCTGCTCCTGCTCGACGAACCCACCAACCATCTCGACGCCGAGAGCGTCGCGTGGCTGGAGAAACACCTCGAGACGTTCCCGGGCACCGTCGTCGCCATCACGCACGACCGGTACTTCCTGGACAACGTCGCCAAGTGGATTCTCGAACTCGATCGCGGCAGCGGGATCCCGTACGAGGGGAACTACTCGTCGTGGCTGGAGCAGAAGCGTGCGCGGCTGGCGGTGGAAGAAAAGACCGCCAGTGCGCGCCAGCGCACACTGGAGCGTGAGCTGGAGTGGGTGCGCATGGCGCCGCGCGCCCGGCAGGCCAAGAACAAGGCCCGCATCCAGAAGTACGAGGAGATGGCCAGCGAGCAGCAGTTCGAACGCATCACCCAGAACGAAATCGTCATTCCGCCGGCTCCGCGACTGGGCAACGATGTCGTGATCGCCGAAAAGTTGAAGAAAGCGTTTGGCGACAACCTGCTGTTCGACAACCTGTCGTTCGCGCTGCCACGCGGCGGGATCGTGGGGATCATCGGGCCTAACGGCGCGGGCAAGACCACGCTGTTCAGGATGATCAACGGGACCGAGAAGCCCGACGCCGGGAAACTGACCATTGGCGAGACCGTGGTGATCGCGTACGCCGACCAGACGCGAACGCTGGATGGGGCGCGCACGGTGTGGGACGAGATCTCGGGCGGGCGGGATTCGATTCCAATCGGGAAGAAGGAGATCAACTCCCGCGCCTACGTTTCCGGCTTCGGGTTCCGCGGCGCCGACCAGCAGAAACTGGTCGCGAACCTGTCAGGCGGCGAGCGGAACCGGCTTCACCTGGCCAAGACCGTGATGGCCGGCGGCAACCTGCTGCTGCTCGACGAGCCGACGAACGACCTCGACGTGGACACGCTGCGGGCGCTCGAAGTGGCGCTGCTCGACTTTGCCGGCTGCGCGGTGATCATCTCGCACGACCGGTGGTTCCTCGATCGCGTGGCGACGCACATCCTCGCCTTCGAGGGGAACAGTGAGACGGTGTGGTACGAAGGCAACTACCAGGGCTACATCGAGGATCTGAAGCGCCGGAAGGGCCCCGACGCCGACCAGCCGCACCGGATCAAGTACCGGAAGCTGGTGCGGGCGTAGACCCTCGCCTTCGTCGTTGAAGCGTTGCCCTCGCCAGCATTGCAGACGCCAGCAGGAGCAGTGGCGCTGATGTAGTGCCGGGAAGCCAGCGACCGAAATAGAGAGAGCCAAGCATGTGTCCGGTTCCGTTCAGCATCATGATCGTCGTAAGGATCCACGATGCAGTCCGGGTTCCCGGCGCCGAGCGCCGCACGAGTGGCCCAGCGAGGGCGAGCGCCGCGACCAGGGCCACGAGTCCGGCAAGCCAGACGCCGAACGTGAACGTGGGCATGGGGAACGCGGGCCAGGCATCGCGGATGCGCAGCACGAGCGGATTGTAGAACTCGAGGAATCCGGTGCTTGCTTCGTCGGCCACGTGGATCCCTAACGCGGCGACGAGCAGGTACCAGGCGCGCACATGCCTCGCCGCCTGGCTGGAATCGCCCGCGCCGGACGCGCTCACGCACCCGCCGCGGCCTGCTGCGCCGAAAACGTGTAGCACCACGCCTCACCTTCGAGTACTCGCGTTGAATCCTGCCGGGTAATCCTGATCCCGAGACGACTGACCGGCTTCGTGGCGTGTGTTTCGAGCACCTCCGCCTCGGCCGTGATCGTGTCGCCGATGTACACCGGCGCCGTGAATTTCCAGTTCTGGCTCAGGAACACGGTGCCGGGTCCGGGCATGTCCATCGCGACCAGCGCGTGGAGGATCCCGGTCGTAAGCCCGCCCTGCGCCACGAGTCGTCCAAACTTCGTCCGTGACGCGAACGCCTCGTCGAAATGAAGCGGGTTGTAGTCGCCCGTGATTTCGGCGTAAGCGCGCACGAGTTCCGGCGTGACGGTCATGGTGCGCGAAGCCTTCTGCCCGACGGCTACCTTCACGTGGCTTCTCCGGGAAGAAGAAGTTCCAGGAAAACCGTACCTGGCACCGGACTGAAACGATACGCTTCGATTGGCGTGAAACCCAATGACCGGTACAGCGCCTGCGCGCCCTCCATCATCGGCATGGTGTCGAGGCGCATTCGCTCATAGCCGGTCACCGTCGCGAAGCGAATCGCCGCCTCGGCGAGCGTTCGTCCAAGACCAATCCCACGTCCTGACGGCCGAACATACAGTCGCTTCATCTCCGCGGTTCGCTCATCGATCGGCCTGACGCCCACGCAGCCAATCACGTCCCTGTCAATCCGCGCGATCAGGAGCGTTCCCGCGGGCGGGGCGTACGAGCCCGGCAGTTCCCGCAACTCCTCGTCGAACCCCTGGTAGTCGAGATTCACACCAAGAGCGTCGGCGTACTCGCGAAAGAGCGCGCGTACGTGCTCGAGGTCAGACGCGCTGGAAGCGGAGTCGAGTCGCACCATAGGCTCACGTCCTGCCGATGGCGAGGAGCGTCGCGGTGGGCTCCTGGAGCAGGAGCGCAGTCGCGTTGTTCGAAGCAGACAATTCGACGATGGGCAGCAGGATCCGGTCGCGCATGGCACGAGCGATGGGATTTGTCACTTCAGCGAGCTTGCCGAGTCGAGATGAGGCGTCTGCCACCCGCCGCACGGCTCCTTGTCGGCGCCGCTGATAGGCGTTGAGTCCGGCCGCCAGCGTCTCACCCCGCCGAAGCTCATCGAAGAGGACGGCCGCGTCAACGAGCGCGCTGTTTGCGCCCTGGCCGAGATTGGGTGCCATGGCGTGCGCGGCGTCACCGAGCAACACCAGCCGTCCATCGGACCGTCGGGCGCGGCGCTCAGCGCCTTCGTGCCGCACGACGCGAACGCGTACGTCCCGCCGTCGACGGCGAACGCGCCGAAGACACCGGCCGGTGTCCACTGATGTTCAAACCGGACAGTACCATTGGGAGTTTTCAGGACGTGCAGCCGTAAGATGCTGCACGACAAAGGTTTCCGCGCAAGCCGCCGCGGATCAAGGTGTGGAGTCGGCGTTCGCCTGAGCACACCGAACGGAAACAGCACCCCGATAGCTCCGTAGTATTCAACGACTTCCCCATAACTCCCACCGAGCAGGAACGTGTTCACATCCATCAGTCGTAGCGCTCGCGCCACCGCGCTGGGTGCGTTGTTCATTGCCGTTCCCGCGTCCGGACAGGCCGTCGCGGTTCGCGACCTTCCCAGGCCGGCGCGCGAAATCGAGGAGCCGTTCTCCCTCGTTTCCGGCGCACTGGAGATCAAGGCTGCCCAGGTGCTCGCAATCGATGCGACAGAAATGTCGGTGACCCTCGTCGATTTTACCAAGGGCACGCGCACCACGGTGGGCCGGCAGGGCAGCGGTCCTGGCGAGTATCGCGCGCCGGCCGGTCTTTTCAGGCTGCAGGGTGACACCATCTGGCTGTTCGACGCGATGCAGCAACGTCTCGTGGCCTACAATCCGGACCTGACGCCGGGGACTACGATCCCGATGCTGGTCTTCGACCAGTCGACGACAACCGCGCTGACGGCTCCTTTCTTCAGCGATCGCAAAGGGCAGCTCTACGCGAGCGCCATGATGATTCAGGCGGGCCGCTCGGGCGGCAACATGCAGATGTCGATTCCCGACTCCGTCGGACTTGTCCGGGTCGACCCGCGCGGCAAGGCCGGCCGAACGGAGCTTGCACGAGTCCGGTTCCCAACCAGCGGCAAGCCCGATATCAAGCAGAACGGCACGGCGATCAAGTACACGATGGCCTATCCAGGCCTGGTGGCGTCCGATCCGTGGACCGTCTTCCCCGATGGTCGCATCGCGATCGTGCGAGGGGCCACCTACACCGTCGAGTTCATCGCGGCCGACGGCAAGAAGACGTCAGCGCGGGTTGCATACGATCCAATCAAGGTCACTGCGGCGGACCAGAAGGCCGAGATGGACTCAGCCCGGCGTATGATGGCGGAGCAGGGGAAGACAGTGCAGAAGATGATGCCGGCCAACATCACGATGGACTTTGAGCTGCTGCCGCCCGCTGAGTGGCCGGCGAACTATCCGCCGGTATCGCCGTTAGGCGCGTTGGCGGCTCCTGATGGCCGTCTATGGGTGAAGCGCTCGACGCCGGTGCGGGTCGGACGCGAGCAATGGGATGTGATCGACCAGAGTGGGAAGCTGGTCGCCAGGTGGCGACTGCCGGCCATGACGACGCTGGTCGCGGTTGGACAGGGCGTGGTCTACACCGTGCGCACGGATGAGGATGACCTGCGCTACCTGCAGCGGGTAGAAGTACCGAAGAGCTAGGAAACAGGAAACAGGAAACAGGAAACAGGAAATAGAAGCAGGGAAGGTGCGAGCGTTGCATCTTGAGGGCCTCCGGCGCGGCGCGCCGCGAGGCCCTCGGCCTTCTGTTTTCCTGTTTCCTGTTTCCTTGTTCCTGTCTCCTTTCGAATGACCAGTCGCCCGATCGTTCCAGCCCTTGCGCCTAACGTGCCCCGGCGAAACCGGCGGATCCTGCAGCGTTTTGGCAGGCTCGGCATGCGGCTCATGCGATGGCGCATTGATGGCGAGATCCCGGATCTGCGCAAGTTCGTCATTGTCGTCGCCCCGCATACGTCGAACTGGGATTTCGTCGTTGGGTTGTGCTGCGACCTGGCGCTGGACATGGATGCGGTCTGGCTGGGCAAGCACAGCATCTTCGTCGGACCGTTCGGGAGGTGGCTCAAGTCACTGGGCGGGATTCCGGTGGATCGCAGCAGCGCGCATAACGTAGTCTCGCAGGTCGCAGCGGAGTTCGCGCGGCGCGACCAGATGATCCTGGGTCTGGCGCCGGAAGGAACCCGCAGCAAGGTGGAGTCCTGGCGCAGCGGGTACTGGCACATCGCCCACGCGGCCGGCGTGCCTATCCTCCCTGTCGGGTTCGACTACCGGCGCCGGGCGGCCGTGATCGGAACTCCGCATGCCACGTCCGATTCGCTTGCCGACGACGAGGCGGTGTTGAAGGAGTTCTTTGCGGGTATCACTCCCAGACGTCCGGAGCTTCGTTAGGACGGCGCGATGGCGAATGCCGACCACGGGCGGCAAGCCGTGTGCGGGTAGCGGATCCGTTCCGTGTCGTTAGATCAGGTGGTGGCCGAGTGAACCTTCGCACCGGGGGGGGATCGCCGTGGACTCGCAATCAACCACTCACCGTCTCGCAACAGTCGCGCACTTCCTGCGCCTGATCGCCGCGACGCTGCTCATCACTTCAGGCGCCCTTCCGAGGATCACTCAGGCCCAGGTCGCCGGCGGACGACAACGCGACCGCGGGCCCGGCATTCCAACCTCGATGTTCGGCACCTACATCGAGCGTGGCGAGTGGCTGCTCTATCCGTTTCTCGAGTATTATCGCGACGCAAACCTGGAATACAGTCCGGACGAGTTCGGGTTCGGACTCGACGCGGACTTCCGCGGCCGCTACCGTGCGACCGAAGGCCTGATGTTCCTCGGCTACGGATTCACGGATCGGCTGGCAGTCGAGATGGAAGCGGCCGTCATAAGGGCGCGTTTGCGGAAGGCGCCGGATGATCCGTCGGCAATGCCCGCCGCCATCGAGGAATCGGGGCTCGGCGACGTCGAGGGGCAATTGCGCTTTCGATGGAACCGGGAGACCCATCGAGCGCCCGAAGTATTCTCTTACTTCGAAACGGTCTTCCCACTGCAGAAGAACAGACTTCTGATCGGCACCCAGGATTGGGAGTTCAAGTTCGGGACAGGTTTCGTGCGGGGCTTTTCCTGGGGAACGACTACAGTTCGTGCTGCAATGGAGTATGACGCTGCCGACGCCAACCTCGCGCTGGGTGAAGTGGCGGTCGAATACCTTCGCCGGGTGAACTCGAAGCTCCGGATCTACGCTGGGGTCGAAGGCACGCAGGACGAGATCGAGGGCATCACCGAGCTGCAATTGTTCCTGCGACCGAATCTCGTGCTCAAGATCAACAACGCGTTCGGCCTGACGTCGAAGGCGACCGATTGGGCGCCGGAATTCGGCCTGATATTCTCAATCCGCTAACGCATCAGCTCTCAAAGCGGTCGAAACAGCTCCGCGAGATCAATCACCAGCGGCTCGACCGCATTCATTGGTTGCCAGGTCAGGCGCTCAGTCTCCACCGCGGGAAAGCGCATGTCCGGGGTCCATAGGACTCACGAGCAATTCCCCGTGAACCGTTTCGTACCTCTTCCCGTCGTCGGGAAGGGCGAGGACCATCTCCCTGGTCCAGTAGATCGGGGCGGCCATGCCCATATACTCGGCTCGGCTGAAAGGGAAAGGCAAGGGGACACGGCGAGATCGTAGCCGCGTCCCCCCGTCCGACCTTCATCACCGCAACGCGGGCCGCATCATTACGACGCGGCCGCTGCAGTCTCTAACGTGCCGGCGCTCTCCAGAATCCCGGGGCGCCGCTCGCTCCTGCCGACACCGCGCGCGCGAAGAACACCGAGTTGAAGACGACGCGGAACGTGCCCTGCGGCTGGCCGCGCCACTGCGGCTGGAACGCGATGAGCACGATGTGCCCGCTTCCGCGCTTTACGTCCACCGCTGCGGCGTGACCGCGCATGCGCTCCTCGCCGTGAAGGAAACCTGAGCGCAGCGGCGAACCCTGCGCCGGATACCTGGCCAGCACTGCGCCCTCGAACCCGTCCATCGTTGTGAATACCGGACTTCCGCTCACGACGACATCTGACTCGGCAGGCATGCCGGCCATCACCGGGTGCGTGGTGTCGACGATCGCACGCATGATCGACACGCCGGTGAAGTATTCCTGTCGGGGGACGCCGGCGACGACGTTGCGCACCGGCAGTTGCAGCGCGCTGATCAGTGAAGTTGTTCCCTGGTTCCACGCGACCACCGTGCCGCCGCCCCTCACGAAGGCATCGATAGAGGCGATGCGCGCGCTGTCGTCGGCGCTGAGGGTGGGCGGCGCACCGCCGCCGCGACCTCCAGGCGCCGCGCCTGGCGGCGCACCACCACGACCGCCGCCACGTCCGGCACTCGTCAGGCCCTGCGACGCCATCAGGATGACATCGAAGCGTGAGCCGAGGCTGGTGTCACGCAAGTCGGATGGGCCGATGAGTGTGTACTTGAAGCCGTGCCCGTCGAGCAACCACTCGGTCCACCCTTCATCCATGTTGCCACCGCTGGCCTTGTAGAGCGCGATCCGCGTCGGAACCGCGGCCGTTGCGACGGTCCGCGGCACGTTCATCCGCTCGCCGCTCACCCAGAGCTCCTTCGCCATCGAGTCGAGGCGCTGGGCCTTGACGCCCGCCAGCAGGTACCGTGCACCGCGACCTCCGGCGGCTGGCGCGAATCGAAGTGATGCACCTTCGGCCAGGGCGCGATTGATCAGCCGGAACGCGTTGTTCTGCGCGGGGTCGAGCGCCAGTGCGCTGCCGCGTCCGGTGATCGATGCCGCCGGAGGCACGATACCCGCCGCCATGGCGTTCGTCGTGAACGGGAACTGATCCGATGCCCCCCATGCTTCTGCCGTGCCCTGCACGGGCGTGAGCGCGGCGCGGAACTCGGTGGATAGCGGCGTCCTGATTTCGATCGCGTTGACGTTCATCTGGAACGGCAGCGTCCAGCCGGCCGCATCGTAGGGAAGGTCGTCGCCCATGTCCGGGTACTTCTGCGGCTCGAGCAGCTCACGAACGAGCGGCGCGAACTCCTGGTCGAGTGGCACGACCCAGGTACCCGCCGGGTAGATCATTCCCTCGTGCACGGCATCCTGCCCAAGCTGCATAACGCGAACGCCCAGGAACGCGAGCCGTCGCAGCAGCTCGACCGGCGCCGACGGGTCGTGCTGGCGCTGCGGGACGATCCAGGCGTACGGACCTGACGCGCGGTGGGTGGCAATCGCGTCGCGTCCCGACTGGTAGCGATTGTAGAGCAGCTCGTCACGGAATTTCGCCGCGTAGCGCAGCGTGGCGATCGACGCGGTGACCATGTAGTCGACCTGGTCCTTCAACGTCCAGCGTCCTTCCTTCCACGGACTGTTGTACATCGACGTGGGCAGCAGCGCGCGATAATTCTGCGGCAGCTGGTCGACCGTGGATGTCCGCGGAATGCCGCAATTGCCGCCCTGCGTTTCCGTCCACCACGACGCGATGTGCTGGTACATCGGCATGTAGTCGATGTAGCCGGGATAGTAGGCGTCGAACGTCGCCAGCATGTGGACCGAACCCGGCTTGCCTGACTGGTCGAGCTCCTGCGCGATGCGCGTGCCGATGCTGTTCACGGTGCGCGACATGATCGGTGGCGCGTAGAGCCCGATGGGATCGGCGAATGGCGGAATCCAGATGCGCGTGGGGAAGGGAGATGACTGGTGGTGGACGTAGATGATCTGCGGCTCCCACTCGCGCCACGTGCGGGCGATCACGCGCGATTCCACGACGTTCAGCATGTAGCTGTCGCGATTGTTGTCGTGGCCGATGTACTTCTGGTACACCTCCATCGGCGCCGGACTGCGACCGGCGAGCGACTCGCGACACCAGTTCACCACGATGTCCTGGCCATCGGGGTTGATGCTGGGCCACAGGAACAGGATGGTGTTGTCGAGTATTTCCTTGATGCCGGGCTCCGATGCGCGCGAAAGGAGCTCGTAGGCGAGTTGCGGTGTGTGCTGCGAGCCGGCGATCTCCGAAGCGTGCAGGCCGCCGCTGATGTCGACGAGGGGGATACCGTCCCGGGCGAGTTGGCGTGCGTCGGCGTCGGTGAGGCCTTCGGGGCGAGCCAGCCGCTGGTTGATGCGACGGAATTCATCGACGCGAGCCAGGTTGGCCGGCGACGAGATGAGCGCGACGGTCCACGGCTTTCCGAACGATGTCTTGCCGACTTCGATGAGACGGACGTTCGGACTGGCGGCGGCGAGTCGCCGGAAGTACTCGATCGACTGGCCGTAGGTGAAGAGCTGTGAATCGGCGCCAACGGGGAAGCCGAAGACAGACGCGGGCGGCGGCACGGCCTGTGCCCTTACTGAACTCGCAACGGCGACGAAAGAAAACAACCAGGCGACAAGGATCCTGCGCATCGAGGTCTCCAATGGAGGCGGGACGTGGGTCATCCTAAGAACTCACCGCACTCGCGTGCGGTCAACGGGTGCCCCGCTCCGGCTAAACGCATGTGGGCGGCGACGCCGGTTTGCGCCCACCGCCCACACCTTGACGACTGCGACGCTACGGAACGATGGCGTTCGACAGGTCGTTCAATGCCTTCTGGAGCAGCCGCACCTTGGGCTCGTCGCAGGACCGCACGTCCGACCCGATCTGCGTTGCAAGCTGATTCAGCGCGGTGGCGCGCTGCGGACCCGTGGCGCGCTCGGCGCCGGCGATCGACCGCCGTACCGATGCGATTCGATTCGCCGAAAGGCACTTCGACCGCTCGAGCTGATCGACGTACGCCTTGGCGAGCGGAAAGCTCGGCGGCCAGACGATCTTCGGCTGGCTCTGCGCGTTGAGGTAGGTCCAGCGAACGGTCTTGGCGGCGTCAATCTCGTTCTGCGTCAGGTGCTCACTGGGCACCAGCTCGGCGACGTCGAGCCCTCGCGCGATCTCGGAGCTGACGATCGAGCCGTTGTACCAGTAGACCGACCACGAGCCGCCCATGGCCATGCGCGTGGAGTCGATCGGGCCGCGGTCGAAGTACGCGATCTCCTTCGGATTCGATGCGTCGGTCCAGTCGAAGACCGAGATGCCACCCTGGTACCACGCTTGCACCATCACATCGCGTCCGGGGATCGGGATCAGGGAGCCGTTATGCGCGACGCAGTTCTCCTGCGGCGTCTGCGCGGCCGGCAGCTTGTAGTAGCTGCGGAACGTCATCTTGCGGTTCTCGACCGTGAAGATCGCGTCCGAACCCCATTCCTTCTTGTCCGTCGCGCGGCAGCGCGGCGCGCCGCCGCCGCCCCATTCATCGGAGAAGAGGATCTTTGTGCCGTCATTGTTGAACGTGGCCGAGTGCCAGTACGCGAAGTTCGAGTCGGAGACCGCGTCGATGCGGACGGGGTTGAGGGGGTCTTTGATGTCGAGCAGGAAACCGTGTCCCTCACACGCACCGCCGGCGAGTCCGATCGACGGGTAGACCGTGATGTCGTGGCACTGACGGAATGGAGAGTTGGGGGAGAGGCCGGGGACGGGAGCTGGGCCGCTCGGTGCGAACATGCGGTTTGCGACATCCTGCAGGCTGGCCCGCAG